>Ga0074199_1001883_pt1 | contig 15354 bp, 9 predicted proteins | sample EPASupsiteSAE347_FD_64528 | JGI IMG/M metagenome (GOLD analysis project Ga0074199, IMG submission 64528) | Bioremediated contaminated groundwater from EPA Superfund site, New Mexico - Sample SAE3-47 | ecosystem: Environmental > Aquatic > Deep subsurface > Groundwater > Contaminated ...
TTTCGTGATCAACGAATTTGGTCCAGAGGGCCCACTCGGCCAAAAAGGCATTGTACATCTTTTCATCCTCGGCACTGAACAGGGTAGTTTTATATTCCCGGAGGTGTTCATCCACCTCCCCCATCGCCTCTTCCACGCTCTTCATATAATCGGTATTTTTTTGGTAGACCATGTAGCCAATGTTGGCGGCGGACCGCTCGAAGCCGCCCTCTATATTAATCATCAGAGAGATCGGCACCGTGCACTTCTCATAGAGGAAAATGTCGGCGTCATCGATCTCATGCATCTTAATAATGCCGAAGATACCGATGACCGCAGCGATTGCAGCCACCACCAAAAAACTGCCGATCAACTTTGTTCCAATCTTTATATCCTGCAGCATAAGATCTCCTTTTTTGGTAATTTCACCCAAAACACGCCGCATCAGCTATGAGCCATCTTCCCGGCCAACCGGTATTTTTAACAGCTCTGCAGATCGATCAATAACGCTCAAAATCATTCTGGTCATTCAGGGCAATATGAGCCCCGACGGCCGCCGAGGCAGGGGGGTGAGCTGCAGTAGCGGGGTGGTGCGTCAGCTTCCCATTTTTTACCGGCGGCAAGGCCAAGTGCGTTTTCAATGATCGCTGCCCACCACCAGAAGCGGGCATTGCCTGACGCCTTTGTCCAGACCTGTCTTCCACCTTGAAAAAGGAGATGGTTTCTTGGAGTTGGGCGGCCTGAGCGGTGAGTTCCTCGCTGGTGGAGGCCATCTCCTCGGCAGCGGCGCTATTGGACTGGATTACCTGATCGAATTGCTGTATGGCGCGGGCATTCTCGTCAATCCCCCTGGCCTGCTCATTGGCTGCCGCGTCGATCTCGTGGACCAGTTCGGCTGTTTTTTGGATCTGGGGCACAATCTCGTCTATCAGCTTGCCGGCATTGGCGGCCGTTTTTACACTTGACGAAGCAACCCCCTTAATCTCCTGGGCCGACACCTGACTGCGTTCGGCAAGTTTGCGCACCTCGGCGGCAACCACGGCGAAACCCTTGCCGTGTTCCCCGGCCCTGGCCGCCTCAATGGCGGCATTCAAGGCCAGCAGATTGGTCTGCCTGGCAATCTCCTCGATCAATTCGATCTTTTCCGCAATATGCTGCATGGCGGTTACGGTTTCCGCCACCGCCTTGCCGCCAGCCACGGCATCGCCAGAGGCCTTGGTAGCGATGGCCGCAGTCTGCCGGGCATGGTCAGCGGTCTGGGCCACGGTGCTGGCCAATTCCTCCATGGACGAGGAAATCTCCTCCACCGAGGACGCCTGCTCGCTTGCCCCTTGGGAAACCTGCTGAGAGCTGCTGCTCAGCTCCTGGCTGCCGCTGGCCACCTGATCCGCGGCACTGCGCACATCGGAAACGATGTTCCGCAGCATCTCGACCATATTCTTCGCGGAGGTAAGCATCTGACCAATCTCGTCTTTCCGGTCCGTTGCTATCTCTACGGTCATGTCTCCCTTGGATATTCGGTTGAGGACACCCCCTGCTTCGTCCATGGGCTTTGTGATGCTCCCGGCGGTAAACAGGGCGATGACCACGGCAAGCCCCAGTCCGATCAGCGAGAGTACTCCGGCAACGACGATGGCACGGGCACGGGCCGCGTCAAAGGCCTTGTCCGACTCAACCATTTCATCCAACAAGGACTTAAGAAGCTTCTCCAAGGGCTCGTCGGTCTCTTTCCGCAGCTGATCGATCCTCCCGTCCACCTCCCGAATCTCCGCCACATTGGCGGAAACGGATCCTTCAAGCAACGGCAGCATCTCCTTTTCAAAGGTGTTGAGATAATCGGTATAATGTTTGGCCACCTCCGCGGCCAGGATTCTCTCCTGTTCATGATCCACCAGTTCGTTTATCCGGGCGATATCTTTCTCGGCCTGGGCTCTGGTCTCGTCAAAGTCTTTCTTGCTCGCGGCAAGATTCCGGTTGATTACCGTGTCGGCCATCACCGCGTAAGCGCCGACCATCCGCTCCATGATCTGCCCCATCTCCATGGCGTCCTCGGCTCGCCGGGCGCCTTCGTCCTGCATTTTCGCAAGAGTAAGCGTGGAAAAGAACTGGTAGACAATGGCCAGGATAAAAACACAGCAAACTATGCCGAATCCCCCAAGAATCTTCTTGGACAGCCTCAGATCAACAATTCGCATACTTCCTCCTCCTCAACTTCCCTGGGTGAAAAAACAAAACATTCTCAGTACCGCTCGAAGTCACCATCTCCCGCGCCTGGCAGAGTCAGCTTCACGCCCCTTTTCAAAGGCGCCCCCCCTTTTTCCGCCTTTGCCCCGGGCAGAGGCAAGGACCGGCGTCCCTCCGGGCGCGGCATGACTTTCACTCCCGCCGCCTCCACCTTGAAAAAGGCGATGGTTTCCTGCATCTGGGAGGCCTGGGCGGTGAGTTCCTCGCTGGTGGAGGCCATCTCCTGGGCGGCCGCGCTGTTACTTTGGATCACCTGATCGAACTGCTGGATGGCCTTGGCGTTTTCATCAATGCCACGGGCCTGCTCATTGGCTGCCGCGTCAATCTCCTGAACCAGCTCGGCGGTTTTCTGGATCTGGGGGACGATGTCATTGATCAACTTGCCGGCCTTTGCCGCTGTTTCCACACTGCTTATAGCCACGCCCTTGATTTCCTGGGCCGAGACCTGGCTGCGCTCGGCAAGCTTGCGCACCTCGGCGGCCACCACGGCAAATCCCTTGCCGTGTTCGCCGGCCCGGGCCGCCTCAATGGCGGCGTTCAAGGCCAGCAGGTTGGTCTGCCTGGCGATTTCCTCGATCAACTCGATCTTTTCGGCGATATGCTGCATGGCGGCAACGGTTTCCGCCACCGCTTTGCCGCCATCCACGGCTTCCGAGGCCGCCTTGTTGGAGATGGCCGCGGTCTGCCGGGCATGATCGGCGGTCTGGGACACCGTGCTGGCCAGCTCCTCCATGGACGAGGAAATCTCCTCCACCGCGGCGGCCTGTTCGTTCGCCCCCTGGGAGACCTGCTGGGAGCTGCTGCTCAGCTCCTGGCTGCCGGATGCCACCTGATCGGCGGCAGACCGCACGTCGCTGATCACCTGCCGCAGCTTGGTGATCATGGCGGAGAGAGACTTGCCGAGACTGTCCTTGCCGGAAAGAAGTTTCACCTCCACCCGCAGGTTGCCTTCAGCGATCTGCTCCGCATTGGCGGCCGTCCGCCTCAGGTTCTCGACCATATTGGCAAGGGATTTGCCCAGCACATCCTTGTCGGAAAGGATTTCCACCTCCACGCCGAGATCACCCGTGGCGATCTGCTCTGCCATCCGCGCGGTTTTCTGGAGATTCGTCACCATGTTTTTCATGGCGGCCAGCATCTGCGAAACCTCGTCTTTTTTATTCACCTGTATGTCTACCGTCAGATCGCCCCCTGCAATCCTGTCAAAGGTAACGATGGCGTCGTTGATCGGGAGAAAGGCTTTCCGGACAAAAAAGAAAAGAGCCGCAAGAATGATGGCCGCAAGAATAAGATTGATGCTCAGGTTTGCGATTAATTTTTTTTGCAGATCATCCACGATATCCTGCACATCGTCCATGACAAGGATGTAACCAATTTCCTGTCCCTGATAATCCGTCAACGCCAGCGGATAGGTCACAAACAATTTTCCGTTGATCGTATATTCGTCTTTTCCTGCCGAATAGGTGCCGATGATATTCTTGGCGAGGTCGGAGGATGTCGCGTAGAAAACCAGGTTATCGGCCAGGATGTCCGTAGCCTCTGTTTTCAATCGCTGCGCTTTTATAAAAACATCCGGGCGGATGCCTATGGCGTATTCTATGCCAAAAGTCTCCTTGAGGTTGTTCAACAGGCCACTGATTGAGCCGCCGAATTCCACGGTGCCGATGTGGTTATTTTCATGGGAGACAGGATATACCACCCGCAGCCCAGGCCCACCGACACCAACTTCGAGGCCGACAACCGTTTTCTTTTTCTGATTGGCCTCGACAACCGTGCTGCGGAAGGAAGAGAGATCATCCCCGTGCTGGCTGATTTTGTGCAACCTTAAAAAACTGGTTGCCGGCGGGGTGTGAAATTGAAACTGGTCGATGTCGTATTCTTTCTTGAGTTTTTCATTATAGTTGGCCAGATCCTGGATCAGCGCCTCTCTGTTGCCCTCGGCAAAAGAACGGACAACGTCCTTGTTTTTCACCAGCGTTTCCATTGCCAGGGACAAATTCTGGAGTTGCTGCGCAAGAGAGTTCTTGAATGTGGCCCCTACCCTGGCAGCCCGGGTCTTTTTGGCGGAGGCCAAGGTCTTGTCGAAATCAACATACTGCTTGCCCATGTTGAACAGGGTCATAAGCAAAATTCCACTCAAGACAAGGGCCAATATTTTCGTCTTTATGCTGAGATTGTTACCCATGCAGTCCCTCCGCGAATGCCCGGAAATTCTTATGTCAACCTGTAAGTCCCGCCCAAACTCTCTTCGTCCGCGTCCGGCAAGGAATCATTTTCCCCGCTGTTCAATTTGAAAAACGATATCGATTCCTGTAGATGCGCGGCTTGAGCCGCCAATTCCTCGCTGGTGGAGGCCATCTCCTGGGCGGCCGCGCTGTTGGCCTGGATCACCTGGTCAAACTGCTGGATGGCTTTGGCGTTTTCATCAATACCTCGGGCTTGCTCGTTGCTGGCCGCGTCGATCTCCTGGACCAGCTCCGCGGTTTTCTGGATCTGGGGCACTATTTCGTTGATAAGCCTGCCCGCGTTTCCAGCCGTTTCCACACTGGCATTGGCAACCCCCTTGATCTCCTGAGCCGAGGACTGACTGCGCTCGGCAAGCTTTCTTACCTCCGCGGAAACCACGGCAAAGCCTTTGCCGTGTTCCCCGGCCCGGGCCGCCTCGATGGCGGCATTCAAAGCCAGCAGGTTGGTCTGCCGGGCAATCTCTTCAATAAAACCGATTTTTTCCGCGATATGCTGCATGGCGGATACGGCTTCCGCCACGACTTTCCCGCCCTCCACCGCATCGGCGGAAGCTTTGGTGGCTATGGCCGCGGTCTGGCGGGCATGATCCGCCGTCTGGGCCACGGTGCTGGCCAACTCTTCCATGGAGGCGGAAATCTCCTCCACTGCCGCGGCCTGCTGGTTGGTCCCTTGCGAAACCTGTTGGGAACTGCTGCTCAACTCCTGGCTGCCGGAGACAACCTGATCGGCGGCAACCTGCACCTCCTTGATAATCTGCCGCAACTTCTGAAACAAGGCGGCCAGGGCCTTGCCAAACATATCATTCCCGGAAAGAAGCTCCACCTTCGAGCCGAGATCTCCTTTTTCAATCTGCTCTGCCTTGACCTTCAGATTTTCCACCATTTTGGCCAAGGAAATACCCATCACATCCTTATCAGAAAGGATATTTACCTTCACATCCAAATTACCCAAGGCTATCTGCCCGGCCATTGCCGCCGTGGACCTGAGATTTTCGATCATCCTCCCCATGGCCCCACACATCTGGCCGATTTCATCCCCGCTCGTGCTGACGATCTCGGCATTGAGATCCCCCTGAGCCAACCGCAACACTTTACTGACCGCATCACGCAGGGGCTTGAGCATCGCATGGACAGTGAAATAGACGATACCGCCGATGAGCAGCACCACCACAACGGCAAAACCAGCGATACTCATGGCAATCCGCAGCAGAGTATCCTTTTGCCTCTGCTGGGCCGCATTGATCACCTCGTTGCCCTGGGCAAGGGTTTTCTCGATGTTTTTCTCAACCGCCGCAAAATTCAAACCGATGACCACGGAGCCGACCTTCTGCTCGCCAGCCAGGATCTCCTTGTTCACGATATTCTGGGCGGGAAACGCCTCGGGCCTGACGCTCGAGGTGGTGACGGCCTTGCCGTCCCGGTCGTAAAACACGGCAAAGGCGACATCCGGATCATTGGCCGCGCTCTGGACGATCTTCTCAAGAAAGGCGTACTCATAGTTCAGGATAAGATCCTGCCCGACCCTGGCCAGCATCTCGGCAAAGGACTTGCCCTTCAGGACCAGATCCTTCCGCAGCAATTCCTCTTGGTTTTTCTGCTGCTCCCTCAGGGTGCCGACAAAGGCTTCACCCTGCTCCTGAAGCGCACTGCGCACCGCCGAATTCACCGCCACGGTCATCCCGAGCATGAGCAACAGCACTGCGGCCACGATGGCCATGTTCAGCTTTGCCGCGATCCCCATGTTTCGGATTTTTTCTTTCAGCATGCTCCACTCCTTATCCGTTCGGTCCCTTATGGCGGCCATCCGTACAACTGCCCATGTAAAATAATTATACGCATGGGAAATAAAACACGTCAAAGAATAAAAAAAGAAGCACTCGACTGCCTTGAATCAACGGAAATCCTAACACAACACGAAAAACGCCCTCGGAATGAGGGCGTTTCTAAATGGAGCGGGGAAACGTCGGGGATCAATACCGCTCGAAATCCCCTTCCCCGGAGCCAGGAAGGGACAGTTTCACCCCCTTACCCTTGGGGACGAGTTTTTTCCCCGCCGGGCCGGCAGGGGCGGACAGGGGCAGAGGCCGCCCCTGGGGCCTGGGCCTGCTTTCCACATCCACCTTGAAAAAAGCGATGGCATCCTGCATTTGCGCAGCCTGGCCGGTCAGCTCCTCGCTGGTGGAGGCCATCTCCTGGGCGGCGGCGCTGTTGGCCTGGATCACCTGATCAAACTGCTGGATGGCTCGGGCGTTCTCGTCGATGCCTCGGGCCTGCTCATTGCTGGCAGCATCGATCTCATGGACCAATTCCGCGGTTTTCTGGATTTGCGGAACGATATCATTGATGAGCTTGCCCGCGCTGGAAGCGGTTTCCACGCTTGCCGAGGCCACGCCCTTGATCTCCTGGGCCGACACCTGGCTGCGTTCGGCAAGCTTGCGCACCTCGGCGGCCACCACGGCAAAACCCTTGCCGTGCTCCCCGGCCCGGGCCGCCTCAATGGCGGCGTTCAGGGCCAGCAGATTGGTTTGCCGGGCAATCTCCTCGATGAGTTCGATCTTTTCGGCGATATGCTGCATGGCGGCCACGGTTTCCCCAACCGCCTTGCCGCCGGCCACGGCATCAGCCGCGGCCTTGGTGGCAATGGAAGCGGTCTGCCGGGCATGGTCGGCGGTCTGGGCCACGGTGCTGGACAGTTCTTCCATGGAGGAAGAGATCTCCTCCACCGAGGCTGCCTGCTCACTGGCCCCCTGGGAGACCTGTTCCGAACTGCTGCTCAGCTCCTGACTGCCGGAGGCCACCTGGTCCGCCGCTGCCCGCACCTCGCCGATCACCTGGCGCAGCTTGGTAATCATGATGGACAGCGACTTGCCAAGACTGTCCTTGTCGGAAAGCAGTGCCACATCGCCCCGCAGGTCGCCATCGGCGATCTGCTCCGCCTTGGCTGCTGTCTGCCTGAGGTTCTCCACCATTTTGGCAAGGGAGCCGCCCAGCACATCCTTGTCGGAAAGCACCCGCACCGCCACATCCAGATCCCCCAAGGCGATCTGCTCCGCCATCTTGGCGGTTTCCTTGAGATTCGTCACCATCTTGTCCAGGGCCTTGCCCAGCACATCCCTGTCGGAAAGCACCTGCACCTGGAGATCAAGATCGCCCTGGGAAATCCGCTCCGCCATGCCGGCGGTTTCCTTCAGGTTCGCCACCATGTTCACCAGGGATTTCCCCAGCACATCCTTGTCGGAAAGGACCTGAACCTTGACCTCAAGATCCCCCTGGGCGATCTGCTCCGCCACCTTGGCGGTGCTTTTGAAGCTCTCCACCACCCCATGCATGGCATGGAGCATCTTGCCGATCTCATCCTTGCGGCCGACCTCGATGCTCATTTCCACATCCCCACGGGCAAGGTGTTCGTTCACCTCCACGGCCCTGCCAAGAGGAAGGGTGATATTCCTGCTGACCACCAGGGCGAGCACGATTGCGATGAGGGCGCCGCCGCCGATCACCGCCGCCAGTATAATCATCGCCCCCTTATAGGTGGCGGCAGCTTCCGCCTGCGCCCTGGCAATATATGCCTCATTGAGCTCCTGCAGCTTGTCGATGATGCCCCGCATTTCCTCGAACTTCTCATTTGCCGCACTCAGAGTAAGGTCAAGGGCAAGGCTGCGTCCCTCCCGGGTATCCTCCACCCTGCCATTGACCACCTGACGCGACAATCCCTGCCACTCGACAAAGGCCTTTTCATATTTGGCCAGCATTTCTTTTTCCTGGGATGTCTCGGCAAGCGCCTTGTACTTGCCCATCCGTTGCACTACCTGGCCCAGGTTTTCCTCGTAATCCTTGACCATCTTTTTAAAAACATCCGTTTCCGTGCTGGCAAAAATCATCGAGCGTTCTGCAACAAGAAGCTGCTGCAGATCCCGGTCAGCCGAGAGCAGATAGTTGATGGCAGGCATCTTTTTTTCTGAAATATCAAGGAGATTTTTCTCGAGTTGGCTCAGGCCGACATAACCGCTTCCTCCGATGACAACCATGAACAGGATCATTGCCGTAAAGCACAGGGTAAGCTTGGAAGCGACCTTCATATCCGACAAGCGTATCATTCCAGAAACCTCGCAAAAATTAATTAGCAGCGGAGGAGCAACCCCTTACCCTGCGGGCCAATTATTTCATTTTATCCACGTCGATGCCGATGGTCATGGCGCCGATCACGGTCGCTCCGTCCTTGACAGGCACGGACACCTGAACTGTGTACGATTGCGAGCTGTCATCGAACTTCACGTCGCTGATATGGACAGCACCCTTTCCACCCTTGTAGGATTCGGTAAATTTCGGCTCGTCGCCCTGCCAGTAGTCGGAGGTTTTATCGCTCATGCAGACATTGGCGCCCAGATTGTCCATCACGAACAGCTCGGCGTAATAGGGGGCGGACTTCTGGATCTCCTTGAGACGCTTGCCGCAAGGATTGTCCATCAGGGCCTTCATGTAATCGACGACCCCTGGCGTAGCCTGCCATTTCTTGTCCTGTTCCTTGATCTGGTCCAGGGTCTTTCCCTTGCCGTTTTCCGCCTTCACTGCCTGAACGATTGCAGGATCCGTTCCCAGTTTCACCAGCTGGGTGTTGGCAAGATCAACAACCTTCTGCGGCGCTTTTTCCGCGGCAAGAACGCTCCCGGCAGTCAGCAGCACGGCAATCCCGAACACACCTGCAACGATTCTTTTTTTCATCGCACATTCCTCTTTTTTTCAAGGGTTAGAGAGAGAAAAAACGTTTCACCAACGGCAGCAAACATTCCTGCGACCAAACAGCCTTGCCATGACCACTCGCAGCCAAACAACACAATGGACAGCGAGCTGAAGACGACAGATATCTTCTTATTTTTTTAGAAAAAACCAAGGAAACTTCGAGACCACGGAATTAGCGGCTAACTGATTATAGGCCCGCAAAAAAAAGAAAGTCAAAAAAAAAGAGGGGCGGCACCATGGAGTGCACCCCTCTTTCAGTCACCGCTCTGTTTGAAAAACGAACTTTCTAATATCGCTCGAAATCAGCCTCACCACCAGAGACCGGCGGCAGAGCCAGCTTCACCCCTTTGCCTGCCTTGCCCTTGGAGGCCGAGGATTTTTTCCCTGTCGAGACAGGCGGGGACGGCACCCTCCTCTGGGTTCGAAGGCTGCTGTCCGTTTCCACCTTGAAAAAAGCGATGGTCGCCTGCAAGTGAGCAGCCTGGGCGGTCAGCTCCTCGCTGGTGGAGGCCATCTCCTCGGCAGCAGCGCTGTTGGCCTGGATCACTTGATCAAACTGCTGAATGGCGCGAGCGTTTTCGTCAATGCCCCTGGCCTGTTCGTTGCTGGCCGCATCGATCTCATGGACCAGCTCCGCTGTTTTCTGGATCTGCGGGACGATCTCGTTGATAAGCCTGCCCGCGTTGGAGGCGGTTTCCACACTGGTGCCGGCAACACCCTTGATCTCCTGGGCCGAGACCTGACTGCGTTCGGCAAGCTTGCGCACCTCGGAGGCCACCACGGCAAAGCCCTTGCCGTGCTCCCCGGCCCTGGCCGCCTCGATGGCGGCATTCAGGGCCAGCAGATTGGTCTGCCGGGCAATCTCCTCGATCAACTCGATCTTGGTGGCGATGAGCTGCATGGCCGCCACTGTTTCTCCCACCGCCTTGCCGCCGTTCACGGCATCGGCCGCAGCCTTGGTGGAAATGGCCGCGGTCTGCCGGGCATGGTCCGCGGTCTGGGCCACAGTGCTGGCCAGCTCTTCCATGGACGAAGAAATCTCCTCCACCGAGGCGGCCTGCTCGCTTGCCCCCTGGGAAACCTGCTGGGAACTGCTGCTCAACTCCTCACTGCCGCAGGCAACCTGATCCGCCGCGCCGCGCACATCGGTGATGATTTCCTTGAGTTTTTCGACCATATCCTGCAGGGCCTGAATCAGTTCATCCTGTTCGCTCCGCTTCTTCATCTTGACCAGCAGGTTGCCCCCGGCAATCTCCCGGGCCATGCTGGTAATCTCGTTCAACGCAGTGATCAGCGTAGTCAGCGCCGAGCCGATGCCGTCAAAAATCTGCTTCACCGACTCGGTGTCGGCATCGGCGGGCTCGGTTTCAAAGGCAAGGGAAATATCACCATCAGAAATTTTATCAAGACATTCCACCAGCTTATGCGTTTCAACGGCCTGATATTTTGCAATTTTTTCAGCAACCCGGGCTGCCGCCTTGACCGCGGTCTGATCGCTTACCACCTCAAAGGCGCCGATGATCTTGCCCTGCTCGTCGCGGAGCGGTGTGGCGCTATAGCTGATATCCAGATCCAAACCGCCGGGATGGGCATCGGTTTCCGAGCTGGCATCCTGGCCGTTCCTCATCGCCTGACCGCACGCGCAACGGTCACTCTTGCAATCAGAGGTCTTAAAGTGGTCGTAGCATCTGGTGCCGATCAGTTGGGCCTGGGTTTTGCCACCGACCTTGGCGCCGAGTTCGTTCATGTACTGCACGTTAAAATCATTGTCGATGATCATGGCCGGGGTGGGCATATTGTCCAGGAGTCCCACCAGCCGTGCCATGATATTGTTGATGCCCTCGACGATTTTCCTGAAATCTCCCTGATGTTTCGTTGCGTCGGCACGGGTGTTCAGCTTGCCTTCCATTGCCGCTTGGGAGACCAGGAGAATCTCCTTGGACACGGAGTTGATCGCCTCCACCATTTTGGCCATGGCGGACTGAAGCACCCCGAACTCGTCAGTGGCGCCGGTGTCGATCTGCACCCCGGTATTGCCCGCTGCTATCTGCTGGGCAACGCCAATCATTTTCCCAAGTGCCACACTGATCCTCCCGGAAAAGATCCAAGCCAGAATCAGAGTAAAGAGAATCACGGCAACGGAGAGGACGCCGCCGATGACATTGTTACTCGATATTGCGTCCATGGCGCCCTGAATAGCGGCGGCGGATTCATTTGTCATCTCCGTCTCGAGTTCGGTGAGACGCTTGTGGATTTCATCCGCGTAGGCATCCACCTCGGCCATGGACTTGTTCCCGAGTTCCGGTCCGCCCTTGATGTACTGCCCGGCCATCCAGACATTTTTCTCGTAATATTTGCTAAAAGCTTGGTCCACCTCTTCCAGCCGTTTTTTTTCTCCGGGATACACCTCCATCAATTCCTGAATATGCTTATGGAAGAGATCGGCCGCATGTTCAGCCTTTTTAAGGCCGTCGGACAATCCGTCAAGCCCACGGGTCGCCGAGATGTCCGCAATCCACCCCGCCACCTCCGAGAGGTCATATTTCAGCTCCATGGTCAACTCATTACCGGCATACCCGACATCACGGGCATAGGTCACGGAACGGACCACCCTGGCCTGCAGATAGAGATTCAAGGCAAACTGGAGCAGCAGGAGCACACAGACTCCGCCAAAAGCAAACAGCATCTTGTTTCTGATATTTTTTTTCATTTTTCTTCCATCTCATTCGCGTAATCGTTATTTGAGACAGCTCCTCATAAATTCATCCACTCCGCTGCCGTTATTTATCCGTGCTGGCCAAGGTCATCTTTTTTCCACATGCAAGACGCAGGCGTCTAACCCCAAATAGGTGTCCCTCCATAAGCCCATGCTATGAAAATTCAGCCGCCAATGTCAAACACAAAAGAAGAGCAATAGTGAAGATGGCCGCTGCCCGCTAGGCGTGTTGGGCGGCAAGGGCAAGGGCGCGCCGGCCTTCTTCGAGATGGCCATGCTTGAGACAGCCGTTCCCATAAAGAACAGCCTTGCGGACCAGTTCCTCGCGGGCAAGGCGGGACTGCGCAGGGGTAAGAGTGGTGTTGGCAAGAAGCTTTTCCATGGCCCGGATGCGGAAGCGGTCCATGCCGGTCTTGAATTGGACGGAAACCTGATCCTCCCTGCCGCCATGCTTGACGGTCAGGGGCGCATCCACAAGAAGAAAGGGATGCGCCACACTGGCCCGGAGCCAGAGTTCGTAATCCTCGCAACAGGGAAAGGATTCGTCGAACAGGCCGACCCGGTCGAACAGCTCCCGCCGGGCCATGACCGTGGACATGCCCACCACGCAGAGATCCAGGCTGCGGGCGAAGATATCGCCGCTCTCCTTGGCGTGCCGTTTTTTCTGGTTGAGATGCTGGCCGTTGCGAAACCAGATTTCCTGGGTGTGGGAGATGAGCAACTCCGGCTGCGCCTCCATGGCGGCAACCTGGAGAGTGAGCTTGTGCCGGGTGAACTGGTCATCGGAATCGAGGAAGGCGAGAAGGGGATGACGGGCCGCGCTGATCCCGGTGTTTCTGGCCGCGGCCGGGCCACGGTTTTCCTGGCGCAGGCTGATAAGCGGTTTGCCGTAGGAAGCAAGCAACTCCTGGGTCTCGTCGGTGGAACCGTCGTCCACCACGATGAGTTCGAAATTGGCGTAGGTTTGAGAGAGGACCGAATCGATGGCCTGGGCCAGGAAACCGGCCCGGTTATGGGTGGGGATGATGACCGAAACGGGGGTGGCGGGAGATGGCATGGCTGAAAGACTCCGCCACGGAACCCACGAAATCCACAAAAAACGGTCGGGCAAGCCAAGTTTCAAGCTGTGTTTTTTTCGTGATTTTCGTGTTTTCCGTGGCAAAAAACATCAATCAATATACAACAACTCCCCGGAATGCTCGATGATCTCGGCCCCGCTCTCCAGCTGCCGGAGAATGATCCCTCCGTCCGGGGCAACCCCCAACACCTCGGCCTGATACTGGGGCTTTTGCTGCACATCAAAGCCGAACCAGACCCGGCGCCCCACGGTATCGCTCAGCTCCCGCCAGGCGCCGAGCAACAGGCTGTCCGGCAGGTCCGCGCCGGAACCGTCGTCCGCGGCCAGCCGTTGCGCCTCGTCGTGGCAGAGCAGACCGAAACTCCAGGTAAATTTGGCCAGCAGCCGGGCGCCAAAAGCGGCCAGGTCGATGTCATGCCCGAGGATCTCTTTCATGGACACAGCCGTTGCGCCCAATTCAGCCGGAAAAGCCAGGTTGTTGATGTTAAGCCCCGCCCCGATCAGCACATATTCCTCGGCATGCGTGGCACTGGTAAAGGATTCGCAGAGCACCCCGCAGATCTTTCGCCCGGCCACATGCACGTCATTGACCCACTTGAGACGCGCATCGATGCCATAACCGCGCACCGCCTCGCAGCAGGCCATGCCAGCCGCCAGGGGATACAGGCGCATGCTCTCGGGCAACAGGGTGTTGGCCATGACCAGGGTAAGCCAGAGACCGCCGACCGGAGCGTGCCAGGAGCGCTGGAACCGGCCCCGGCCATCGGTGAGTTCGTCGGCAAGAAAGACCATGCCGCTGGGGCAGGATTGGCCGCGGGCCTCGAATTCGTTGATCCGCTGCCGGGCCAGGGGCATCAGCCGTTCGGCCTGGGGCAGATGATGGATGACGCTGCCCACCGGAGCGCCATACCGGTACACGGCCTGGACAACCTCGGCGGGATAGCGGGTCAGACGGGCAGGAATCTCCTCGCTGGAGATGAGTTGCTGGACGGATGAAAAGGAAAGAGGCTCGATCATTAGCAGTTATCTGCTGGCTAACTCAAAATACAGGCCGAAACAATAAGTTGCTCAGCAGTGCCGCAGATGCGCGGAAGAGGTCTGCGAAGTGTGCTAGTGCACATGAGCAGGCCGATGACAAAGCAGATGTGGTGCTGCTGAGCAAGTTATTCCCATTCCGCCTTGACGCGGGTGATAATCTTCTGGATCATGGGCAGCTTTTCCTGGGAACAGATGCCCAGCAGCGGCTCGCCCTGGGACACGCTGACTCCCGGCTGGAAATACACGGAATGGATGATCCCCGGCTCCCCGGCATAGTAAATCGGGGTATCGCGCTTCATCAGGGACATGGTGAGGATCTCGTCGCCGGGCTTGATGGAGACCCCGCGCTGGCCGTGCTTGTCGATCTTGGCCTGCAGGTCGAGGGAAAAGAAATACTTGGCCCGCTCGGGTGCGTTGAAGGGCTCCAAGACCTGACGAAGGATGTTCTCGATGATTTCGCGTTTTTTCAGCGGATGGCGGATGGTGAGGATCTTTTCGCCTGCCTCGACAAACTGGCCTTCCAGGTCGCTACGGATAAAGGAAACCACCCCAGTGCTCGAGGAAAAGATCTTCTTCTGGTTCCCCTCACGCAACAATTCGTAGAGTAGGGTGCCCCGGACATGGTGCCACTCACCGGATGGCCCTTCCACCTCGGCATCTTCCTTGACCCGAAACCGGACCTGACCGGTGTGGATGGTCCGCACGTCCAGATAGTCAAAGGGATCGGAACGATACTTGCCAATTATTGCATCGAAATCTATTTCGTCAGTCATCGCAAACCGTTGTGAATTAGCAGTTAGCTAGCAGCCGTCGGCAATCAGCCGTCAGCTCATCTATAGTAAAGATTACCGCCGCCCATGGTCAACAGGGATTTATGCAGGTTACGCCGGAACTCCCGGCGATCCCAAATGCCCTGGATATGGCCGCGCTGCAAGGCGTTGCGGGCGTTATGATAATCGGGCGGGATATCCTCTCCGGTGGTGTCGCGGATAACCCGAGGCCCGGCAAAACCCACCCGGCTTGAGCGGATGGCGAACTGATACGGCGAACAGCCCAGGAAACTCGCCACCGGCCCGGCATAGGAATTGTTGTCGTACACCACGATGTACAACCCGCCTGAGTCGATATATTCCCGCACCGCCATGGTGCACTTGGGCATCTGCACCACGCCCAGGGTTCCCTCGTGGATGCGGATGCCGCCGGTGGTGTGCACATAGGAGAGCAGCGGCCGCCGTTTCAGCTTGGCCGCTTCACAGGCCCGGACGAATTTCTCGCCCTCGGCGGAGCCGACCGTGCCGTTTCGAAAATCGCTG
>Ga0074199_1001888_pt1 | contig 15321 bp, 15 predicted proteins | sample EPASupsiteSAE347_FD_64528 | JGI IMG/M metagenome (GOLD analysis project Ga0074199, IMG submission 64528) | Bioremediated contaminated groundwater from EPA Superfund site, New Mexico - Sample SAE3-47 | ecosystem: Environmental > Aquatic > Deep subsurface > Groundwater > Contaminated ...
AAGTTCAGAACTTCGATATTCTGCGGTTCATTATTCGTCAATCTGCGGTTCTCTGGAAACAACCCTGCTGGTAACGCCCATGAAAATCAAGCGCTTACGCTGACAGGCGAATCAGCCGTGGCGGCAGAATCTGCTTGCCAATCTTGTTTCTGCCCTTATATTTTCAACATAACTGGAGGAAAAATTCATGGATAACAAAAAATATCGCGTAATGATCGTCGGCATGGGTAAGCGCGGCATGCACCATGCCCAAACGTTTCTCGCCAACGGCCGCTTTGAGATTGCGGCCATCTGCGACATTGACGATGCCCGGCTGCAGGCCGCGGCAGCCAAGCTCGGCAATCCGCCCGCCGGCAAAGACGCCGAAGCCTTGATAAAAGAGACCAAGCCTGACGTTTTCTGCTTTTGCACCCTGCCCAAACTGCGGTTGGACATGATCAAATTGGGCATCAAGGGCAAGGCAAAGCTGATTGCCTTTGAAAAACCGGTTGCGCTCACCAGCGCCGAGGGAATGAAAATAAAGAAAATGCTGGACAAGGCGGGCGTCAAGGCCGTGGTCAGCCACCAGCACCGCTACGGCGAACACTATCGCAAGGTTAAGGAAATAATTTCATCAGGGGCCCTGGGCAGAGTCCACACGGTCTACGGAACGGCCGGCGGCTGGATGATGCACATGCTGAGCCACCTGATCGATTACATACGCTGGTTCAATGATCAGGCCGAAGCGGAATGGGTTATGGCCCAGGCCGCCGGGCGTGGCAAATTCACAGACGCCCATCCTTCCCCGGATTATATCGCCGGATTTATCCAGTTCAAAAACGGGGTGCGCGGCATCCTCGAATGCGGCGCAGGCGCGCCGGACGTGCCGGAAGTCGATTACTGGTGGCGCAAATGCCGCATGGGCGCCCTGGGTACTGACGGCTTTGCGGAAGTACTGACCGGCGGCGGTTGGAGGGCGGTAACCAAGAACGGCGGCGCGCAAAGCGGCCCCGGCTGCATGAATTACGACCTAGACATGCCGCCCTATATCCAGGAAATGGCAGACTGGCTTGATGACGACAAAAAAATTCATTCCTGCAATTTCGACAGCGCCTACAAGGGGTTTGAAATAATGATGGCTTTCTGCCGCTCGGCGGCCATGGGCGGCCAGGTGGCATTGCCCCTCGCCAAGCCCATGGACGAAATCAAGAAGCTCGGCAAGAAAGTGCCGGATACAAAAGTCATGCTTTCGAATCCACAAAACGCCAAGGAATACGCCTGATTTTCGATTTTGGATTGCCGATTTTCGATTGTCCTGAAATCCAAAATCCAAAATTTAAAATCCAAAATTCAGAGATGGAAGTCATCATCCAATCGGACCGGCAAAGCGCCTGTCTTTTGACGGCGCGCATGATTGCCAAGGCCGTCCGTTCAAAGCCGGATCTTGTGCTCGGGCTGGCCACAGGCCGGACCATGGAAACGGTCTATGAACTGCTGGCTGAAATGTGCCGCCGCGACAAACTCGATTTTTCGAAATGCCGGACGTTCAATCTGGATGAATACGTCGGCCTCGCGGAAACAGACGAAACTTCATACCGCTTTTACATGAATAAGCATCTGTTCGGCAGGATCAACATTGACCTGAAGAACACGCATCTGCCGAACGGCCGGGCAAAAGATCTGAAGGAGGAATGCGAACGGTATGAGGCAAAAATAAATGAAGCCGGCGGCATTGATCTGCAGCTCCTTGGAATCGGCCAGGACGGGCATATCGGTTTTAACGAACCGCTTTCGGCTCTGCGTTCCCGGACAAGGGTCAAGGCCCTTGCGCCGGACACCGTCCGGCAGAATTCGCAGTTTTTCAGCAGCCCGGCCGACATGCCGCGCCGCGCCATTACCATGGGCGTTGGCACGATCCTTGAAAGCAAACGCTGCGTGCTGCTGGCCACAGGCGAAAACAAGGCCGGCATTATTGCCAGGGCAATCGAGGGACCGATCACTTCCATGGTTTCGGCCTCCGCGCTCCAGCTTCACCAGCACTGCACGGCCATTATCGACGAAATGGCCGCCTTGAAGCTGGAAAAGATCGATTATTACAGGTGGATATTTAAAAATGAACCGGAATGGGAGGAATATCAATGAACAGTGAAACTCCCGCCTTTTCCATCGACGCCGAGGGGATTGACGCTGAAAAGATCATGGCCGAAATCAAGGCTTCCATAGCCGACAAGGCCGCGCGCGGACTGTACCGCGACATGCGCATTGCGCAGGCCGAACGCGCCAATCTCGTCAATTTGGGCAACGATGAAAACTTTCTCAAGTATTATATCGAATGCCTGCGCAACGCCGTGTTCGTGGACATCAATGATTTCGAAATCCGCGAAAAGCGCAGGCTCGGCGCCTTCCTGCTGGTTGCGTTCAAAAGAATCGTCTGGAATCTTCTGAAATTTTACACCTACCGCCTGTGGTCGCAGCAGAACCAGATCAACGGGCTGCTGGTCACGGCCATTGAAAGTCTGGACGCCAAATACCGCGGCCGCATCGAAGCGCTGGAACGCAAGCTGGCCGCTGCGGACAAAGAAAAAAATATTTGCCACAAAGATGCACAAGAGAGCACAAAATAAAAAAGTCTGATTGTGCATTTTGTGCTTTTTTGTGGCTAATCTTGCCCTGTCTGGAAAATATGTCTGGCATGCAACATTTGATTTTTGTTAGTCCCCGCTTCGCCGAGGGTCCGACCGTGGGCGGAGCGGAAACTTTGTTAAAACTCCAGGCGCAACGGGCTCAAAAGCTGGGATATGAAGCGACTTTCCTGACCACCTGCGCGCGCGACCATTTCTCCTGGCGTAACGAGCTTGAGCCCGGTCTGCGCCGTGTCGACGGCCTGAATGTTCATTTCTTTCCCGTGGATGAAAACCGCGACATCGCGGCTTTTTTGCGTATTCAGGAATCAATCAGTCGTAACGGCAGCTATACGCCGGAAGACGAACAGATCTGGCTGGCCAACAGCGTCAACAGCAGCGCCCTATGCGATTATCTGCGCAAACAGGAAAACGACAACGCCTGGGTCATTATCGGCCCCTATCTTTTCGGCCTGACCTGGTTTGCCGCCCAGGTCAGACCGGATAAAACGCTGCTGGTGCCGTGCCTGCATGACGAGGGGTTTGCCTACGCGCGCGCAATCAAGGAAATGTTTTGCAAAGCGGCAGGCATCCTTTTCAATTCGGAGCCGGAAAAGGAGCTTGCGAAAAAACTGTACGGCCTCGGCGAGGAGAAATGCGCCGTGGTCGGCATGGGCATGAACCCCTTCGAGGTTTCCCCTTCCGCTTTTGCCGAAAAGCATGATTTCCACAAGCCATATATCATTTATTCAGGCCGGCGCGAAACCGGCAAAGGCACCCCGCTCCTGCTCGATTATTTTGCCCTGTTCCGCAAACGCACCGACCTTGACCTGAAAATTGTTTTCACAGGCTCAGGACCGATTGACGCTCCGCCGGAGTTGGAAAAACATATTCTGGATCTTGGATTTGTGCCGGAACAGGACAAGCACGAAGCCATGGCCGGGGCGCTTGCCTTCTGCCATCCCTCGGTCAACGAAAGCTTCGGAATAGTGCTTCTGGAAGCGTGGCTGGCCAAAACCCCGGCGTTGGTTCACGCCCAATGCGCCGTCAACCGATATCATTGCCAAAAAAGCAACGGCGGCTTGTGGTTTGATTCCTATCCTGAATTTGAGGAAGCACTTTTAATCCTGCACAACAACCGGCCGTTGCGCGACCGGATGGGCAATGCCGGGGAAAAATATGTCTTGCGAGAATATGACTGGAAAACGATTGAAAAGAAGTTTGTCTCTGCGTTGGAACAATTTTCCAAAAATTCTCTCGCAAAGCCGCAACGTTCGCCAAGGTAAGGATTTATGCAATTTATTAAAGAAAAATATTTAACTATCATTTTTGTGCCTTTTGTGCTTTTTTGTGGCTAATCCTAATTGCCTCTTAAAATGAAAGCGATCCATCAATTAGTGGCCGGGTTCACAAAAGGCGACGCCATCAGCAATGAAGCTTGCGCCTTGCGGGAACTTTTCCGCGCATGGGGATTGGAATCGCAGATTTTCTGCGAGCCGCACCGCGTCCTGCCGCAACTGAAATCGCAAACCCGCGAGGCATCAAAAGCATCCGAGACGGTCCGGCCGGAGGACGTCGTTATTCTCCACCTTTCGATCGGCTCCGCGGTCAACGATATTTTTGCCTCATTGAATTGCCGCCGGGCGATAATTTACCACAACATGACTCCGCCGGAATTTTTCCGCGGCATCCAGGAACAAATCGTCCGCGACCTTGAATGGGGCCGGCAACAGGCGAAAAATCTGGCCGGTGCAGCGGAAATCACAATGGCGGTCAGCAAGTTCAACGCCCAAGAACTGGACGGCATGGGATACCGCCGCGTTCAGGTGCTGCCGCTGGTCATGGATTTTTCGCTCGTGCGTCAAAAACCGGACCGCGGCATCCTGCGCAGCCTGGGAGACGGCAAGCTCAACGTGCTTTTTGTCGGCCGCGGCGTGCCGAACAAGCGGATCGAGGACTTGTTGTGCGCTTTTCATTACTTTCAAAAAAACGTTGAAAAAAACTCGCGTCTCATCCATGTAGGCTCATATACCGGCGTTGAAAGATACCAGGCCCTTGTGCAGGCGCTGGCGCGGCGGCTTGGAATCCGGGACGTTGTTTTTGCCGGCAGCGTAAGCCAGGCCGAATTGACCGCGTATTACCGGAGCGCGCGCCTGTTCCTTTGCATGAGCGAACACGAGGGATTCTGCATTCCGCTGCTTGAAAGCATGGCGCATGACGTTCCCATCCTGGCATACAAGGCGGCCGCGGTTCCGGAAACGCTCGATGGATCCGGCGTTCTGTTTTCGGAAAAACGCTGGGATTATGTGGCGGAAATGATGGGCCGCCTGCTGCAGGACAAAACCCTGCGCGCGCAAATTATCGCCGGCCAGCGCGAACGTCTGCGCCGCTATGAGAACCGTAATCTTGAGACGGAACTGAAAAATCTGCTCGCGCCGCTTTTGATTTAACAATTTCTCCTTTACAAATGATCAATACAATGCATAAATACTTGCTAAATATGCAACGCGGCAATCGATATGAATAATCATTATTACGATCGCTTTCTACAAGTTATTATGGCAGAACATGTTGAGCGCAAATCCGAAAGTATTGTTGCTCATAAGGTGAACCTTGTCTTGGGTGCGCGTCAAACCGGAAAATCCACGCTTTTAAACCATTGTCTGCCCGATACCAACCGGACATTTGCCATCAACTTACAGGATCGTTCCGCCCGGCGCAGGTATGAGACTGATACAGGATTGTTTTTGCGCGAACTTGACGCCATGACGGATGTGGACAATGTAGTGATTGACGAGATTCAAAAGGTGCCGGCCTTATTGGATGACGTTCAATTGCTTTATGACCGGCATCCGCAACGTTTTCGATTTTACCTGACCGGCAGTTCGGCGCGGCAGCTGAAAAAAGGCTCGGCCAACCTTCTGCCGGGACGCGTGCATACATTCCTGCTTTCTCCAGTCCTCCAAGCCGAACAACGCCCCTGCGAGCTTCTCTCCTTACCCATTGGACCCGGCAAGAAATTTCCCGAACGTCCGCTCGATGACTGTCTGCTTTTCGGCAATCTGCCGGGCCTATATCACGAAGACCGTCCCGGCTGGATCAATACACTTGCTGCGTATGTCGAATTATATATAGAGAATGAAATTCGCCAGGAACATATAGTCGCCGATATGGGCGCTTTTGCGAGATTCCTGCGCCTTGCGGCGCTCGAATCTGGACAGTGCGTAAATTTCACAAAGCTGGCCGGCGCCGTCGGCGTGGCCGTCAATACTCTTCGGAATTTTTACCAGGTGCTTGAAGACACATATGTCGGCATCCGCCTCCCTCCGTTCGGGCGAAGCCGGAAGAAAATTTTACAGGCTTCACGGTTCCTGATTTTTGATTTGGGAGTTCGCCATCTGCTTGCTGAACTGCCATTGAACAACACCTTGCTCAAACTGGATGCCGGGCACATATTTGAGCAATGGGTATTGACAGAATTGCATTACCGTTGCCGCTATTTGGGGAATGGGTACAAGCTGTCCACATGGCAGACGGCGAGCGGGGCGGAGGTTGATGCTGTTATCGAATCCCCGGATGGTGTAATTCCAATCGAGGTGAAGTGGACCGAAACCCCGAATCAGCGGGATGCGCAACACGTTGAGACCTTCCTGTCATTACATTCGGAACTGGGACATCACGGATACGTTATCTGCCGTTGTCCAAGAAAACAGAAGTTGACTGATCGCGTAATTGCGCTTCCATGGAATCAATTTTAAAGTGAAACATGCCGGCAAAACCGACAAAATTTGATAGTGAAGCTTTTTCCGTGATGCGCCCGTTCCTGATCCGGCCGGTGTTTGAACGGGCGACGATTGAGGAACGGAACCAACCGTGCATGATTCCCCGCCATCAACACCTGAAATACGAGGTTATTTTCGTGGACCGCGGCCTTTACCATTGCCGGCACAACGAAAACGACATAACCTTGGGCCGGAATTGGCTCTTGATCATCAAGCCAGGCGACTGGCACATGGACATTTTTGACGGAGCCCCCCTGCGCTATCTTGCACTCGGGTTCAGCCTGCAAATGGCCTCCGGCATGCCGGCCCCCATTTTCCGCGCCGGCGCTCCGCTCGAAAAACAGCGCTTCCCGATTGCGAGGACGGATTTTCTGCCGCTGTTCGAAAAAATACGGCAGGAAATAAAAATCGGCGATTTCGTGTCGGAGCACCTCCAGGATGCGCTTGTAGCGGAATTCTTATTTCGCATGATCCGCGCCATTCCACGCGACGTCATCTCGGCCCAATATTTGGCCACCTCCCACGAGGCATCCTTCCAGACCAATCTGTTTGCAATTATCAACGAAAGCCTGACCCGCAAAGCGAACGTAGGCGAAATGGCTTCGGCCCTGGGCATCAGCGAAAGTTCCCTGGCGCACAAATGCCGCAAAATATTGCACTGCTCTCCCGCGCATCTCTTTCAGCGGGTGAAAATGGACCGGGCCATGCAAATGCTGAAATCTACGGACATGCAGATCAAGGAGGTAAGCGACTACCTTGGCTTTGAAAATCCTTTCCATTTCTCGCGGGCATTCAAAAAAACCTTCGGGAAAGCGCCGCTGGACATGAAAGCGGACGCCACGCCTCCGGCAATTTGAGCCATCTTGCAGAATTTGATATGGAATTTGCAGTTCCGGATATTCCGTTTCCACTGTAAATACCTTATTTTTCGTTTATGCAAACAAAAATGACCCCTCGGGAGCGTTTTGCCTCAGCCCTTGAGCGCCGGCCGCTGACAGGCCGCGTACCGCACTTCGAACTGGTGTTTTTTCTGACCATGGAGACCTTCGGCAAAGTCCATCCATCCCACCGCCAATACGGCCAATGGCAACAGATGGAAATAAAAGAACGGCGTCTGCACCTCGAGGACATGGCGTCCCTTTACGTGGCCGTGGCGGAACGTTTTGAGCATAGCGCAATTTTTCTACATCCCAATCCGGACACCCTTGAGGAAACCAGGGAGTTGATCAACCTGGTCCGGGAAAAAAGCGGGGATAAATATTTCCTCATGCTGCACGGCGACGCCACTTTCGGCATCCCCGGCGGCAACGGCATGGAGGCATTTTCATACCGGCTTGTTGACGACGCCGGCGGCATCAAGGCCGAGGCGGAACAAAAAGTAAACACGGCGCTCGATCGCGCGCGCCGGCTGCGCGAGACCACCAGCCTGGACGGCCTGGCGCTCTGTTCCGATTATTGTCTGAATACCGGCCCGTTTTTAAGCCCGACCCAGTTTGCCGAATTTGTGGCTCCCTATCTGGCCCGGCTGATTAAAGGCTACCGTGAAATGGGATTCTACACGATAAAACACAGCGACGGCAACATTATGCCGATCATCGACCAACTGGTCGAGTGCCGTCCGCACGCCTTGCATTCTCTCGACCCCCAGGCGGGCGTGGATATGGCCGAAGTGAAACGGCTTTACGGCCGGCAAGTGTGCCTGATCGGCAATGTCAACTGCGGCCTAATGGATGCCGGCGCCGACGAGGAGGTCCGCCAATCAGCGCGCTATGCGCTGGCAAACGGAATGCCGGACGGCGGATACATTTTTTCAACCAGCAATTGCATTTATACCGGCATGAAGCTTGCCCGTTATGAAATGATATTGGATGTCTGGCGCAAGATGGGCAATTATCCGTGAAAGGATAAATATCCCCTGCGGCAAAATTTTTGCCCAAGACCTCAAGAAAATACACAAGGAGTGCCATGTCCAAAAAAATCACGACCGTCCACTGCATCTCGCACACCCATTGGGACCGCGAATGGTACCTGCCTTTTCAGGAATACCGGATCAGGCTGGTTAAGCTGATAAACAGCCTGCTCGATCGGCTGCCGAAAAAGAAAAATTATCGCGCCTTCCACCTGGATGCGCAAACGGTCGTGCTTGAAGATTACCTGGAAATATGCCCTGAACGCCGCGCGGAACTTGAAGCGCTGGTCCAAAGCGGACGAATACTCATAGGTCCATGGTATATTCTTCCGGACGAATTTCTGGTCAGCGGAGAGGCCACCATCAGGAACCTGATGCTCGGTCATCAACTGGCCCGACAATTCGGCCGCGTCATGAAGGTCGGTTATGTGCCGGATCCCTTCGGCCATATTTCACAAATGCCTCAAATATTGCGCGGATTCGAACTGGACAATTTTATTTTTATGCGCGGTTATGACGGTTCGAACAGCGGCAAAAAATCGGAATTCATCTGGGAATCGCCCGATGGCAGCCGGGTGTTTGCCTATTATCTACCTGCCGGCTACGGGAACGGCGCCTGGCTCAATCTTTTCGCGGACAACCCGATAAAATGCGCGGAAATCGTCCGCAATACCCTGAAAAAAATTATTCCCCACGCAACCACGCCGCATCTTTTGCTGATGAACGGCACCGACCATCTTCTGCCGGAATTTGAAATTCCGAACATCCTGCGGCGCCTCAATAAAGAATTTCCGGGTTATCGCTTCATCCATACAACCCTGGAAAATTTTATCTGCCGGGCCAGCCGGCAAGCCGGAGCCCGGCCGCTGGTGCGCGGCGAATTGCGGCAGAACGGCGATATTGCGCCCTTGCTTTACGGCGTTTTATCGGCGCGCGTTTACCTGAAACAGCGCAACCATCTTGTCCAAAACCTCCTTGAAAAATGGACCGAGCCGGCCGCAGCCGCGGCATGGCTGGCCGGCGTTCCCTACCCCGCAAAAATTATCCGGCAGGCCTGGAAATATCTTTTGCTGAATCATCCCCACGATTCCATCTGCGGGTGCAGCATCGATCCGGTCCATGAACAGATGATGACCAGATTTGCCTGGGCCGGGGAAATCGGAGAACACGTTACCGAATCGTCACTTGCCAATATTGCCGGCCGTATCAAAACCGTCGAAACACCGGAAATTATCCGCAGCGTTGCCGTGTTCAATCCGCTCGCGCGCCGGCGCGCCGATTATGGAGAAATCATTGTGGATTTGCCGGCGGATTTTAAAGGCAATTTTCATCTTGTGGACCAGGAAGGGAACATCGTTCCCTTTGACCGTCTATCCACAACGCCGGAAAACAAGACCCATATCCATGACCGTGCGTACCCGTACTGGGAAACAGTGAATCGACAACGCATTCTTGCGGATGTTTCCAAAATTCCAGCCCTGGGTTACGCAACCTTCCAGGTGCGGCGCGGATCGGCGCCGCAACCGGCCGGCACTCCGGCATTATCCTGCGGCAAAAAACATGTGGAAAACGAATATCTGCGCCTGCAATTGGCGGCCAACGGCGCTCTTGAAGTCATCGACAAAAAAACCGGCAGGCGCTGGCCGAACCTCAACGTTTTCGAAGACACGGCCGACGTGGGCGATGAGTATAACTACTCGCCGCCTGAAAATGACTTGACAGTCAAAAGCATTGACATTCCCCATAAATGGGAACTTGTGAATGAAGGCAATCTGCGCGCCGGATTCCGGATACGCATGGAACTGCCTTTGCCTAAGTCTATCAGAGACGACCGGAAATCGCGTTCAAAAGAAACCGCCCCATGTGTTCTGGAAACCACGGCCCTGCTGGCTGTAAATTCACGCCGGGTTGACTTCACAACCAGGTTCCAGAACAATGTCTGCGACCATGATTTACGCGTGCTCTTCCAGAGCGGCGCCCGAAATGCAAAATTTTCCGATGCCATGGGAACTTTTGACGTCGTTCAACGGCCTATTGCAACAGGAAAACGCGGACCAAAGGCCATTGAAGATAAGCCCGCGCGGCATCCGATGGATGGTTTCGTGGATGTTTCCGATCATAACGGCGGGCTGCTTGCAAGCGGCGCTGGCCTTTGTGAATATGAAATAAAGGACGATGCCGAACATACCATCGCCATCACCTTATTGCGCGCCGTGGGCTGGCTTTCAAGGCCGGATCTTAAGACGCGCAAAGGCGATGCCGGACCGAGTTTGGCGACGCCGGGTGCGCAATGTCCGGGAGAACACGTTTTTCGTTATTGTCTTGTTCCCCATGCCGGCAATTGGGAACAGAGCAGAGCCTGGAATGAAGTAATGGAATTCCTGCACCCGCCGCGGTGTATTACTCTGCCTATTGCCGCGCCGTCGTTCGAAGGCAACTCTCCGATCTTGCCGCTGGTTAAATCCACTCTGCCGGCAAACGCTTCGCTGCTGTCAATTGAGCCCGAGTCCATGGTTCTTTCAACCGTAAAGAAAGCCGAGGATCGGGATTCATTGATCGTGCGCGCCTGGAACATCGGCACAAAAAGCGTGAAAGCCACGTTCGTGTTCGGACGCCCGGTCCGACAGGCCTATCACCTCAATCTCGCGGAAAAAAGGCTGAAAAGAATTTCAATAAAAGATGGGAACGTAATAATCACAGCCTGCCGGCCAAAACAGATTGTCACCGTGGAGATTGCGCCTCGCTAAAGTCGCAATTCAAGGCGGTCCAAGCGTAATTTATTACGCCTTCAACGTAATTGCTGTGTCTCGTCGGTCTCCGGGCCGGCGAGGTCGTCAAGCATGCGGGCAAGCTCATCGAGGGTATTCCGCAAATCTCCGATCTGACGGCTCACCATTTTGACGGTTTTGAGCATATCGCCATGCTGGCGGGCAAAATACTGCTTCTGCGCGCGCAATGCCTGGAGTTCGGCCTGAAGGGTCTTGATCTGATCGACAGCGTCGGCCGATGCCGCGGCATCGGCGGCAACGGGCTCGGGAACGACCGTTTGAGCGTTTTCCGAAAGTCCGTTGGCTTCTATTTTCTGATCGATCTGGGATAAATCGAATCCCTCCGGGATCGGAACTTCCAGCTCGCTGTTACACTGCGGGCAGTGGATGTTAAGTCCCGCCCCCCGGCAATCGATCGCCAGGTTTTTACCGCATTCCCGGCATTCGAAGAGGATGTCCGTTCCCTCAAGGGTCGGTTTCTTTTGTTCTGCATTATTCATGATCAGCCCGGCTCAAGCCTTCTGCTTATCATGTATTACAAGCGGACGGGAATATCAAGCAATTTATGAAAAATTATTGACAGAAGCTTGACGCAAGGGGGCTGTGACTATATAAACACCTTTGTTCAACGCAATTAATCAGGAGGAGGAAAAAATGATAGTCAGCACCAATCAATTGTTCAAGCACGCTTACGGCAAATATGCCGTCGGCGCATACAACATCAACAACCTGGAACAGACCATGGGGCTTTTCAAAGGCAATCTTGACAGCAAGGCCCCGTTCATGGTCCAGATTTCAAAAGGCTCCCGTTCCTACACGGACAAAAGCATGCTGGAGGCCATCATCCGCGCCGCAGACAAGCTTTTTCCGGAAACCATCTTCGCCGTCCACCTGGATCACGGCGACGAAGCGACCGCCATGGATTGCATCGCCAGCGGTTTCTATAGCTCGGTTATGATCGACGCCAGCATGAAGCCTTATGAGGAAAACATCGCCACAACCAAACGTATCGTTGCGGCCGCCCATGCCAGAAAAATTTCGGTCGAGGCGGAACTTGGCCAGCTCGGCGGGGTGGAAGAACATATCTCCGTCTCCGAAGACCAGGTCCATTTGACCGACCCGGCCCAGGCCGAGGATTTTGTCAAACGCTCCGGGTGCGACAGCCTGGCCTGCGCAATCGGCACCAGCCACGGCGCCTACAAATTTGCCGGCAGTCAGGGAATTCACTTTGAAATCATCGCCGCCATCCAGAAACTCCTGCCCGGCTTTCCGCTCGTGATGCACGGCTCAAGCTCCGTGCCAAAGGAAGAGGTCGACCGCATCAACGCCGCCGGCGGGCAATTGAAAGGCGCCAAGGGCGTCGATGAAACACAATTCGCCAAGGCCGCCAAGCTCGGCGTGACCAAGGTCAACATTGACACCGATGGCCGCCTGGTCTGGTGCCGCGTCCACCGCGAGCACTTCAAGGAACACCCGGAAAATTTCGACCTCCGGCCGCCCGGCAAAATCTTCATGGCCGAATTCGCCAAGTACATCGCGCATAAAAATGATTGCCTGGGAAGCTCCGGACAGTTGGACGCCGTGCGTGAATTTCTGAAATAGGCAAAGGCAGAAGGGGCAAAGGCACAGAGGCACAAAGCCGGTCAAAGAAAGATTAAATGGATTTTACCCTGTGCCTTCTGCCTATGTGCCTATCTTTTCTAATGAATCCTTCTGAACTCCTGGGCAAGACATTTGCCTGCGAATGCGGGAAAAAGCATTCGGTCGCGATCCGCGAAATAATTTATTCCGAATCGGCCATCCGCGATGCCGGCCCGCTTTTTAGCCGTCATTTTGAAGACAAGACGGCGACGCTCATAGCCGATAACCGCACCTTTGCCGTGGCCGGCAAAGCCCTGCTCGATTCATTAACGGCCGCCGGCCGGAGCGTGGCAGTGCTGATTGTCCCCGACGGCAAGGGCGGCAAGGAACCGGTTTGCGACGATATTACCCTCGCCCATATCAAGAAACACCTGCCGCCATCCGACTTCTATATAGCCGCCGGCAGCGGCGTGGTCAGCGATCTGACAAAATGGCTGGCCTGCGAAACGCGCAAACCCTATGCCACGTTTGCCACGGCCGCCTCAATGAACGGTTATTCTTCCGCCAATATCGCGCCGGCAATCAAAGGCGTCAAGCGTCTCATCGACGGCGTTTGCCCGCTGCTTATCATGGCCTCCCCATCCATTATAAAAGAGGCGCCATACAGGCTCACCACCGCCGGCCTGGGCGACGTGCTCGCCAAACCGGTAAGCATCACCGACTGGCGCATGAGCAAACTTTTATTCGGAGAATATTTTTGCCCCCTTTGCGCCAAAATGATTTCCGAGATCGAGCCGGCCTATCTGAATAATCCAGGCGGCATTTTGCAGCGCAAACCGGAATCCATTGAGGCATTGTTTAATTCCCTTATCTACTCCGGACTTTCCATGACCGTGGCCGGAACTTCCTCTCCATCGTCCGGTGGAGAACACATGATTTCCCACGCCCTGGATTCAACCGCCCTTGCCCGGGGAATCGACCACGACTATCACGGCCGGCAGGTCGGACTGGGAACCATTTTCGCCTGCGCGCTCTACGAAAAAATTCTGGCGCTGGAATCTCCCAAATTCAAATTGCAGACCGAGCCCACCAACAAAGCCTTTTGGGGGGCCATAGCCCCGGTTGTGGAAGAAGAACACGCCCGAAAAAAAATCAAGGCGGCCAAAGCAATTGAAAAATTAAAAACCGGCGACTGCTGGGATGAATTGCGCGTTCTAGCCCGGAAATCAATCCGAACCGCGTCTGAAATCAGGGATTGCCTGAAAGCGGCCGGCGCGGCCTGCCGGATTGTCGATATTGGCTGCGACCGCCGGAGATTTCTGGATGCCGCCCTAAATTGCCACCAGATGCGCGAACGCTACACCGTAATTGACCTCGCCCGCGCCGTGGGTATCATGCCCAACGCGGCCAATGAAATCATTGAGGAATACTTGTCATAAAATACACATAATTAACAATATCGTTAATTATGTGTATTTAGAACCTCTAAATTACCGGGTATCAGGGAAAACATAAGGGCATCGTAGATCCGGTCGCGCACGGCAATTCGGTTCCGCAAAACTCCTTCCCGCATTGCTCCGAGTTTTTGCGCGACGCGCTGGCTTGCCGCATTGTCCACGGCAATAATCATCTCGATCCGGTTCAACTTCAGATATTTAAAACCAAAATCCGCCAACAGACGCGCGGCTTCGGTCGCGATCCCTTGCCCTGCCCTGCTTGTCCTGACCCAGTATCCAAGATTGGCGATACGATCAAGCTTATTAAGCTGATTCAAACCACAGCCGCCAAGGGGAGAATTGTTTATTCGGTCCACGATGAGGAAATCGTATGCTTCGCCTTTCGCCCACGTCTCAGCGCAGGATGCAATCCATGTTTTGGTCTCATCCAAGGCATATTTTTCATGGCACCACTGCACACGAGGAGACAACTCGGCGATTGATTCCCGCACGGCGAGATACACACCCTCCGCATCATCCGGACAATAGCGTCGTAAAATAATGCCAGAACCCGTCAACTCGCATTTATCTATCATCCCCTCCCCTTTCCTTGAAAATCTTTTCCTGAAACAGTTGTTCGGATCTCATTACATAAATGATAAACACACAATCTTTCTGTATTCTGTAAAATATCCTGCAGGGTGGAACGATTATTTGACGATACGGCAAATTGGATATTTCTGGCGGCACATTGCCGGAACGAGGAAATTCTTCCAGCCGCTTGACGGCATTGAATACTTTTTGGACATATTGCCGGGCGGCATCCTGATTGTCCAAGGCGATATATTCGGCAATTATTTCAAGATCATTAAGCGCCGGTTCGGTCCAGATCAGGCGAGCCATCGCTTCATCCTTTTTTTTGCGCCAGCATGTGTCAGGATACGGCCTTCCCTGATTGCCCGTTCTCCGCGGGCGATCCCCTCAAGTATTCCGATTCTCGCTTGCTGATTTTTAAAACTTTCCACGTCAACCAGATAAGCTGCCGGTTTGCCGTGCTCCGTGATAAGGATTGGAACATGCTTCATCCGGATCTCTGAAATCAACCGCGTGGCTTGCCGTTTAAGAGTTGTAACCAGTTCTGTTTTCATTACAGTGAGCTGCTTGCAAAAGTCTTTTCCAGCCGACTGCGGACCCACCCCCCGCTTCGCGTACCCCTCCAAGGAGGGGATCATAACAGCTTGTCCC
>Ga0074199_1001893_pt1 | contig 15292 bp, 13 predicted proteins | sample EPASupsiteSAE347_FD_64528 | JGI IMG/M metagenome (GOLD analysis project Ga0074199, IMG submission 64528) | Bioremediated contaminated groundwater from EPA Superfund site, New Mexico - Sample SAE3-47 | ecosystem: Environmental > Aquatic > Deep subsurface > Groundwater > Contaminated ...
TCGGATAACAAATATATCCAGATCCCCCTCGCCGGCTCGAGCGCCGGAGGCCAGAGCGGGGGCGATAAACAGTATGTCTTTTGTGCCTATTTCGGAGGAGCGACCGCGTCTCAGCCATACCTCGAGGCCTGGGATGATGCCACATTTCAAACCGCCCAAAGCAATGCGTTGAGTGCAGGTTGTTTTTTGGCGATTGCAACAACCAACGGACCGCCCGGATCGGCCACCTGGGCGGGAACACCCTTGGCGGGACTGACCAGCCGGATAGCCCTGGACTCCGCGGCGCTCACCGGCGCCAAGTACCTTTACTGGAACATGAAACAGGTAATCGATTACTCGGCGATAAATTGGCCTTCGGGCACTTGGTCGATTCCTGGTTTGGCTTTTGCCATCCACTACACTTACCAGTAGGCAGGATACGAGACGGGATATGAAGCAGAATTTCTGGAAAATACGGGCATTTCTTGAAGCTGGAAGCTCATACCTCACCAATGACGTGCGCGAGGGAAATCCCTGCTGGGGAGAAGCTCCCTTGACGAATATCGCCCGAATCGAATTTCCCTTTGTTGGAATCGAGCATGGCCTTCATGTCCCTTTCATTCTCTCCATGTCGGGTATGGCGGCCTACAATTTTTTTGCGGATGTATCAAGGTCTCTCTCCAATGGATCGGATTCCATTCAAGGCTTATGGCTCCTGGGGCGGCTTCCCCCTGGAGGCCAGGTTGCCGGCGTCGTCATAGGAGCGCAAAATATCGCCTATTTCAAGGCTCCCTTTGGCACAGAATATCTCGGAGCGCCTACAGTGGGCTGGAGGCCCGGCGCCGTGGGGGAAAGACCCATTCTTCATGTTCGGAGGCTCACATGAGCGAAATCGAAGTCCTGGATGGCTTCATCGCCGACTTCGAGCTATCGGCCGAAGATCGATCTACCATTTCCTGCGATTTTTCCCTGCTCGGCCAATCGGCCGAGCTCATATCTTCCGAATTCAGGCTGATCGCGGGAGCGCTGAGTGAATTCATAGCCGAGTTTTGGGCTGTCACATACTCCCCGCAGGAGCTGTTACCGGCTGAATTCCTGCTCACCAACGGCCAGGTCCATCCCTTCTTCGGGGCCGAATTTTTGGTCACAAAATTCCAGCCGACACCGACCCCCGTTACAATTCAGGCGCCAAACGCCACAAAACTGGTACCGCTCGATCCAATCGAAAACGCGATCTACTGCAACCCTACCATCATTTCCCTCAGGGCCACCGCGGAAATCGACGCCCACAGGCACGTGAAAATCCCCTATGGCCTGGAGCTCGGCACCGTTCTCCCCACGATGGAGCCCGGCGATATCTTGAGGACCAGGAGCGATAGACGCGGCAAGGATACGCTCGGGCAAGTCTCTCGGATTTCCATTACGGGTAAAGTGAGCGAAAACCGCGAAGCGTCCCTCGCGAGCACATTGACTGTCAACACCTACAAGGAGCTCAACCGATAATGGCCGGAATCGATCTTACAAGCCGTCAGAAATCCGACGCCATGTACACCGCCCGAGTGCTCGATATTGACTCCCAAAGAGGGCTGATCCAGGTCTCTTTCGGAGGGATCGCGCTTTGGCTCGGCTACATGTCCGCCAATTTCCCCGATATCAAGACGGGAGACTCGGTTGCCGTGATGCGCTCCGCCGGGCGATACCAGATTCTTCGCCAGGTCTTTGCCCCGCTATGATGATCATTGACACCATACCCCAGTCCTTGGACGGCTGGAGGAGGAAAGGAAGGTTGTAATGCCCTACATTGGAGCAAACAAACAGTGTGCCGATATCAGCGCCGCCTACTCGTTCATCACGAGCAAGCTGGCGGCAATGGGCTGGGTGCTCCACGATGACATCGCCGCGCAAAACAAGGTCTATAAATCTAATGGCGCGGATGGAGCAAAGCTCTATGGCTACGTTCGGATCTATGTAGCCAGCACTTACTATCTCTATGTCGAGCCCTGGCTGCAGTGGAATGCCGCCACGCACGTCGGAACTTGCACGACATACAACGTCGCTAATTCCTATATATGTCTCAGCGCCGCCTCTCGCGTTGGTGTATACGGAGATGCCGATCTGGTCTTGATCTGGGCTCCAGTTGCTAGCAAAAATTTTCTATTCGGTCACCTTCCGATGCAGTTCCTGACGTCGCCAAAAGCGACACTCAGCTCAAGCGCCACGGCAGGGAGCAATATAGCTATTACTGTCGATAGTACGGCGGATTTCGGGGCCGGAAGATACTATTGTCTGGTGGGTCAAAACTATGAGGGACGCGATAGAATCCAGGTAGCGTCTATTACCGATGCGACCCATATGGTTATATCGTCGCTTCCAAGAAATTACGGCTCGGGTGCCGTGATAGCGCCTCTTCCTGTCGCATTCGGGGTAATGGCGAGCCAGATCGGCTCCAGTGCGATGTATCCGGTTGTACACCCTGATCATTCGGGCACCGCCACAGGTGGTAATGGGTCCTATTTTTCGTTCCAGGTAATGAGCGGTGCGCCGATCTCCGTTCCTGATGCCATGCAGGGTCCGAGATATATAATATTGCCGATTTTTTGGTCCATAACGGGGACGGTAACAGGATCGATGGTGGGTGCCGCTAATGGCAATATCCTCTGTGTATATTGCGGGGCTGGGACTCTTAGCGCGGACGATATATTAGGAGTATACACCGGCAATAATGTACCGGTTGGAGGTAACGTATCCGAGCTTGCGGGAGCTAATACATTGACCTGCGCTACCGCCGGCTGGACGATCAATGCGTATGCCGACTGGTTTGTGTATATCAACTCCGGTACCGGAGTCGGGCAGGTTCGAAGCATAGCCGGCAATACGGCCATTGTGCTGACAGTAAATGACAACTGGGCAACTCCTCCCGACAGCACATCCACTTTCAAGCTCATGGAGCAAGCGTGGAGGGCGACTGCAATGGCAGCCGTACCGTATGGGATGTGTACAGCATTGGAGTCCACGTTCGCGTGACAAGAGGAAGGATAACAATGGCATTTAAAGAAGGCATTGTTCTGGTTATTCCTAATTCAATCTATACCAACCTGACGAAGGCTGCGTATAGGTGTTTGGACCCATCCCTAAAGCAGGCTATCGTCATTAGATTGCCTGTCGCCACCACTACTGCTAATGCTTCCGGTGGAGTGTGGGGGAATATTCGATGATATTCCTGGGCATCTTCAAGGCCTCGATTCCTGTATTCTTTGCTGCCAATTTCCACAACGACACCGGCATGCTGGAGGACCCGACGTCCCCCGAAGCTCAAATAAGGGATACGGCAGGTGTATGGACATCCCTCGCGGCGCCCACAAAACAAAATGCGAAGCCGGGCCACTATGGAAGCACCGTGGATACCACGAGCTTTTCTCCTGGTCAGTACACGATCCGGATGGCGGGCACGGTCACGACCGCAAAGACCGTGGCGACGGAGTTTTGCTTTCAGGTTAAGGCAACTACGGCGGAAGATGTATATGCCAGGCTCGGAGCTCCAAGCGGTGCAAGCGTGTTGAACGACATAGCCTCGATGGCATCGCAGCTCGCCACGCAGCTTGACGAAAAGGCGAGCCAGGCCTCGGTCAATGCGATACCGACAAACCCATTGCTCGCGTCGAGCTACGTCGCTCCAGACAATCAAAGTATCCTGGCCATCAAGACCCAAACGGACGACATAGCCTCGATGGCTTCGCAGCTCGCCACGCAGCTCAATGAAAAGGCGAGCCAGGCCTCGGTCAATGCTATACCGACAAACTCATTGCTCGCGTCGAGCTACGTTGCTCCAGACAATCAAAGTATTCTGGCCATCAAGACCCAAACGGAACAACTGGCTTTCACCGGTGGCAAGATTGACGCCAATGCGACAGTGACGATCCCGTCTGAAGTCATCCAGGACATTGCGGATGCCGTGCTGACTACTCTTGCAGCCTCAGGCCTTACGCTTACGGACGGTGAAAGAGCATCTATCGCTTCTATCGTGGATACTGTGCTTTCCACCCTTCATGGATCTGGGAGATGGGATTCCAGGGTCGTATTGCCAGCCATGCATGCTACGCTCGCCACCACACTCACCAAGTCAGTCCGCCCTCTGCGGATTGCGCGAGGAGACACTCGTTGTGTACCCTTTGATTTCGGCTCAGACTACTCCGGATGGACAGCTAGATTCGGAGCCCGCCGCATGGTCGGGGGCAGCATTATCCTTACCAGATTGTGCATTTGGACAAATGCTCAGATTGGCCAGGGACATTTTGAGCTCACTGCAGCGGACACATCTCAAGTCGGCACCTACCTCGCCGAGGTGGAATTGTCGCAAGGCGACAACCACCTGACATTATTGCAGTTTGATCTGGTGATTTTTGACGATGTCATCAAGTGAATAGGAGGAGCATCTAACACCATTATCCCTGGCAGGATGCCGCACTCCCCGCGCCATCCACACACCGCCCGGTCGCTAGGCTGAATCGATCCCACCCTGCTGTCCCACTCACCGCTCCAGCGGCACACTTGAGCTGTTTTTTCATTCTGGACCACGTACGGTGGGTTGAGTTTTTCTCATTTTGTATGTTAGACTTCCTTATTTTGTTTGGCAGGAGACACTTAAGAATTCGAATTTTTCCCTGGCGCTTCCCCTGTGCTTCCCCAAAGAAAAAAGGGTTACAGTAAAAACACTGTAACCCTTTGATTTTCCTGGAGCCGGCGATGGGATTCGAACCCGCGACCTGCTGATTACGAATTCGCTCTACTGCCTGTAAAAGCTTGAATTTGCTTGATGCGATCCCCTCAAAATTGTGGATAATCTGCTGCAATCCGCAACCTATCCACAACCAGAAAACCACTCGCAAGTACCCAAGGGGCGCCGACTTACAGGCGCCCCATTCACCTCCTCCAGAAGAAATTCGCTGCATTTCTCCGGGCACGCATAATTTGCTGCCCCCCGGAAAAGGTTTTCACAACCAAGCTCGAATATCACTTGATATTCTATTTCTGCGCTGTTAAAAATGAGACCGAAGCTCAAAGTTCGGAACAGGAGGCCGCTCAGATGAAGATCAATCCCTATCAAGCCCTTTTTGAGCAACGAGACGTGGTTGCCATAACTGGTCTCAAGACGGCAACTCTTCAAAATTGGGCAAACAGGCGTATCATTTCCCTGGATAAGCCCAGCCCCGGCAAGGCTTGGAAGAGGCTCTATTCGGTGTTGGATATTTATAAGGTGGCTTTTCTACGTGCGATGGGTCGCCTTGGTTTAAATCCCTACGATGCGGCTCATTTCTTCATACACATAAAAGATCAAATCAAAAAGGCTTACGAAGAAGACAACTGGAATTTTGGTAGTTGGGACTATCAGATGTGCCTTTTTATCTGTCCAGATCCATCAGAGGAAGATAAATATATTTCATCTCATTACTACTGGAGCGTAAGGACTGGTTCTTTCACCTCTGAACCTGGAACAGATGGTTGCATAGAACAGAAACTGGTCAATATATCACTGCCTGAAAGTGCCCTTTTCTTTAAGGCGAGTGCTTTCCTATCTAGAATCCACAGCAAGATAGTTGATGCATTAGAAGCAAAAGAGCGCAGGAAACGGATTTTTCAAAGTATGATCAAGAAACCAAAATGAGGGAGAGAAGCGATGGACGACGAGAAGCGTTTTATTGACTCATCAAACGTTCCCCCGAAGGCTCGCGCGTTAGATCGTATTGAAGGTGAAAACATAATACTGGATGCAGGAGGGCTGTTCCCCAAAAAGGTCGTCATTGTTGAAAGCACTGGAACACAGCGCGTGTACGAATTAAAGAAGACGCACAAAGGCGGCTACCTCTTTAACTGATAGGGATTGTACGGCGAGCCAGCAATAGGCCAGCAAGCTTTAGCCAGTAAGCCGATTGAGCTCCAACATATGGAGCTTGATCGGCTTTTTTATTGGATGAAACGCCATGAAACAGACAAAGAAGAGAAAGAGCAATGCGGTGGTTCCAGAATATCAAGTTTTGACGCCCAAGCTTTATACCCCTGGCCAGCTATGCCAGGGATATGCCAAGGGCTTGGGGGTTAGACTCGTCCTCGATGCGCTCAAGGATTGCGACCATCCACTACCGCACTACAGGCTGAGTCAAAAGACCGTCCTCATAGCGATCTCCGATTTTCAAGAATGGCTAGATCATCGCGCCGTAAGTTCGTTCCCCCCCCCCGGAGCGCGGGCTTCCAGCCTGCAAGTGGCGAAATGAAGTTTCGTGGTTTCGGAGGGGTGACACCGGCAACTCGTTGCCGGTGTGCGAAGCACAAGAGGGATACATTCAGATTTTACGACTCGGTGGGTGTTGCGGGCGAATGCCGGTGGTTCAAGCAGCTTATTACCAAAGGGTGAAACACGAAAGGAATACCTCTTGTGCTTCGCACCCAGGCAACAAGTTGCCTGGGCCACCCCTACCCGCATCTTCCCTTCCTTGACGCCCCTTGTGCCCTTCAGGTCCCTTGAATTAACGCCCGTGCGCGGGAGCGTGGGAACGGGGGGGGGACGAATTTATGGCGCGATGATCTAGAGCATTACTATGTGCGAAAAGGCAGTGAGATTGATCAGCTTGTTGATGAAATTTGGAACGAGCTGAAACAAGGACCTTGAGATGAGCCAAACCGACATGGGTGACATCATTAGGATTTTGAATTGCCTGCATCCAGAAGGATCAACCTTCGAGCTTTGCGCCATAGGTCCGAAGAAGCTCAAATCGAGCCTGTGGGAAGGCTTTGCCGGCGGTAGGAAAGGGATTGTGGCCGGCTGGTTCAACGATAAGCAGAAGGCAGCCGAGCTTGCAAAAAAGCTTGATGCCATCGGGGCAGCGGGAATCTATGTTACGCTGAACCCCTGTTCGGATGCTCTTCTCTCCCGTGCCAACAACCGCTTGAAGGCCAGCGTTTCGCGCACCAAGGATGAGGAAGTACCGAGGCTGCGCTGGCTTCTTATCGACGGGGACCTTGACGGACCCTCCGGCATCAGCAGCTCGGACATCGAGCATAACCGGATTCTGGGGCACATGTCGCGGGTAAAGGCCGAGCTGAGCTTGAAGGGATGGCCTGATCCCATTGTGGCCGATTCAGGAAACGGAGGCCACCTGCTCTATCGTCTGCCGGACCTCGAGAATACATCGGATAATGTCCAGCTCCTCCAGAAGATTCTGCGCGCACTGAGCTCACTTTTCACCGTCGTCAAGGAAGACGCTCGGATCAAAATCGATGAGAAGGTATTCAATCCCAGCCGCATCAGCAAGCTCTATGGGACAATCGCCAGGAAAGGCGACCCTACCCAAGAGCGCCCGCACCGGCTATCGAGGATTCTTCACGATCCCGGTGAGATGATACCGGTTTCTCGGGAGCTTCTCGAGTCAATGGCCGCGAGTGCATCTCAGGGGCCGAGAGAACGGGAGCATGGAATATCATCTTCATCCTCCGGTACCGGCAGGATGGATGTAGCGGCCTACCTGAGACATTACGGCTATGAGGTTGTGAAAACCGTAGAGAAGCCGGGCCGGGCCATCTATGTGATCCCTGAATGTCTGTTCGATCCGACCCACAAGGGAAAAGAGGCCGGGATAGGTCAAAAGGACGACGGGAGGCTCTTCTACCAGTGCTTCCACGACAGCTGCAAGTCTCACACGTGGGTTGAGGCAAGGCAGATCATCAGCGGGAGCGATAAGCTCAGCTCCTTTTTTCCAGTACATTACAGAGCCGGCGTCAATTCCAAACAGACCGGGGCGTCAAACGATGAAGCCGCACAACATGAGCCAGGCACGACCGAGATACTGAGCTATCTCCCTCCGCCGCCACCTTTTCCCCTGGATGTCTTTCCTCATAAGTACCGGCATGCCATCGAGGAGCACGCAAAAGCTTTCGCTGTTCCCGTCGATATTCCGGCGTGTGCGCTGCTTTCACTGGCCGGCGCCTGCATCGGGAGGACCAGGGGAATACTGATCAAATCCGGCTGGGTTGAACACGCAAACCTCTGGATCGGGATCGTAGGGAAAAGCGGAACAGGGAAGAGCCCTGCGACCAGAAGCATTCAGTCACACGTTTTCAGACTCGAGAAGAAATGGATGGCCGAATACAAGGAAGCTCGCAAGGAATATGAGCAAGAGCTTGAGAAAAGAAGAAATGCGCCAAGAAAAGAACGGCAAAACCTTGGTCCCCCTCCGGATGCACCTATCTGGAAACAGCTCATTATCGATGATGCCTCGACCGAATCCATTGCGGACGCCCTGGTGATGAATCCGAGAGGAATACTTTGGTATCGCGACGAGCTTGCCGGCCTCATCCTGGACCTTGACAAATACGGCAACGGTAAGAAGGAGGGAGGTACAAAATCGAGGCTCATACACTCCTACGACTCCGGAATATGGAAGGTCAACCGGGTAAGCTCAAGGCAGTATTTGATTCCTCACGCAAACGTGAGCATCTTCGGAACCATCCAGCCGCGCCTGATGCCGGTCATCTTCTCGGATATGGATGCGGCGACAGGCTTTCTGCCTCGCTTCCTCTTCGTGCGGATCGTCCAGGACAAGCCCTCGCTCTGGACCGAGGCAACGGTCGGCGAAGAATCAAAAAATGCTCTGGCGGAACTGACCGAGGGGCTTCTGAGCTATGAGCTCGATTCCGATGGGGAGCCGCTCATCATCGGCGTCAGGCAAGCAGGCAGGGCGCTCTTCGAGACGTGGCACGACGAACAGGCCTGTGAGCCCTGGATTGAAGCCGATGCCGAGGTGTACGATTCTGTTCTCAAAAAGCTCCTGGCACAGTGTCTGAGAATTGCCCTTATTCTCCACTGCATGGAGGCCATAGCCTGCGGCCGCACGGCGATGGAAGCCGTGAGTGAGGAGACCATGGCAAAGGCTATCCGCCTGGCGAACTGTTTCAAGGAGCACCAGAAGGCCGCCTGGAAATACGTCATGAGCGCCGGGACAGTCGTTGAGCTTTCACCGATTCAAAGGCGTGTGGCCCGCGCGATCCTCGATCTGGAAGCCCACGTAACAAAGGGGGTCCTGTTCACCGCCCAGATCGAGGATCACCTGAACCAGGGTATATCCGAGTTATTCCAGATGAGTGCCAAGACGATCGGGAAGGTGGTTGTCTCGCTCGGCTTCACGACGAGAAAGAGCCACGACCGGAAATGCTTCAACATTTCCCCGGACAATTTGCATCGATTGCAAGCTCTCACTTCCATCGATATCCCCAAAGTCCCCAGAGTCCCCAAAGCAAGCAGTGAAGCCAGTCCGCAGATGAAAAGCGAAGTCCCCCAAAAGTCCTCAAAGTCCCCCGACTCCAAAGATGACGCCGGGGACTTTGGGGACTCTGGGGGGACTTTGGAAACCCCATGCAGATCCGCACAGGGAAAGGCTGGGGGGACTCTGGGGACTTTGGGGACATGTCCTGAAAACGAGAGTGAGAATGAATGGGAGGAGTGGGAAGTCTGATGCAGTTACAAACCCTCCTGACAGAGCTCGGAAGCCTCGGCGTCATCTTGCGCATTGAAAATGGCAGCCTGCGCGTGAAGGCTCAGCCCGGCATCTTAACGGATCCGCTCAAGGTCGCAATTGCGGAGCATAAGGCTGCACTCATCTCCCGCCTGGAGACGGAAAGTCCTCCGATTGATCATTGGCGGCAACTGGCCGCCTCTTCCTTGACCGACAGGGGCGTTATCGCCCTGGATGATGCCGTGTTTCTGTTTGCATACCGATTGATCCAAAACGCGGACCGGGCTGAATTGGCCGGAATCTGGAAGCAGTACTCACCCTACTGGAAGAAACGGCAGCCGAGAGACGCCTACGACGTGGTGGAGCAATTTTATGAATCACGATCGAAGAGGGAGTCTGGAGCAAGGAGATGAAGGGAGCAACAGGGGAGTTTACCTCAAAAAAACCGTGACAGAATGAGACAATGGAGGACACCCCGCCTTGCCTGGCTGCGGTCCCTCGGGTATGCAATTCGAAAATGAAGCTCGCTTTCCGGGTTGGAGCTGGAATGGCCGGGAGCGTCTTCATCAAGGCTGGAAACGACCAGGACAGGACCTCCAGGGCGGAAGTCGGTTGAAAAACAGGGAATGAACCTTTGGGGCACGGCATAGAGGGAGCAATGAAACAGTACTATCGACCTGACGAGGTTGCCGACATGTTCGGGATCAACAGAAGAACGGTCTACAGACTCCTCAACAAGCGAAAAATCAAGGGGATCAAGATCGGCTCGTCTATTCGGATTTCACACGAAGAGGTTGAGAGAATCCAGAAGAAGAAAAAGAAATGAAGCGCCGGAGACAGAGCTCCTCCGTCATCTGTCTCACCGCCCCCCTGCCCCAACGATTTCCGGGAGAAGCAGCGCGATGAAAAACTGCCACAATTACCTTACCTGCAACGCCAACATCTGCCCCGTCGATCCAGACCGGAACAAACGGTCCTGGTTCATTGGCGAGGACGCCTGCAGCCGGAAGGACTTCGCCTCTCTCCCCATGACCAGAAGACAAAAGCAGCTCAACCGGAAAAAGCCCCGTGAATACCTCGGCCAACCCCTCTATGCGGACTGGCTCACCAGGACCGCTCCGAAGAAGCGCTCACTCTCGGAGGAGCACCGCTCAGCCCTCGCAGAAAACATGCGACGGATCAACGAGGCAAAACTATCGGAGTCCAGCGGAGCGTCTATGACCTCCCCGACTTCTCCATCCTTTCCCACTCAAACCGCATGAAGGGGTGCCAGGATCTCGGTAATTTTGGCATGTCTTTTCGCGAGGAGGGCATGTTGCGCACACCGGCGTTCCAATCATGCGGCAACCGGTTTCCTTCTCCCACGGGAAGGCCATACTGTTTCGCACAGCTCCGACAGTAGTGAACTAGCTTCACGGTGAGATCCGACCAACGTTTTTGTTCTGACATAAGAAATGCTCCTTTTCCTTTGTAAGGGGTGGCAAGAGGATTTTGCTCACATCTTGAACAGACGGGAATGCTTTTAGGCTCTTGCCCCCTAATATTTCGTTTCCACGAGGGAACCAGACCGGCCGGGGCAGGGATAGCCATGTTTATCTCTAGTGAGGTCTCAGGCTGGTTTCATGTTTCTTCCGGTTGAATCGTTTCCCGCAGTGGGTGCACTTTATAACGTACGTCGGGCCAGCCCCGCCTCCTTTGCTTCCTGATCGGACATGAGCGGATGTTGGTGAGCTGGTTCTTGATATTTTGCGGCCGGCCGGTTGATGAGGGGTGGATGGTGCGGACATAGGCCCGGATGGAGTGAGCTCGATCATGTATCTTGGCACAAACGAGACGTTGGTTGGGACCGCTCCTTGGATTCGATCCACCCTGTAGGAGCGCATCTCCCCTGTCTCATGCTTCACCGCATAGAGAAGGAGATTCCCCTCTCGTGTCCTTCTCAGGGAATAGGGCTCGATCAAACGCCGGCTTCCCTGATAAGTCAAATCCACACACAGACGGTTGGACGCTGCAAATCGTATGATCTCAAACGGCACGGAGGTATGCCATGCCTGTGCCATCGGAGGTGGTTGCCAGGAGAGATCGATTTCAGGTGAAACAGGAATGGGAGCAGGCAGTTCTGCCGGCACGGCACCTTGTAGCCACCCAAAGATGGCTGGGACTTCCAGCCAGAACTTTTCAAAGGAAGGCAAAGCGGGCAGTTGATGTGCCAGCATATTTTTCCATTCGGACTCCAATTCCGCACGTTCCGGTCTGTTTTCGAGCATTGCCAGGGAAGGAATCCCCATACCCTTGAACGAGCATTTCTTCTCCAGCGCTGCCATGAGTAAGGCACGCTCGGGTCTCATTTGGTCAAGCTGGAACAGGTGAACCACGTCATAGAGATCACGAGGCCTCTCGCGCTCAGCCAGGGCTCTCAGCTTCTCTGCAAAAACTTCCTCGAAGCAGTAACACAAGACCTGGATGCCGTCTTGGGGTCTGTCGGAATAGGGATGATGCACTTCCCTCGACACGGGTTCCAGAACCACGATCTCATCATCGGTCAAATCCAGTTTTACGCGAGGCGGATCACCACGGCGCTGTAATGGTCCCCTATAGCCGATTCTCCCTTCCACCGAAATCTCCCCGCGTATGTTTTCGTAGGATTTGAAACGGATCCGATCCTCGGGCATCTCGATACCCGCCTGCTCGTAAACCCATTGTGCGACCTCTCTGAAAGCAGCAGTCAAAAACTCCTGGTCGAGCTGATCGGGATTGGTGATGGTAAAGTCAAGATCTTCCGAAAACCGGTAGGTTTCAAAGAAGCATTTCTTGAGACATGTCCCGCCCTTGAATACCCATTCCGATCCGAACGCCGTATGATTCGAAATGCCGGCAAGGAGCCAACCGAGAACATAGTCCTTCTCGATCACATTTGGATCGAGACCCATTTCTCTCGCGAAATCCATGATCTCTTGCCTATCGATCACTCCTTTGCCCCCTTCTTCTTCCAGCTATCAGGCACCCACAATCTCCATTTTGAGATCAGCCTCTCCGCCGGCAGCGCAGGATCTAGCTTGGCGTTCCCCTTTGTGAGCCCGGCCATGCATGCCCGCAACGTTTCCTCTTCTTCCGCAGCCAGATGTTCGAGCAGGAAGCCGAGTCGCTTGAATACGGCGCCGTTTCCCAGCCGCCTGGCATATTCTATCAGCAGCTCCAAGTTGCGGAGCTCGGATTTCAGGTAGTTAAGGAGTACATCGGTCGTGGGTCTTATGCCGCCCCCAAGGCTTGGGTCGGAGAGCATGTCAAGCACCGTTCGAGCCGGGTCGGACACCGACACTTTCACCTGGCCCCTCCATACCGGTTTTAGACCGAAGAGCGCATTTTCCTGCACGGTACGAGCCACGAACTTTGTATTCTTGATAGTTGGCGCTCTCTCTCGGGGCTTACGTGTGGTCATGACGAGAATGGAGCGAAAGATCTGTTCGGTGAGATCCCAGTACTCAGCAGCGCTCCAGCCGCCTATATAGCATGGCGAGTAGAGGCGGTCGGCTATGAGCCAGGGATCTTCCAGCGGGACATCGGAGGTAAGCGATTCGAGCGGCACGGAGACATACAAACCCCGCCTGACGCGCGAGAGCCAGCCCTTTCCTGCCCACCTGGAGAGCATCTTGGCCGCGTCAGTGGCCGAAACTTGCAAAGCCTCGGCCGCCTCACCAACCGAGATTGCCCCTTTGGAGCGACGGATGACGGCTGTAAGCCGCTTTCGGTCAGTTTTTCCCAATCCGGAGAGCTCTTGCATGGTACTCTCGATGTGCCTTTCTTCCATTATTCAGTGAACTACATCGCGTCCTGCATACCAGAAGCACCAAACCCGATGTTCGTTCCAGATTATACATCTTGAGTGATGAAATTCAACTAATGCGTGAACTACTGCGTGCATAATAAGAGGGCGGGTAGCGCTCTGTTGGTTGCGCTTTCGGCGTTAGAGTGGTAAAAATTCAACGACCAGTTTTTTCTGAAGTTTAGAATGAGGTTTTTTGACCATGGCCAATAGTTCGAAGATTGAATGGACCGATTGTACGTGGAATCCAGTGACGGGTTGCACGAAGATCAGCGCGGGCTGCAAGAACTGCTATGCGGGACGACTGGCTTTGCGGTTGAAGGCCATGGGAAACCCAAGCTACCTGAGCGGATTTGAATTGAACATCCACGAGCAATTTCCGACCCACCCAACATTTGTCCAGGTGTGCAGTCAATGCTGAAATCAACTTTTCAACACCTGAGAGGTGTAGGCAAGAAATCTGAAAGAGTTCTTTGGGAAAAAGGCTTCACAACATGGGAAAGTTATGCCGCTTCTTTTCCAAAGCAATATTGCCTTTTCGGAGCCCCCGTCTCAGATTCTCCCCTTGGCGACTCCATAGCTGCTTACGAGCGTGGAGATATGACCTTTTTTGCCAATACACTGCCGACATCTGAGTATTATCGGGTTGCACTGGAATTTCCTCATGACGTGCTTTTTCTTGACATTGAAACCACTGGCCTCAGCGTCCACTACGACATAATCACGATCATTGGCTGGGCTCTGGGTAAGAGATACGGCGTATACATAAACGGGCAGGACGAGACCATGTTGAGAGCGGCTTTGGCGCAAGCGAAAGCCCTTGTTACCTTCAATGGCATAATGTTTGACTTGAAGTTTATCGAGAAGCATTTCAAGATGCTCGCCATACCTCCTGTGCACATTGATCTGCGCTTCTTTGCAAAGCGAGTAGGCCTTTCCGGTGGCCAAAAAGTCATCGAAAAGAAAATCGGATATAAGAGAGCCTCGGATATCGCTGATATGCTCGGAGAGGCAGCCCCGATCCTTTGGCATAAATACAGGCGCGGCGAGTTGGATGCCATGAGAAGGTTGATAGAATATAATCATGCCGACATCGAGGGTATGAAATGGATTTTCGATATCTGCACGGAACGGTACTTTGACAAGGAGTCTATTCCGAAGAAGATACGGAAAAAGCCAAAGTTTATAAAGCAGACGAGCCGAATCACATGGGCTAATGGAAACTCCGAAGGCCGCTCATCGTACGAGATCTTTGTCCCGGCGTTTTCGGGAAGCAACAAACCGCTCATCACATATGCTGAGCTGACCTCAATTCATCCTTTGGACACTTTCTGCGCCATTGGCATTGACCTTGTTTCATCTGAAGACAGGGAAAGCGGTTTCTGTTCGCTGAGAGGTCACAATGCCACAACATCCCGAGTCAAAACCGATGAGGAAATGATTCGCCTTGCCATCGAGGCCAGAGCCGATCTTGTTTCCATCGATTCTCCTCTCAGTATCCCAAAGGGGCGTACAACTTTTTTTGATGATGACCCGTATCGAGATGAATTCGGGATTACCCGCGAGTGCGAAAGAATTCTCAAAAGGCGTGGCATTTCAAGCTACCCTTGTCTCATATTCAGCATGCAGAAGCTTACTCAACGGGGCATGCTACTGGCGCAGAAATTCAGGAAACTGGGGATCCCTGTCATTGAGAGCTATCCGGGTGCAGCTCAGGATATTATGTCGATTCCCAGAAAGCAGGCTGGCCTTGATTATCTCGTGGAAGGGTTGAAAGAGTTCGGCCTGACGGGAGAATTCATGCGCACGTCTGTTAGCCATGATGAGCTCGATGCTATAACTTCTGCTGTCGTCGGCCATTTTTTCTGGGTCGGTATGTATGAAGGACTTGGGATCCTAAAGTGGACCCCTGAGTCAAGACAAAAATCCACTGAGTTTAAGCTTCATATTCGACTTGACTCGCAGCTGGGCGGCGCTGCCCCGGTTT
>Ga0074199_1001896_pt1 | contig 15270 bp, 12 predicted proteins | sample EPASupsiteSAE347_FD_64528 | JGI IMG/M metagenome (GOLD analysis project Ga0074199, IMG submission 64528) | Bioremediated contaminated groundwater from EPA Superfund site, New Mexico - Sample SAE3-47 | ecosystem: Environmental > Aquatic > Deep subsurface > Groundwater > Contaminated ...
TAATTCTTAAAAACTCATTCGGAAAAAGTTCTGGTAATTTAACATCTTCAATATCACCAGCTAAAACAGCATCAAAAACTTCTTCCCCAACTTCCAAATCTTTAAGACCTCTGTAATCGTCATCACAAAACTTGACTTTGTCTCCTTCAAAATCCTGAGCCTCAATGTGATAAGCATCAGCCTTAAGTCGCAGATTAATATCTTTGGTGACCAAAATAACTCTTTTACCTCTTCTTTTTTTCGCCCTCTTGGTATAAGAAAGATTATAGGCAACTGCTAAAACTCTGTGCTTAGGGTCATGAAAATCAACAACATCAGCCATTGCTTTGACTACTTTTTTACGATTGACCTCGATTCTAATAGAACCTCCGCCAGCTGTCTTTATCCCTTTTTTAAAATTTCTTCTCCCCTTTTTCATCTCATCAAGATATCGCAATACCCTTAAGGCATTACGATTTTCTTGCTCGCTTCTTTTTTCGCAAGGCTTCAAGCCTTCGATAACCACCATTGGCAAAACAATAAGATTATCACCAAAATAAGTAAGCGCATCTGGACAATGGAGCAAGACATCACGGTCCAAAACGTAAATTTTTACCATTTTTTCTCCTTTTATGTAACAAGGATTAGGAACAAACTTCATTAAGGTTAACGGCAATTTTTCTCTTTTGGTTGAATATTATTATCAAAGAACGGTTTCTTTTTTCAATATTTGAAAATTAGCATAGTACGTCTAAAATGTCAAAAAAACACTATTTTTCTTCATATTCTCAATCAAAAACACCGCCTATAAAGAGATCAGCGGTGTTTTTGTTTTTTATCCCCATGCTCACTCCGCCGCTCGAAGCGACAAAGTAAGAAAGAGAGCTGTGTCCTTTCGTTTACTTTTTATATTTGTGTCAAAAGGACACAGCTTGATGATGACTGATGGAAGGCTCTGATGTTTAGAGACTAAATATTAGATCTTTCGATCAGTATTTTTTGAAAAGAACGATTGTATTAATGCTAATATATAGCATCGTTTATCTTGTAAAAATACAAGAAGCAAAAATAAATTTCTTTATTTCTTGTTCCTGAATTTTTAAACTTGACCATTAAAAAAAGGCAGACTGCTGATATTGCGCAATCCCCCTTGCAAATATTCACTCTTAGCTTCTAACTGATATATATGCTTGATTTCTGTATTTCGAACTTGCTCGAATGACTTGTTTACCAAGTTCAACACGACAGCAGCCATAAAGACAATAAAAAAAGCAATGGACAAGCTTAACGCGAGTCCAGACCAACTGAACTCCTGCTCCATTGCTTTCTTTACTATTGTATTGTAAGACTTCCAACCGACATGGTTCAATTTAAAACCACTGGTTTTCAGTGTATTGGTGTGTGTCATTTTGATTTTTTATTTTTGTTTTTATTTTTTGGACATCTATTTTTAATGTCTATAAGTAGTATAGCAAATATTAGCCAAAGTGTCAACAGCCAAAACTGTGGAAAACATATATTGATAATTATATTGCTATATTATAAGAAAAAGTAATGTCATAAAAATACAAATATTAAATTTTTAATAAAAAATCCCCTTGTCAATTCTTTACGCCTCCCCCCAAATCATGCTAAAATAAAAGCATATATTATAATTAAAAATACAAAATGCTCAAACAATTAAATAAGCCATTAAAATTCGGAGTTATTGTAACATTCTCTGTTATCTTAACTCTCGGCTTCTCCATCTCTCTCCAATCGCTCATAGCTGCCTGGACAGCGCCTATTGCTACTCCGCCAACAAATAATATTGCCGATTTAAATCTAGGCGGCGGATTATCAGTTGCTAAAAATACTTTGATAATGGGCAATTTTGCTGCTTCCAATACTAAAATGGCTTTGTTTGCTGACACAACTACAGGCAATGTCGGGATTGGGACAGTTAATCCGTCGACTGCTCTTCATCTTTATAGATTAACCGGAGATGTTACGGCTAAAATAAGCGCCGGTGGAACAGGTAACCCGGCACTCGAACTTGAAGCAATAACAGGAAGAGGAAGCAGTGTTTTTTTTTAAGGAGTCAGGAGTTGAAAAAGGCTATATCGGTCATGACCCATCTAATGGAGCTCTTCAATTCGGAGATGCTACGAGCCGAACACGTATTATATTAAAAGAAGGTGGCAATACTGTTTTTACCGGCAATACGATTGATTTTAATGGCCAAGAAATCAGACATGCGTCGTATAATCCCTTTTATATTAATGGAAATGATACTATTCAATTTAGAATCAATACAAATTCAACCGGAGGCAGCGGAGTATTTGGCGTGAATCGAGGCAATGATAATGCTAGGTTGTTTACTATAAAAGATGGTGGTAGTGTAGGTATTGGGACGACAAATCCTCTTGCCAATCTTCAAGTCGTGGGCAGCACACGCACGGACCGATTATCATTTGGCACATCTGACACGTCTGGGGCAACTAGTGATTATTATTCAATACGTCGCGAAGTCGGCGCTTGGTCTTATCCTTATCCCGATCTAGTAATACAATATCACACAGGCATAAAATATGACGCCTATCAAGGATATGGCGGTCATCAATTTTTTACAGGATATAACGGAACCGGAAATCCATCTGGACTTGTAATGCAGATTACTGATAAAGTTTATGTTAATGATGTTTGTGCTGCTGGGGGGAAGTGTCTAAGTACGGCTGGCGGAGGATCACTAGTATGTAATACACAATCTGCACCCGTATATCCAAACACATACAAAACAATATCTTGCTTGAGTGGATACACGCTTACTGGATGTGCCGTCGTGGGAAGCGACACAACGTGCTGGGTCTCTGGAAATGGTTGCCGATGCTACGGATATAATCAATACTGGGCTCCTTCGGGACAGGCCACATGTTGCAAAGTTCAATAATTCAAACAAATGGTATTTACCCATACTACTCACCGCATTCAAATAAAAACAGCTTCGAATACTCGAAGCTGTTTTTATTTGAGCGGGTAAGGGGAATCGAACCCCTATCTTCGGCTTGGAAGGCCAACATAATAGCCTTTATACTATACCCGCCTCCGTTCGCTTCTGCGAACTACGGCGTGGCAAGGCCCGCCGATTGATTTACTGTCTACAAAGCTACATAATCACATTATAAAACAATGACTGTCGGGCTTCGCCACGACGTAGCTTTTGCGTAGTCGGGGTGCTGGGAGTCGAACCCAGCCCACATGGTCCCAAACCATGCGTACGAGCCGATATACTACACCCCGTTACAAAAATTGACATTAAAATATCCTACGACCACATAGAGCTAAAACTATTTAAAATCAGCATGAGAGTATTTTACGGAGATTTTTGTAACGGGGTACACCCCTCCGCTTAAAAGAAATTAATACTGTATGCTGATTTAAATTTATGTTAGTTCAAAGTGGTTATGATATTACCACAATTTTTTGTTAAATAACTCCTCATCCGATTCACTAAATATTTCTTCCCCATTCCCGTTTTTAAATATTTCTCACGGACCCTAGCATCTTTCTCGTCTAAACATGCCTCATAATACAGCAAAATAAATGGTCGTCGATGTCTTGTTGATTCATTCAAACCGTCATTATGCTCTTTAAATCGTCTTTGCAAATCATTTGTCGAACCAGTGTACAACAAATTATCTTTAAGACTTTTTAAAACGTATGTATAAAACATATTGTTGCGGGAGTTGGATTTGAACCAACGACCTCCAGGTTATGGGCCTGGCGAGCTGCCAACTGCTCTATCCCGCTATATATTTAATTCGAGTGCCGGGGGAGAGGATTGAACTCTCGACACAAGGATTTTCAATCCTTTGCTCTACCACTGAGCTACCCCGGCGACAAATTATTATCCTTCGGCAAGCTCAGGACAAACTTCGAAATTAATTGATGTATACCTGTGCCTGCACTGAGCAAGTTTGATATTTTCGCGTCAGCTAAATATCAAACGTGTCGAAGTGTGGGCGATGATGGATTCGAACCATCGACCTCTTCCTTATCAGAGAAGCGCTCTAACCAACTGAGCTAATCGCCCGAAATAAAAAACTTATTGAAATAATAAATTACTAGGGCTATGAATACTAAGCGCTGCGCTCCCCGCCCGAGGCGGGTCAGCCTTGGGCTGATAACCAACTGAGCTAATCGCCCTCGTACCTAAATTTTGAATTTTTAATTTTGAATTTTTAATTTATGAAGATATTAATAATTCAAAATTATTTCATTCAAAATTGATTCAAAATTCAAAATTCGTCATTCAAAATTTTCGTCATTTTCATTATAACAAAAAAGATTGATTCCAACAACAAGTCAGAGCCAATCTTTTTTGATAAAAATTGAAAGAACGGACCCATAAAAACCGTTTTGTCTTACAACGAAACAGTTTCGAATCTAACAGGCGCCAATTAACACCTTATAACTTTCGTTATAAGGATTTTTTTATATCCTGATCCAGAATAAATTCTGAAATCAAGCACTTCGTCTTTTATAAATTTCCATCTATAAAAGCTGGTAGAAGTGTCGACATCTGATTGTGTACTCTATAAGTTATCAGAAATCTCCCTAGAAAGGAGGTGATCCATCCACAGCTTCCGCTACGGATGCCTTGTTACGACTTCATCCCTATTATCAGCCCTACCTTCTATCGGCTTACACCGATATTCGGATATTGCCAACTCTCTTGATGTGACGGGCGGTGAGTACAAGACCCGAGAACGTATTCAACGCGCCATGGCTGATGCGCGTTTACTAGCGATTCCAGCTTCATGGAGTCGAGTTGCAGACTCCAATCCGAACTTGGGGAAGTTTTTTGGGATTTGCTCCACCTCGCGGTTTGGCGTCCCTTTGTGCTTCCCATTGTAGTACGTGTGTCGCCCCAGATGTAAGGACCATGCTGATCTGACGTCATCCCCGCCTTCCTCCCACTTAAAGCGGGCAGTTTCCTATGACACATGAAACATAGGATAGGGGTTGCGCTCGTTTTCCGACTTAACGGTACATCTCACGACACGAGCTGACGACGACCATGCAGCGCCTGTCTAGCACCCTCGAAGGCTCCCCTGTTTCCAGGGGTCTGCAGCTAGATGTCAAATCTGGGTGAGGTTCCTCGCTTATTATCGAATTAAACCACATACTCCACCGCTTGTGCGGGTCCCCGTCTATTCCTTTGAGTTTTAGCCTTGCGGCCGTACTCCCCAGGCGGGATGCTTAAGGCGTTAGCTTAAGTAGACAACACTGGCAGGGTCGATACTGCCAATGTTTAGCATCCAGTGTTTACGGCGTGGACTACTGGGGTATCTAATCCCATTCGCTCCCCACGCTTTCGTCCCTCAGTGTCAGAATCGTTCTAGTAAGCTGCCTACGCATTTGGTGTTCCTGCTGATATTAACGGATTTAACCCCTACACCAGCAATTCCGCTTACCTCTCCCGACCTCTAGTTTATCCATCTCTTCCACGGTTCCAAGGTTGAGCCTTGGGATTTAACAGAAGATGCGACAAACCACCTACGGACCCTTTACGCCCAATAAATCCGGATAACGCTTGGGGCCCTCGTATTACCGCTGCTGCTGGCACGAGGTTAGCAGCCCCTTATTCATTAGGTACCGTCATTGTTTCGTCCCTAATAAAAGATTTTTACACCCCGAAGGGCTTCATCAACCACGCGGTATTGCTCCTTCAGCCTTTCGGCCATTGAGGAAGATTCGTGACTGCAGCCTCCCGTAGGAGTCTGGGCAGTTCTCAGTCCCAGTGAGACGGGCCATGCTCTCACACCCGCTACCTGTCATAGCCTTGGTGAGCTTTTACCTCACCAACAAGCTGATAGGACATAGACTCCTCCTGAAGCGTTGGAACTTTAGTACGATAGAATTAATCAGTCGTACACTATCGAGTATTATTCCCAATTTCTCGGGGTTATCCTCGTCTTCAGGGTAGATTATCAATGTGTTACTCTCCCGTTTGCCAAGGTCTACCGAAGTAAACCTTTAGACTTGCATGCCTTAGCCATACCGCCAGCGTTCATCCTGAGCCAGGATCAAACTCTCAAAAAGTTTTTTACTTGGTTTGCTATCCAAGTGCAATATATCTTGGCGACATATTACAGATTTGACGTATATTTGAAGATAATAAAATCTTTATTTTGGTCGTTAATTGACGCCTGTTAGCGTCAAAACTTATTATTCAATTGTTAAAGTTCAGATTAAACGAATAAAAAACAGACCTATCAGTTCAGTTAAATGAGTCTGTATTGAAACTCTATTTAAGTTTTAAGCATTCAAGATGCATGTTTTTTAAAACGTATTCATAATATATATTATTTGGTGTTTCCTGTCAAGAAGCTGTTATCACCATTTTTTCAACACCTCCCCACTCCGTTTTTTTGGCTTTTATTAAAGCAAAAGATAACAATTGGCTAATCCATCAGCACGTCCCAAAATTAGCGCTTTTTTTGGAAAAATATTTTCTGGGGAAAAAATTAATTTTAAATTTTGAATTTTTAATTTTGAATCAATTTCGAATGCATTAATTTTAAATGAAAAGAAATATTTATTAATAGGTTGTTTTAAAATTTAAAATTAAATCATTCATTCAAAATTAAAAATTCAAAATTCAAAATTAGCGTCCTCTTGACTTTTTTTGCAAAAAGTTCTATTATCTTATTATTATTAATAAAAAAATAAAAGATAAAACAGGTGACAACACACCGTCACATGCTCAAAACTGTTTTATTTTTTTACTAAAGTATGCTGACTATCAAGCTATCAAGAATTGGAAAGAAGAAAAAGCCAATGTATCGTTTAATTATTTCTGAAAAATCGAAGGATCCCTATGGTGATTCTTTGGAAATTTTGGGATCATATAATCCATACACCAAAGAAGTTGAAGCCAAAGCTGACCGTATCAATTACTGGATTAGTAAGGGTGCGCAGATGACTGCGACTGTTAACAATCTTTTGGTTGGTAAGAAAATTGTCGAAGGTAAAAAGGTAACTGCCTCCAAGCCAGGCAAAAAAGCCGGCGAAGAAGCTAAAAAGTAGAAATTGACAAATTTTTATTTTGTGTTATAATTAATTTATCCTATTTATAGGTAATTTATAATTAAAAGCTCTTTCAAAAATGATTAATAAGTATTACACATTATCATTTTAGAGAGAAAAAAAGTATGAGTGAATCTCAAGACAAAGATTTTTTGGAATTTGTAGTGAAGTCAATTGTTGCAAATCCTGACAAGGTAGCTGTTGAAAGAACAGTAGATGAAAGAGGAGTCCTTTTGACTTTGAACATCGATCCAGCTGACATGGGATATGTTATCGGACGAAGAGGTCAAACTGCACAAGCAATCAGAACTTTGTTAAAGATTGTAGGCGCTAAGAACAATTCAAGAGTTAATTTGAAAATTAATGAACCAGAAGGCTCAACAAGAGGTCCAAGATTTGAAAGAGAATCTAACGATGCCCCAAGAAGACATTCAGAGGACATTGATACTTCAAGCGTTGACGATTTCAAGATTTAATTATCAACAAAATCACATATTCAAAAAGCCACAACTTACAAGTCGTGGCTTTTTGTTTATCAGTTTAATTAAAAATGATCTTTCTTGTCATCCTGGAGCGAAGCAGCCTGTCCGCCTTGGGAGGAATAGGATCTTCGACTACGTAAAAAACGTACAAAGCGGAAGATTCTATCTCTCCATTTCGTTTCGTTCCAGAATGACAACAAAATAATTCATTATAAAAAACATATGAACTACAACATTATCACAATTTTCCCAAGCATGTTCGATTCCTATTTCAATGAATCGATTATTAAACGGGCACAAGATAAAGGTATCATCAAAATCAAAACACATGCCCTGCGCGATTTTACTACTGACAAACACAAGACCGTTGATGACACGCCATATAGTGGTGGCGCGGGCATGGTCATGATGATTGAACCGCTATATAAAGCACTTCAGGCTGTAAATCTTCAATCTTCAATTACGAATTACGAATCAAAGAATAAATCTAAAATTGTCCTCCTCTCCGCCAAAGGCCGTCGCTGGACGCAACAAGTCGCCCAAGAATTCGCCAAATTGGAAAACATCACAATGATTTGCGGTCGTTATGAAGGCGTTGATCAGCGCATCACGGAATTTATCGACGAAGAAATCTCAATCGGTGATTTCGTATTGACTGGCGGCGAAATCGGCGCCATGACTATTGTCGATTCTGTCACCCGCCTCTTACCAGGCGTTCTTGGCAATGAATTTAGTGCCATCGACGAGTCCCATTCCGTCCCAGGCGTTCTTGAATACCCGCAATATACCAAACCAGAAGTGTTTAAAGTCGGCGATAAGGAATATGCTGTTCCTGAAATACTATTATCCGGAAATCACAAAAAAATCCAAGAATGGCGCGAAAATGCTAAAATTAAGAAGCCGTCCAATGGCTAATTTTAGCCAATAACTCCCATTTGCCCCTTGACAACATTTTGATTATCTGCTACAATGCTATGTTAATCTTTATTTTTAATAAATAGAGATTTTTATTAAGTCAGAACAAAAACTCCTCGCTATATGCGGTCTAGTCTTTGCTCTTGCACAAACATTGCATTTAATGAAATCAGAATTTCCTAATTTACGAAAAAGATCATTAATCCCCTCTTTTTTAGCAGATAAGATCATCATCTCTCTTATCTTCATCACTTTCTTCGACTTTGCCTTATTTCCAGTGCCAATTCTGGCGGCTGAAATAAATCCAGAAACACAAGAAACTGGCCTAACTGAAGAAATCAATAATTCAATTGAATTAGTTATGGATGTTTTAGCTGATGATACCGAGGAATTTACAGGAAAATTGCCAAAAAACCAGGATATTGAAAAGGTGCGGTCAGAATTTCACGAAATGACGGCTTATACCTCTGAAGTAGCGCAATGTGACGCTTCACCCTGTATTACTGCTAATGGCTTCAATGTCTGCAAACATAATATTGAGGACACCATAGCTGCAAACTTTCTTAAGTTCGGCACCAAAGTAAAAATTCCAGAATTATATGGCGACCGTATTTTTATTGTTCGTGACCGTATGAATAGAAGATATCCCGATCGTGTTGATATTTGGATGAAAGATAAAAATCAGGCTATTAAGTTTGGTTTTAAGGTCGCTAAAATTGAAATTTTGAAGTAAAAACTTAATATTGACTTATTTCTTGAAATATATTAATATCAAATTATAACAGTTGGAAAACGATTGTTATTTTTTGTTATAAAATGTTTTTGTAAATAATATTGTACTATTGGCGGAGCGGTAGCTCAGTTGGTTAGAGCGCTGCCCTGTCACGGCAGAGGTCGCGGGTTCGAGTCCCGTCCGCTCCGCTAATAGCATTATACAAAAAAAGAAGCCTTAATGCTTCTTTTTTTTATTTTACATAATTTTAAAAATTACATCGGCAATACTTCTTTGTCATAAACCTCATTAAGAATTTCCGCGGAGGCTAAATAGATCGCTGAGAACCCACAAAGAATGCCTTCGTAGCCGGCGATTCTGGTAATCAAGGTAATTCCCGTAATATCACCTAAGGCTAACAACATGAATAAAATCGTCAAAAGCGCAAAAACGATTTGCAAACCCTTGCCCAACTTCAATGTAGCGACATACATCACTGCCGTGAAAAGACCCCACATAAATAGATAAGCTGCCATCGCGCTTGGTTCTGGCTTGGAAGCGAGACCAGCGGCTGGCAAAACGATAATGCCCACCAAGGATAACCAAAATAGTCCGTAGGAAGTAAAGGCAGTCATGCCAAAAGTGTTTTGCTTGCGCCACTCCAAGATGCCAGCGATGATTTGCGCGATGCCGCCGTAGAAGACGCCCATGGCTAGGATCATGCCATCCATTGAGAAGAAGGCAGCGTTGTGCATATTTAATAAAACTGTTGTCATACCGAAACCGAGCAATCCTAATGGCGCTGGGTTAGCGGCGTTGATTAAACCTTTTGGAAGAGTCATAAAAAAATTTAAATTAATTAATATATTTTAATTTTATCACATTTTCCAAATTCTTAAAAGAGAAACTTACGAATTCGCCAAAGCCTCGCCAACCACATAGCCGGTGCTCCAACAAATTTGCAAATTATAACCGCCAGTCGGACCATCAAGGTCGAGAATCTCGCCGGCGAAATAAAGATTACTGATTATTTTTGATTGCATCGTCTTGGGGTCGACTTCGCGCGTATCCACGCCACCGGCAGTAATCATTGCCTTGTCGAAACCTTTGACGTCCTTTATTTCCAAGACAAAATTCTTTAATAGACGAACGATGCCCTTGCGCTCATCCTTGGTCATTATGCTTAATGGTTTTTCCGGATCAATATTCAAAAGCCACAAAAGCAGCACTCCCAGGCGCGAAGGGGCTAAGGGCGTCAAACTATTCTTAATCATCTTGTTGCCATCACGTTGAAATTCTTTTTGGAATTGCACATCTAAATCTGCTTCACTGGTCTGTGGTAATAAATCTAGACTCAAAGAGAATTTACTTGGCACGGTTAAATCGATTTCTCGACTCATATCAATAATCGCTGGACCACTCACACCGTCGGCCGTAAAAATAAGTGAGCCATTTTTGGATAAAATTTTCTTATTATCATTTTTAAGCACAATGCCAACATTCTGCAAGCTCACACCTTCGACTGCCTTAATAAAATTATCGGTCAAAATTAAGGATGTTAGAGCCGGTCTCGGCTTGATAACTGTGTGTCCTAATTCGGTAAGCCATACATAAGCATCGCCTGTGGAACCGGTGCCTGGATATGATTGACCCCCAACACTTATCACAAACTTATCAGCCATTAATTCTTCACCGTTTTCTAAAATAATTTTTTCAATCTTGTCATCTTTTTTAATTACATTCTGCACTGTCGAATTATATTTTATCTCAACATTGTTTTCAATTAAATAATCAACGAGCACTTGCAAAACATCGCGCGCTTTATCACTCTTTGGAAAAACCCGACCGTTGTCCTCCACCTTCGTCACTACTCCACGCTCTTTAAAAAAGTCCAAAGTCTCCTCAACGCCAAAGCGATGAAAAGCTGACATTAGAAATTTACTATTTTTCCCATAGCAACTTATAGTTTCTTTTTTGTCTGCGGACATATTTGTTAAGTTGCAACGTCCATGTCCAGTAGCCAACAACTTGATGCCTAAGCTCTTATTTTTCTCCAATAATAAAACACGAGCGCCAAGCACGCCCGCCCGTCCAGCCGCCATCATTCCAGCAGGCCCACCGCCTATTATTATTACATCGTATTTCATAGTTGTTATCTTAGTTAAGTATTATTTTTTTATTCTAAGCGTGGCAATAAAGATCAACGCTTCCTTCGCTCATTTTAACATATTATCAAAAAACAACAAAACAATTATCATTGCTTTGCCCTTGCCTTATCCCATTTTATTATGTATAATAATTTTGTTCTAAAAAATTTTATTCAATTATTATAAAATATGGCTAAAAAAACTATAAAAGCGGTCGAAGCAACTTCATTAAATAACATGCCTGGGAATTTTATTCGAATTAAAGGTGCACGTGTTCATAATCTCAAGAATATTGACATCAATATTCCTCGCGACAAATTTGTGGTTATTACTGGTTTGTCTGGATCAGGCAAATCTTCTTTAGCTTTTGACACTATCTACGCCGAGGGACAAAGACGTTATGTTGAATCTTTATCTGCTTATGCCCGCCAATTTGTCGGATTAATGGACAAGCCAGATGCGGACTCAATTGAGGGTCTTTCACCGGCGATTTCCATTGATCAAAAAACCGCGCCACACAATCCACGCTCGACTGTCGGCACGATTACTGAAATTTACGACTATCTTCGTTTGTTATATGCTCGTATAGGCATCCCGCATTGCCCGGAGTGTGGCAAAAAGATTGAGCAATTCACTATCGATGAAATTAATGAATTAATAACTAAAAATTATTTAGGTAAAAACATCCTTATTTTAGCACCGATTATCAAAGACAAAAAAGGTGAGCATAAAAATTTGCTAACCAGCATCGAAAAGGCTGGCTACTCTAAGGTGCGCTTTGATAATGCCATTTATACAATTGAGGAATTTGCCGATAAGACAGTTGATAAGAATAAGAAACATACATTGGAAATTGTCATTGACCGCCCAACTGTATCAAAAGATAAGGAAGATAAGGCGCGTTTGGCGGAGGCTATCGAACATGCCACGAAATTTGGCGAAGGCTTAGTTAATGTTTTAGACGTTGACGCCGACAAAACTCGCACCTACTCTCAATTATACGCCTGCCCGACTTGCGATATCAGCTTACCAGAATTAGAACCCCGCAACTTCTCGTTCAACTCTCCACACGGCGCTTGCCCGGAGTGCGGTGGCCTTGGCACCAAACTTGAAATCGAACAAAAATTAATTTTCAATCCCAATCTCACTATCGCGCAAGGCGGTATCAAGCCCTGGTCTCACAATAGCGCCAGCAATCAAACTTGGCTGATGCGTATTCTTGGCACCGTCGCGCAAAAGAACGGCTTTGACCTTAATACTCCAATCAAAGACCTGACTAAAAAGCAATTAGAAATTGTGATGTATGGCACCGGGGACAAAAATTATGATATCGAATACGAAAGCAACCGTTTCTCCGGCGAACTTGCCACCAGCTTCGAAGGTGTTATTCCAAATCTCGAACGACGCTACAAGCAAACAGAATCAGATTACACTCGCAAAGAAATCGAGCAATACATGCGTGTTTTGAAATGTCCTGAGTGCGAGGGTAAACGTTTGAAGAGAGAAATCCTTGGTGTCAAAATCGCTGATTTATCTATCTCTGATGTCAGCGGCATGCCCTTGGGCGAGGCTAAAACTTTTTTTGAGACACTAGCTGAATCAACTATATTATCTGCACGTGATAAAAAAATCTCAGTACAAATTTTTAAAGAAATTATTTCTCGTTTAGAATTTTTACTTAATGTGGGCTTGAGCTATCTAACTCTCGACCGTTCAGCCAATACTTTATCCGGTGGTGAAGCGCAACGAATCAGATTGGCCAATCAAATCGGCACGAAACTGGTCGGCGTTTTGTATATCCTCGACGAACCATCAATCGGCTTGCACCAACGTGATAACCAAAAATTAATCCAAACTATTAAAGACTTGCGCGATATTGGTAACACAATTATCGTCGTCGAGCACGATGAGGACACCATGGAAGCCTCCGACTGGCTTATCGACATCGGTCCTGGCGCTGGCGTTCATGGCGGCGAAGTCATGGCTCAAGGCACACCAGCGGAAGTAATGGCTAATCCTAATTCTATTACAGGTCAATATTTATCTGGCAAAAAATCAATTCCTGGACCAAAGACATATCGCCAAGGCAATAAAATGGCCATCAAGATTACCGGCGCGCGCGAACACAATCTAAAAAACATCGACGTGTCTTTCCCGCTCGGCAAATTTATCGCCATCACTGGCGTTTCCGGTTCCGGTAAATCGACTTTGATGACTGATATTCTCGCAACGGCCTTGAACAAAAAGTTTTATCGTGCCAAAGCTGAGCCAGGGGCACATACTAGTATTGAAGGCTTGCAATATATTGATAAAGTGATTAATATCGACCAATCAGCCATCGGTCGCACTCCCCGCTCTAATCCAGCCACTTACACCGGTGCTTTCACTCCGATTCGAGATCTCTTCGCTTCGCTACCGGAAGCCAAAATCAAGGGCTACAAAGCTGGAAGATTCTCCTTCAACGTTACCGGCGGACGCTGCGAGGCCTGTGCCGGCGATGGTATGGTCAAAATCGAAATGCAATTCCTGCCTGATGTCTATGTCGAGTGTGAAGTTTGTCATGGCAAGAGATATAATAAAGAGGCACTGAGCATTGAATACAAAGGCAAAAATATTTCCGACGTCCTAGATATGACCATCGAAGAAGGCATGCGCTTCTTCAAGAATATTCCGGCTATCCATCAAAAGTTAGCAACACTGAATGAAGTCGGACTTGGCTATATCAAACTAGGTCAATCTGCGACCACGCTATCGGGCGGTGAAGCGCAACGCGTTAAACTTTCCACCGAACTCGCTCGTCGTTCAACTGGAAAAACTCTATACATTCTCGACGAACCGACAACTGGCTTACACTTCGACGATATCAAGAGACTGCTAGAGGTATTAAATAAATTAGTTGACAAAGGCAATACGGTCTTGGTTATCGAACACAACCTCGACGTTATCAAATCTGTCGATTGGATCATTGATATGGGACCAGAGGGTGGCAACAAAGGCGGTTATATCGTCGCCCAAGGGACACCGGTTGATGTGACGAAAGTCAAGGAAAGTTATACGGGGCAGTATTTGAAAAAGGTAATGAAATAAAAAAATAATGACAATGTCAAAGTCCCCATTCGGGAGAATCTGACGGTACCAAAATTAACAAAATAAAAAGCGTGATTGCTCAGTCGCGCTTTTTTGTTATTAATTTTGGAAAATAAAAAAGGGGCAGGGAATTCTCGAAAGAGAATCCCTGCCCCAAGCTCAAGCGCGTTCCACTCACTTGATAACACCACTTTTCATTGTGCACTGTTGTTCGCACCTTACACTTCATCTCACCACCAACTGTGCGAACTTAGTTGGCGGGAATTTTGTACAGACTCGGGTGGCACAGCGGCGGCGAATTTATCAGCCCGCTCGTCGCTATTGGGGCCGGCTAATTCTGATCTCGATGCCGGCAAGCCCCAGAGTCACATGGCCGGTTGCGCTTTTGAGCGCGGGTTTGATGTGAGCGTCGCAATCGAAAAGATTGTCGGCCTCGAAACCGATGGCGTTTGGTCATGGCATACCTCGCTGGTTGCCGAATGGTTTTGTCCGTTTTTGGACATTGGGGCGGACACGTTGTCAACCACCAATAGGTTGTGCTTTCTTCCAGCCACCGTCTGACTACACTGTTCAGCTGGAGCACGTTGTTCTTGCCAAGGCCGAATCGTGTTCGGCCGGGCGGCAGGCCGGTCAGCCGGCGGCGCAGGTCAGGGCATGTCCCTCATGATTATAAGCGCACTCGGCGCGGTGGGTGAAAATTACGGGCTGTCCTTTGTTGTGCGGCATCGTTGAGCCTCCTTTACTACGTTTTTTTGGTTACCATGCCGAAATCGACATAGCTCCTTTGAAACATTTTTTACTACTACTTCTTGAAAGAATTAATAATAATAAAAACAATATATCACACATCCAAAATTTTGTCAAGACCATTAACTAT
>Ga0074199_1001897_pt1 | contig 15266 bp, 6 predicted proteins | sample EPASupsiteSAE347_FD_64528 | JGI IMG/M metagenome (GOLD analysis project Ga0074199, IMG submission 64528) | Bioremediated contaminated groundwater from EPA Superfund site, New Mexico - Sample SAE3-47 | ecosystem: Environmental > Aquatic > Deep subsurface > Groundwater > Contaminated ...
TAATAAATGAAAAAATCAATGAACTATTTATTTGTGGTAATTATTATGGTACTGAGCAATTGTGAAATAGACCGGAATGTTCAAAGTCTGAGCGGAAAATGGCAATTTAAATACGACCGCACGGTTGCCGGTGATTCGGCCGGCTACTGGAAATGCGACTATGATTGCCGCGACTGGATGAATCTGAATGTCCCGGCCTTCTGGGATGATCCGCTCGTCCCGGTATCAGAAATATGCGAACCGGTTTTATTACTCGATTCCGGAACCTATTTATCCGAGAATCAGAAGATAACCATTCCTTGCTATGGGAATAATTATTATCTGTTCAGACTAAAAATCAATAACTCTAATACTTGAGGTATAAATGTCACGGAAAGTCCTACTGCTTTGTTCGTTAATATTCTCAGTACGGTTTTTGGCCGCTCAGGTCGTTTACTCAGATCCGCAGTACGCTACTGAGCGCGATTCGATCGTTATCTACTTCGACGCTACCCAAGGTAATACCGGTTTGCTTAATTATACCGGTGATGTCTATGCTCATACCGGTGTCATAACTAATTTGAGCACACAACCCAGCGATTGGCACTACGTCGTGACTCCCTGGCCAGGTGGCAGCGGAACAGCCAATACCAGCAAAAACAAATTGGTGAGGATCACGACTAATTTGTACAAACTAACGATCGGTTATCCGCGAATATATTACGTCTCCCACGAAAACAGCGCGACTATTCCGCCAAATGAAAAAATCCTGCAGTTAGCCTTCGTTTTTCGCAATGCAGATGGCTCTAAAACCGGAAGGGATATAGGAGGTACTGACATATTTCATACTCTCTATGAACCGGGTCTGACGGTCATTATCAGTGAACCATCCGTTGATCTGAGTTTCAGCGATTCCCACAGATCTCCTATTTTTACCAGTTGTGGCGACACAGTCAATATTAAAATTGAAACAGCAGCATTGGGAACAGAGGTCGATACTCTGAAACTGTATGTTGACGAACAGTTAAAGAACATAGTTGCCGATTCGGTGATGAGTTATGCTTTTCTCACAGCCGGCTGTTCTTACGGTATGAAGAATATTTCAGTGATCGGAACAGATACGACTGGGATAAGTGACACGGCTAGTTTTGTTATTATGATAAATCCGCCGGTTACCTATGAATCCCGGCCAGAGAGTGTGCAGGATGGAATTAATATCCTCGACGACCATAATGTTGTCCTTTCATTAATGGCGCCGCACAAAGAATTTGTCTATGTGCTGGGCGATTTCAACGATTGGCTGGTCGATACGAGTTTTTACATGCTTTGTGACGACAAAGGTGGCAATGATGTGCATTGGTGGCTGAACATCGGAGATTTAGATCCGGCTGAGGAGTACGCATTTCAATATCTGGTCGATGGGCAAATCCGAATTGCTGATCCCTATTCCGAGAAGATCCTTGATCCCTGGAACGACCAATATATTCCGATGTCCGTCTATCCTGATCTAAAACCTTATCCGGCAGGTAAGACCAAGGAAATAACCGGCGTCTTTCAGACTTTCCCGAGCACATACACCTGGATTAATCAAGATTTTACGAAACCGGCTAAGACCAATCTGGTTATTTATGAACTGCTGATCCGGGATTTCATTGACGACCATTGTTATCAAACCCTGACGGATACCCTGGATTATTTACAGAACCTGGGCATTAATGCGATTGAACTGATGCCAATCAGCGAGTTCGAGGGCAACTCGTCCTGGGGTTATAATCCGTCGTTTTACTTTGCACCTGATAAATATTACGGTACTGCCGACGCATTGAAGCATTTTATCGATGAATGTCATGCACGTGGAATCGCCGTCATTCAGGACATTGTCCTGAATCATTCTTACGGGTCGTCGCCTTTGGTAAGATTGTATTGGGACGATACAAACAGCCGTCCATCGGCTGAAAACCCCTGGTACAATCAGACTTCGCCGAATACGAGTTACTCTTGGGGCTCTGATTTTAATCATGAAAGTGAAGACACTAAATATTTTGTTGATCGAGTCACGGCTTACTGGTTAACGAATTTCAGGATCGATGGCTTCCGCTTCGATTTCACCAAAGGCTTTACCAATAAGCCCGGTGACGGTTCTGCCTACGATGCTGGTCGGATCGCTATTTTAAAACGTATGGCCGATCGAATCTGGAGTGTCGATTCGACGGCTTATGTGATCCTCGAACATTTTGCGGATAATAGCGAAGAAAAAATCCTGGCCGATTACGGTATGTTATTATGGGGAAATTCCAACTGGAATTACGCCCAGTCGGCGATGGGTTATACGAGCGAATCGAGTTTCTCGTGGGGATTTTATAAAAGCCGTAGTTGGAGTCTGCCTGGTTTGGTTACCTATATGGAAAGTCACGACGAAGAACGCCTCATGTATAAGAATCTGCAGTGGGGCAATGCGTCTGGATCGTACAATATTAAAAATCTGCAGACAGCATTGAACCGCATTAAATTAAATGCAGCTTTCTTTTTGACCTTACCCGGACCAAAAATGATCTGGCAGTTTGGCGAATTAGGTTATGATATCTCCATCGAAAATCCCTGCCGGATTTGCGAAAAACCGTTATTATGGGATTATTTTCAGCAGGCTGATCGGCTGAATTTGTACAAAACTTATGCAGCCTTACTTAAACTTAGATTTGAGAATTTAATTTTCACCAGTCCCAATACGACGCCAATTATGTCACTTAATAGCAATATTAAAATGATCGCTATGTCCGGTAGCCCCAACACGATTATTATTGGTAATTTTGGGGTTACTTCAATTGAAAATGCCACCAGTTTTCAGCACGGTGGTTGGTGGTTTGACTATTTTTCTGGAGACAGTTTTTATGTTTCCGGCTCAACATATTCCGAGCAATTAGCACCGGGCGAATTCCATATATACACTGATCGTAAATTGCCCACACCTGAACAGGGGATTTTATCAAGTATTAAGATAACGGACAATACGGCTCCCAGCACATTTAAAATACACCCGAATTATCCGAATCCGTTCAATTCAGTCACATCATTCGAGTACGATCTGGAAAAATCATCAGATGTCAAACTGAGAATCGTAGATCTGCTTGGTCGAGAAATTTACTCGGAGAAAGTTGGCCAGCAGGCACCCGGGACTTATCGGTTTACCTGGAACGGACATAATAAAACCGGAGCAGATGCTCAGTCCGGCATTTATTTTGTCATTGTACAAAGAGCGGGTAGTACACGGATACTCAAAATGACTATGCTGAAGTAAAATCCGTAATCTAACTATCCAAAGTCGGTATCAGAACTTGGCGCTGAATCATCATCACTGCTTGGAAAAGCCGTCGAACAACATTAAAAATCGGGATTAAATATTCGGTATTCTCATAAAAGTTGGAAATGCCGCTGAAAATAAACAAAAAACGTATTGACTAAAACCTTTTGTTATTTTATATTCAATCAATAGTAACTCAGATTTGAACTACCATTGAGAAACGCTTCAGAAAATCGACTTCCGAAAGGCAGAATTTCCCTGAAAGGTGGGCTGTTTATCGTCCTGATGATGGTCCAAATGGGACTGGCGGGTGACTCGATCGGGCAACCACGCTGGACATATGATGCCGTGTGGTACCAGATATTCCCGGAGCGTTTCCGGAACGGCGATCCCAACAATGATCCGACCATTGAGACTTTAAAAGGCACCTGGCCATATGATTTGCAGACTCAATGGAATATCACGCCCTGGACTTCCGACTGGTATAAACTCCAGCCGTGGGAAAAATCCAATCAACGTGATTTTTATTACAATGCTCAATTACGCCGTTATGGCGGTGATATTCAGGGGATCATTGATAAACTTGATTATCTCAGTGAATTGGGAATCAATGCCATTTATTTGAATCCGGTGTTTGAATCGGCGTCATCGCATAAATATGGCGCCACGATGTATCACCATATTGACAATAATTTCGGACCTGACCCGGCCGGTGATATTACCATTTGGGAAACAGAAAATCCAGGTGATCCGTCGACGTGGCAATGGACTGCGGCCGATAAATTATTCCTGAAACTCGTTCAGGAAGTGCATGCCCGTAAAATGAAGATAATCATCGACGGGGTGTTCAATCATGTCGGTATTCCATTTTGGGCATTCCAGGATGTCAGAAAAAACGGGAGAGCCAGCCAATACGTTGACTGGTTCGTGATAAAGTCTTTTGACGACCCCAAAACCAGCCGGGATGAATTTGAATATCAAGGATGGTACGGAGTCACGGATTTGCCGGAAGTCTGGGAAGATGCCAATGGTCCGGTTCAAGGTTTTCGGGATCATATTCAAGCAGTCGTAAAAAGATGGGGTGATCCGAATGGTGACGGCGATCCGTCGGATGGCATTGATGGTTGGCGTTTGGATGTGGCTGAGATGGTCAGTAAATCATTCTGGCGGGATTTTCGTAAATGGGTAAAAGCCGTCAATCCGGATGCCTATCTCACCGGAGAAATCTGGTGGGAAGATTTCTCGAATAACAAGATGTTCGACGCCTCGCCATGGCTGCAGGGCGATATTTTCGATGGCGTCATGAATTATCGTTTCGGGGATGCGATGCTCAAGGGATTTGTCGATAAAAAAATGCACGCGAATCCAACCGGTCTGGATCAATTACTGAGCGATATCCGCAATAAATATCCGCTGCCGGCTCAGTATCAATTACAGAATATCATGGGCAGTCATGATAACGAACGCTTTGCCAGCATGCTGATAAATCCCGATCGCTGGATCGACCATGGTGGCAATTTGGGTTACAATAAGGATTTTAAGGTGAATCGTCCTTCCGAATCTGACCGTCAGGTGCAGAAAGCGATCCTTGTATTTCAATTTACGTACATCGGCGCTCCCTATATTTATTATGGGGATGAGGTCGGAATGTGGGGAGCGGATGATCCCGATAACCGCAAGCCGATGGTCTGGTCTGAACTGAAATACGAACCTGAGACAGCTCATCCGCTCGGGATGAACCGACCGGTCGATTTGGTCGCGGTTGATCAGGAATTGCTCAAATACTATAAATCATTAATCCAACTCCGTAAGGAACACACGAGTTTAAGACGTGGTAATTACCGGACGATTTTAATAAATGATCAGGATGGCATTATAGCCTTTGAACGCAGCGATGGTAATGAAACAATTTACGTCGTTTTTAATTTCAGTAATAAACGTATCGATAATATCTCCAGTAAGATCAATTTAAATATAGCGGCAAAATGGCGCCTGATTTACAAAATAAATGCCGACGCTGATTTTCTAAATCCAAACGGTGCCTTAGTATTTCAGCAAGAATAAACAGACATTAAGATTTTTGACACTAACAAAAAGTCAATTTCGATTGAGGTAGAGGATGAGATGTAAAGGTTGGCTCGTTACATTAACATTGTTAATATTAACCGGATTTGTTTTCGGCGGGAACACCGGAAAATTAGTTGGTCTTATTACCGATAGTCAAACCGGTTTACCAATGATGGGCTGCAATGTCATGCTGGAAGATACCTATTTAGGGGCGGCTTCGGATATGGATGGTCGTTATATGATCCTGAATATTCCACCCGGGGAATATCGTCTAAAAGCCCAAATGATCGGGTATCAACCAAAGGTGGTAAGTGGTGTTATGGTTTCGGTAGATCTTACTACGACCATTAATATCGATCTTAGTACCCAGGTTTTGGAAGGTGAAGAGGTTGTCATTACGGCCGAACGGAAAATGATTGTAAAAGACATGACTGCCACCGCTTCACATGTCAAGGCTGAAGAATTGGCCGCATTACCGGTTACCGAAGTCAGCGACGTTCTACAGATGCAGGCCGGTTATGTAGATGGAAGTCTGCGCGGTGGCCGAAAAGGTGAAGTGGCTTATCTGATCGATGGAATTCCCGTAACGGACTCCTATGATCGCAGTGCCGTTATAGATGTTAATAAAAATATGATCCAGGAATTACAAGTGATTTCAGGCGCCTTCAACGCTGAATATGGCAAGGTGATGTCCGGTATTGTCAATATTACTACAAAACAGGGCAGTAACAAATTCGGAGGCTCGGCTGAGTTTTACTGTGGCGATTATTTAAGCAGTCACAGTAAAATTTTTGACAATATCCAAGTCATTAATCCATTAAACATCCTGAATGCCGAACTCAGTCTATTCGGACCGTTGGTTAAAGATCGTATATTTTATTTCCTGGACGCCAGGCACATTTACTTCGGTGGATGGCAACAGGGTCAGAATCGTTATACGCCAACATCGGTATTAGCCGCCGGTTCAGATGGTTCTTATTTTTTACTAGATTCAACCACTATGCAAGGCGATCTAAAATGGATCAACATGAACTGGAATAGAAAACTATATTTTCAGGGACAATTGATTTTCCGGATTTCCGATCGCAGCAGTATTTATTACAACCTGTTCTATGATAATAAAGATTACCAGGATTATGACCGGATGTTCAAATATAATCCCAGTGGTATGTTAAAGAAAAACCTGACTGCTGAAACTCATTTGGTTAAATTTCAGCAGCAATTAAGCCCGCAGACCTTTTTTACACTTGCCGGTTCATATTATTATCGCCAATATACTGGCAGATTGTCAGCAGACACCAGCTATACCGATAGCACCACCTATGTCCATCCGGCTTATCTGTATCAATATCCTTATCAATTCTACTTTGGCGGTACTCAGAATAATCACGAATTTCGGGATAGCCGGACTTACCTGCTGAAATGGGATATTACTTCTCAAATCAACAATAAACATCAATTGAAAGCCGGACTGGAATTTCAGCAACACGATCTTTCTTTACGTACCTTTACAGTTCGACCTTCCACTGGAGAAACTTACGTCGATTTTTCTTCGGGTCTGGAAATTCCGACCTCCTGGAACCCGTATATTCATCCGGATATATTAGGTGATAGCACTATTTACGCCAGTTATTATCGCCATAAACCTTATGAGTTTTCCGGATATATACAGGATAAGATGGAGTTTAGTGAATTGATTATCAATATCGGTATTCGATTTGATTATTTCGAACCGGATGGAGTCATTTTATCTGATCCAAGCGATCCGGAAATCTACGAGCCAATCAAACCGGAGAATCGTTACCATGATACCAATGGAAATGGTACCTGGGATGCAAATGAGAATCCGGTGTCATTCAAAGAACGCCAGGAATACTGGTATATGAAAGCCAGCGCTAAATATCAATTCAGTCCCCGGATCGGAATTTCATTTCCGATCAGTGATCGGGGCGTCTTTCACTTCTCTTATGGTCATTTCTTCCAAATACCGAATTATACCTACTTGTATCAAAATCCGGATTTTGAACTTGGCGCGGGAACCGGTAATCAGGGGGTCATCGGTAATGCGGACCTAAAACCGGAACAAACCATCGTTGGCGAGATTGGTGTTCAGCAACAGTTAAGCGATAATTTATCGGTTGATATTACGGCGTATCTTAAAGACATCCGTGATTTGACCGGTACTCGGGCGGAGGAAATCGAAGTTTTCGGAGGATCGGCGACCTATAGTAAATTGGTTAACAGCGATTTCGGAGTTATTAAAGGAATTACTATTGCTCTCAATCAGCAAAATCCAAGCGGATTATTCATGAATTTTGATTATACATTGCAGATTGCCCAGGGGACGGCTTCCGATCCGGAAGCCTATCGCAATGCTGTCGCCGGCGGGACTGAACCGGAGGTACAGCTTAATCCATTAAGCTGGGATCAGCGTCATACAATCAATGGAACAATTGGATTTAATAGTCCAAAATACGGGATTAATTTTATCGGTCGATGGGGTAGTGGACTTCCCTTTACTCCACGACGGAGCGAGGATATTACTTCACTCCTGACAAATGCCGATAATAAACCGGTATCTATTAGTGTCGATGTCAAGGGTTATTACCGTCTGCGATGGATTGACAAGTATTCGGTTGAATTCTTCATTCGGATTCAAAATCTGTTTGATACTCTTAACGAGACCAATGTCTATGATGATACCGGACGATCTGGATTCACGACGGATGAGGATCGCATAAAAGCATTGAATATTGGTACTCCTATAAATTCCGTTCATGAATGGTTTACCAATTCCACTTACTATGCTGAACCACGCCGGTTAGAGTTGGGAGTGAGGATTAGTCTATGAAACTAAATGCACGTTTTCAATCACCTTTTATTTTTTTTACAATAGTAATACTATTAGCAGTCAGTCAGAATATCCAGGCCAATCAGAGTGGCAAAGCTTTTCGGCGGAGTGCTATTCATAATGGGAATTTGGTACGTACCGTTTATGGTAATTGGGGCGTCATCGGACAACCATCTCAAAAAGGTCCGCGTGGAGCCTGGATTTATGATACCAATGGTTATATTGGCGATGTCAGTCCGATCGTCGGAGCTGAGGTTAAATATCACTATAGTACTCTTGATACAACCCTGAAATTTCATAGCGTTGTGGTCTGTCCGATTGACCGGCCAGCCACGGCTCGTGAAGAATCTCCCTCTGGAGATCAGTGGACATTCGAACCGGTTGCGGGGTATTTCAGTGATTTATCGGAAAAAGTCGCAATGAGCACAGATCCAGCCTCATGGCCACCGCATTGGCCGGATAAATTAGATGACCCGGAGGATTCCGGGTGGCCCGGACAATGGAACGGTTTTTTCGGTAAAGGCGTTACCAATGCCGATCAGGAAAGTTATTTTGTCATGGACGATAATAATGATAAAGAATTCAACAACAGCGGATCTAACAATGTTATCGTCAATCCCAATGTAAATCCACCCGTTAGAGGAGTGCAGTTCAAACCGGATAGTACCAATCTGACGCGGAATGGATTAGGTCTTGAAGTAAAAGTACGTGGCCTGCAATGGCAACAATTCCTGGCACAGGATGTGATTTTCTGGTTATATGAAATTACAAATCATAGTACGACTAATTATGATAAAGTGGTTTTTGGGATGCTGGCCGGAACGTATGTCGGCGTTACTGGGACAGATGATTCACCTCAAGAATACGATGATGATTATTCATTTTTCGACGTTGATCGTGATCTAACCTATACCGGTGATTATCCAAATAACAACCGCCGGAATCCGAAGTGGCAGGGATCGGTCGGATTGGTCGGGTATGCCTTTTTGGAAAGTCCGGGCAATTCTTATGACGGGATCGATAATGATGGGGATAATAAAAGTGAAGAACATCCCTTAACTACTTCATTAATCTTCACAGCGCCTTTGTTTCAGGCTTCGGACTTCGATTCGGTTCTCTATTCTGAGGGTGATCAGGTTGTACTAATTGATGATAATTTCAACCGCTCACTCCATACAATTACTAATGATACTGAAACAGTCCGGACGTGTGGGCAGACAATTCAAATCATTGCAGGAAAAACAAAATTTATCGAAGGTAATATGCTGACGGATGGTTCCATTAATCCGAATGTATATGATGGAATAGATAATGATCTGGACGGCTTGATCGATGAGAATTATTTACTGCATTACCGTCAGCGTCGGGTTGATCAGAACGGAGTGGTCCTTTTTGATACACTCAATCCGGTACCCTATAAGAATTATAGAACGGGTCAGGGAATATATGATCCCCTGATAGATGAGCGTCGTGACGACAAGATTGATAATGATGGCGATTGGAATGTTGAATTTGACGATGTCGGTATGGATGGAAAAGCCGGTACTTTTGACCTGGGAGAAAGCGACGGCAAACCTACCAGCGGTGAATCAAATTTTGATCAGACTGATGTCGATGAATCCGATCAGATCGGACTGACCAGTTTTAATTATTTTACGCCGGCCAATGATTATCCCATGGCTGATGATGAAAAGCTTTGGGACTGGTTAAAACCTGGTTATTTTGATGTGCCATCCAGCATTCAAAACGGCAAACCGATTGCAGGAGAAGATGGCGATTTTATTTATGGCTCAGGATATTTTCCTCTGCGAGCCGGGGATACCGAGAGATTTTCGTTGGCGCTGGTTTATGGGCATAACCTGACTGATTTGCTGAAAAATCGCGAGACAGTGCAGAAAATATACGATAGCGATTATCGTTTTCCGCAACCGCCGGAAAAACCAAACGTCTCAGCGGTTGTTGGCGATGGCAAAGTCACTCTGTACTGGGATCGCACTGCAGAAGCCTCCATTGATCCAGTCACCAAGGAGATGGATTTCGAAGGTTATAAGATTTATAAAGCGACTGATCCCGATTTCAACGATGTCAGGGTTATCACCGATATTAATGGTGTTGTCATCGGTTATAAACCGTTAGTTCAATTTGATAAAATAAATCAGATTAAAGGTATCTTTGAGCCGAGTTCGGATTTGTTCCAGGAAGCCGGCGGATATACTTTTAATCTCGGTAGCGATAATGGCTTGTTACATTCTTACACGGATACGGATGTCGAGAACGGCCGTCGGTATTATTATGCGGTTGTAGCCTATGATCGGGGCGATGCGGAAAAGGATATTTATCCTTCTGAGAACACCAAATTCATTTCCATTCAGCCCAATGGTGAAATCATCACAGATATCAATACAGTCGTGGTACGTCCCGGAGATAAAGTGGCCGGTTACGATTCTCAAAATTATGACAGGACCCTTGAACATCTGGCCGGTCCGGCTACCGGTTATATAGAATATGATATTATCGATGAAACCCAAATCAACGGTCATGACTATCGGGTTTCGTTCACCGACTGCCGAACGGATGGCATCGATAATGATCATGACTGGAATCCAGTAACGGATGATACCGGGGGTATTATTAATCCTGATTCTACCAGCAATAACGGTGTACCTGATCTCGGAGAACCAAACTTTGAATGGAAAGATTCTGATGAATATGCTCCAATCACCAGCACCTATTCAGTTCTGGATGTTACAGGAACCGCCGAAACAGTGGCACTGGATACCAGCTACACCTTTCTTAGTAAACATCATTTATCACTTTCCAGTATTTTAATTGCCCGCAATTCGGATCCTTCCATGTACCTATCATTGGATGATTTTGAATTTGATACCCTGCGGGGTAAGGTCAGAATTAACCCCGGCAGTGTTCAGACTAAGGGAGATTACCGGATATCTTATCAGTACTATCCCATCTATAAGAGCCCCAATATTCAGAGGAGCCCTTATGCGACTGAAACACTCGACTCGGATATTTTTGACGGTCTTCGATTAAGGTTTAGTAATAATTGGACAATCGATGATGTCGATTCACTGAGCTATTGGAATACACACGATGGAACGTTGAATTTTTCTTATAACACTGATATTGTGCAATTACCCAGCAGCACTACGATTTTGGTAGGGAAACCCTATCCATCCCACTTTGAAATCCAGTTTTGCGACAGTAACGAATTCCTGTATCAAACACCGCAAATACTTCTTGATTATATTTATTTTAAATTTCCAGCATTTCTCCGACCAAAAGCCAAGAAGACCAATTTCCGAGTCATCGATCTGATTGACTCGGTCGAAGTCCCGTTTTTATTTTCCTTAGGATATCAAAATTCACTCGGGATCTACGAGCTGACCAACAATGCCCAGATTGAAATGTACATTTTACGACCGGACAGTTCCTGGTATTATACCTGGGTGGCTAAATTCACCACGACTGCGACAGAGCGACCGAAGTTTCAGAGCGGCGACCGGTTACATATCGAAACTTCGATCCCCTATCGAGCTGCTGATATTTTCGAATTCACTCCGCAGCTTCCCAGGGTCGATAAAACTCTGGCCAAAGATCAACTGCGTGATATTCAGGTTGTACCTAACCCGTATGTTGTGGCTAACAATATGGAAGCTCCTCTGCCTCCGGCGATTACCAGCGGGCGGGGTGAACGCCGGATTGAGTTCCGCCGTCTGCCATTGGACTCGAAGGTACACATCTTCACATCCGCAGGAGCGCATGTCATTACTCTGAATCATGAAGGCAGTATTCATGACGGAACTCTGGTTTGGAATCTGAAATCAAAAGAAAATTTGGATGTCGCTTTTGGAGTCTACTTCTATATTGTTGATTCGGAAGTAGGGAAGAAATCAGGCAAACTTGCAGTTATAAAGTGATGGTGGTCATATGAAAAGAAATATTTTATTAATAATTATCCTGTTACCAATGTCGCTCAGTTTCTTATTTGCTCAGGATAAAGTCGGAACCGCCGCCGCCCAATTTCTGCAGATTCCGATCGGTGGAAAAGCTATCGCCATGGGGGGAGCCTTTACCGCTCTGGCGGATGATCCAACTGCGCTTTACTGGAACCCCGGAGCGATAGCCCGCACAACTAAAAACAAAATCTATGCCTCCCAAACAAACTGGTTGGTGGGAAGTAAACATCAGTGGATTGCGGCTCAATTCATGATTACCGATCAGGATGTTGTCGGAGTCTGTTTTAATAATCTTGATTATGGTCAGCGTGAAAAAGTCACAACGGTGGCTGAACCGGATGGCACGGGCGAATTCTGGGAAGCCAGTGACATGGCATTTACGATCTCGTACGCCCGCGATCTGACAGATCGTTTCTCGATCGGAGGTAGTGTTAAGTATATTCAACAGAAGATCTGGCACGAAAGCTCAAACCAATTTGCTCTCGATCTCGGACTACTGTTCATAACCCAGTTCAATGGTCTGAGAATTGGCGCAACTATGCGGAATTTCGGTGGCGAATTGATGATGCAGGGACGCGATTTGATGAATCGTATCGATCTTGATCCGGAGAGTACCGGTAATAATGAGACGATCGTTTCTTATTTGAAAACCGAACAATGGCCGATTCCATTGACTTTTTCAGTCGGAATTGCCATGCCTGTTATCAAGAATAATCTGTACCAGTTGACTCTTGCCGGTGATGTGATCCGGCCGACTGATAATAGTCAAACGCTCAACTGCGGAGCAGAAATGCTGTTAATAAAAATTTTAAGCATCCGGGCTGGATATCAATCTTTATTTCGCGAAGATAAACAGCAGGGGCTGACTTTAGGCTTAGGACTTAAAGTTCCAATTCCATCAGCAGATGTTGCTGTCGATATATCATATCAGGATTATGGTATGTTTGGAAATATCCAGACAACATCCATAAGTATTGGTTTTTAAAAAGAAGAGAAGAGAAAAAAAAGGAGTTTGTATGAAGAGATTGTTTTCAGTAGTGTTGGCTTTGCTACTGGTGACAACTGCCTTTGGGCAAATGACCGTTCTGTGGGAAAAAACCGCAGTCAACGGTACGATGCCGGGCTGGTTCGATGTGACGCATCTGACACGCGGACTGGCTTATGGAAAGGTCGGCGATCAGGACCGGCTTTATGTTGTTACCCGAAATGGTGGTAACTTCGTCTACAAATTAGACGCTGCTACCGGTGATACCGTCGGACAGATGAGCACCTACGGCATGAGTCTGGGAACCTATACCCTGAACGATGCCGGTGTATCCGCCGATGGTATTCTTTTTGTCGGAAACCTGTGCCTTGGCAGTGGTGCAGACACACTTTTCCGGGTTTATAAGTGGACTGCCGATGCCGATCCGCCCATTGTTGTAGTCAATTATATCAATAAGGGCGCTAGGTTAGGCGATAAGTTCACGGTTACAGGTTCCGCCTCTGATAATTCACTGGTTATTTGGGCGGCTTCGGCGACCGCGGGACAGAACAAAGTGGTCAAGTTCACGACGACGGACAATGGTACTACTTTCACACCGACCGTTATCAATATTGATGCGGCTGGTGGAAGTGCCTCGGTAGGTCCGTTACCGGATGGTAGCTTCTACTGGAATTCCGGTGGAAATAATCCTAAGAAATATGCCGCTGACGGAACTTTAATCGGTGTGGTTTCCGGAACAGTTGTTGGGACCGGCTCAACCGCGATCCGGTATTTCGGTACTTTCAATGGTTGCGAATTTTTTCTGACCCACCAGTATGGTGAGGGTAAGGAAAATGCTCAAATCGTCAAAGTTCCAATGGGTGATCCGACGAAAGCCGTAACCTATGCAATTACTCCAACCCAGCGTCTGAACGCCAATACAAACGGGGTCGGCGATGTCGATTATAAGGACAATGGCGATGGCACGTTTACGGTTTATGTCCTTTCCACGAACAACGGCTACGGTGCCTACGTGATCGATCCGCAGTATATGGCTGGCGATTACTACGTTGGTAATGTCGGTACAGCTCCGGGTGGTTTGAATCCAAATTTTGCCAGGCTAAAAACAGCTTTTGACGGTTTGAACAAGCAAAAGATTCTCGGAAATGTCAATCTGTATATCACCAGTGACATTAATGAACCAAATTCAGTGGCTGATGGATTTTTAGGGCTGGCTGTCGATCCAGGCGAATATACGGTTACAATTAAACCGTATACCGGAATTCAACCGAAAATCAATCTGGCTTATCCGGCGGATGCAACGGATGGCCCATCCGGTGCTTTCATAATTGGTTGTCCGGAGTTAGGTACGACCAGTCATCATATCAACTGGCCGGATCTTCGTCCAACCCGGAATATCGTTATTGATGGATCGAATACGGTTGGCGGCACCACACGCGATCTGACGATTCAAAACCTGACGACCTCGCATCGGAACGGATTCCCGATGGTTTTAGTCGGTGACGTCGCCAATATGACGATCAAGAACTGCAATATTTATTATCAGGCGCAGGGCGTCAGTACATCGGGTAATTTGTTCGTTTCCGCACTTCAAATCCGCTCACGGAACCAGGATTTAGTTGATTGTGTTCCGAATAATATAATGATTGAGAACAATCATATCAGTTCCAATTTCACGGGTGTTTGCCAAAATACGCAGGGAATCGGTTTCTATCAATCCGGTACACCGGTTCCGGTGTCGTATCCTTGGGCGTTCACGATCAAGGATAATCTGATCGAAGGTACCCGCCGGGCGATAGCGTTATATAAAGCGGGAAGTGTAGACATAGTCGGTAACGAGATTAAACTTAACCAGCAAATCGCCGGTTCTGTTTCGAGCGAAGCGATCTATAGCGTCGATGTTCTGTCGGGTTCAACGATCAATATACTCGGGAACAAAATCACGCAGGTCGCCGGGATATTGACATCCAGTACTTCAATTATCAATGCTATTAGTTTAGAATCTAACGGAACACATTATATTTATAATAACATGATCAACGGATTTGAGGTATTGGGTTCCACACCTGCCGGTATAGTCAATGCTGTGAAAAATTCCTCCGCGAATGCGGG
>Ga0074199_1001899_pt1 | contig 15251 bp, 15 predicted proteins | sample EPASupsiteSAE347_FD_64528 | JGI IMG/M metagenome (GOLD analysis project Ga0074199, IMG submission 64528) | Bioremediated contaminated groundwater from EPA Superfund site, New Mexico - Sample SAE3-47 | ecosystem: Environmental > Aquatic > Deep subsurface > Groundwater > Contaminated ...
TGAGCCGGGAAGCCGTGAGTTGCGCGACCTTGGTGTTTTGCTGGCGACGGTGGAGACTCCGTGGTACGGGTATGAAATAGACTGCGCCGTCACCGGCCGCGACGGCGAAATCTATTTCGGCGAGACTGACCGGATCAGCAATCTATTCATTTACTATCCCAAAATTTAACCTGAAAAATGCACCAATTTAGGAAAAATTGGCGCATTTTGTTGAAATATCTAAGAAATAAGCATATTTGAACAATATGTCATTTGCAAATTCGGCTTTTTTTGTGTTTATGAACTTTCAAACGGTTAATTTTTTGCAACGCCTCCACAAACAATTTGCGCTGGTGATAATAATCCTGCGGCAGATGCAAAACGTTGCGGCCGGCTTGGCGCGTCAGTCGCGCCTGCACCACCAACAAATCGGAGCGCAGTGTTTCCAGAGTCGCATACAAATACTCTGTCGGCAGACAGAGGCGCTTGAACCAATACGCGATATTGAAAGCCAACAACACCATCTGAAAGAAAGCCACATTCGCCGTCCAATCGGCTGTGGGAATTTTTTCCAGCGGCAAATCGTAGAGCAGTTCGCGGATGTTCTTTTCGATTGTGGCGCGCGGACTGTAAAAACGCCACACGCGCCAAGGAACCAATTTCAGGTTGGTGGCCAAGACCGTGTAGGCATATTTTTTGAAGGTGAACAATTTCAGTTGTTTGGCTTCTTCCGGATCTTCCGGCACCGGACGCCGGATAACAACGAACCGGTGCGGTTTCTTCCAATGCGTCGGCGTATAATGAAACTCGCCGACTTCCCAGTCGAAATGCAGTTTGTGAAAGCGAATGGAATGAGCGTGCTGTTTGATGCCGCGATATTCGCGAGCCACGATAACGTAGCCAAGCCCCTGTTTTTCGAGGTAAAGTTTATTTTTTAACAGGCCCTAAGTCTCAAAATGTGCTTTTTGACCGCGTAAAACAAGGCTAAAATGACAATTCATGACATCAATTCACGCTTTTTTGAGGTTGAATGTTGAATGTTGGAAATTGAAAGTTTCCTTGCGCGTTATTTGAAAGATCATTCCGCTGCGGTCTTGTGCCGCATCGCGTCCCATAATTCCTTCGCCTCCTCGCAGCGCAGGATCATGGCCGCGGCCAGGTAGGTTGCAATCGCTGCGCCTATGGCTGCGGCCAGCGCCAGCAGGCGCGCCAACTGGAGATGAAGGCCGTGGGAAGAGAACAATGCCAGGCAAAACTTGTCCGTTACCACGGCCACGACTCCCATCACGGCGCCGGCGGCGAACATTTTTGTCACGGAAAATAAAATGTTCTGCCAGCCCGGCGAACCGTAGCGCCGGTGAATCAATATCAGCAGGACGATAACTTCCGCGGAGGTCGCCAGCACCGTGCCGAAGGCGATTCCGGCGTGTTTCATCGGCCAGATCAAAATCAGTTTCAGGACGATGCTCAGGCAGGTGCAGGCTATGCCGAGTCTGACCGGAGTTTTGACGTCCTGATAGGCATAGAAAACAGGAATCAGTATTTTCAGCAGGCAGAAGGCCAGCAAGCCCGGCGCGTAAAAGAACAGGGCCAGGGCGGTCATTGCCGTGGTGTGGGCGTTGAAATTGCCGCGTTCATAAATGACTTCGACGATCGGCCTGGCAAGCGCCAGCAGCCCCAATGCGGCAGGCAGGGCCAGAAAAGTCAGCTGGCGGATGGAATGGTTAAGGGTTTGGCGTACGAGGTCCTGGCGGTCACGGCTTGCGTGCGTTGAAAGCGTCGGCAGCAACACTGTGCCTAGGGCGGTGCCGAACATTCCCAGGGGGAGGTAAATGAGCCTTTCCGCGTAGTTGAGATAGGAGAGATACCCCTGCCCGATCAGGAGCGCGATGCCCCGGTCGACGATCAGGAAGTTGATCTGGGTGACGCCTACGCCGATCGCGGCCGCGCCCATCAGTTTCCAGACGCGGCGTATGCGCGCATCGTCCCATTGAAAATTGATTTTGAGCCTGAACCCGCATTTCCATAAAAGCGGCAGCTGGATGAGCCATTGCACGATGCCGGCCGCAATCACGCTCCAGGCAACCGTAAGAATGCGTCCGTTGCCCGCCGGATCAAGGCGGGGGCATACCAGCAGGAGCGCGATAATCATGACGATGTTTAGCGCGGCATAAGTGGCGGCCGGCAGGAAAAAATGATGGAGCGAGTTGAGCATTGCGGAAAAAAAGGCCGCGAGACAAATGAAAAACATGTATGGCAGCATGATGCGCGCCAGTTCCAGAATGGCGGCGATTCGCGGATTGTCCGGGACAAAGAGGTTTGCGATGGAAATGACGAGGATTCCGGCCAGAACAATGGCCGCCAGCGCGAGTCCCAGGAAGGAAAACATTTTATTGGCCAGTTCCCACGCCTTTTCCCGGCCTTCCTTTTCAAGCGAATCGGTAAAAACCGGCACATAAGCCGCTGAAAGGGCGCCTTCTCCGAACAGTCCGCGGAACAGATTGGGGATGGCAAAGGCCGCCACGAATGCGTCCATAGTGATCGAACTTCCGAAGAAGGCCGCCATGGCCATCTCGCGTACCAGCCCGAGGATGCGGCTCAACAGGATGAAAAAACCCACCGGGCCGGCTGAACGGATTACTTTGTGTTTTTCCATGGGGTTCCGGTCGCGTGTGGCTTTTAAATAGAGGGCGAGGCTATGCCGAGCCGTTTATGTGCAACGGCTCGCCCTGTTCCTTCCTGAAATCGAGGACAATGCTATTTTTCTTTTGCCTTATATTCCTCTGTTTTTTTCAAACTCAATTCCCACAATTTGGCATATTTATAGAAGACGCCGATGGCGCTCATCAGCGCTATGACCAGACCGCGGTGTCCGTCCAGAAATCCCCGTTTAAAAATATATCCCTTGATAAACCTGAAAAATGGACGGAACAGAAGATCTATCGTGGAAAACTTCCGGCCGTCATTGCGCAGCGTTGCGGAGGCGATGGTGGAAAAACGGTTCAGGGTCATGATCTGGTCGGAGAGATCGTCATAGGTGTAATGGTGCAGGCACCCGGAAAGCCGTTTGATGGGACCGTTGACGATTACTTGGTCATGCGGTTCCTTGCCGGTACAGACCCCTTTGTCTTTTCGGAAAAGCCGCATTCCGATGTCCGGCCACCATTCGCCATGCGTGATCCACGTTCCCAGAAAAAATACCTTGCGCGGGAATTCATAGCCGACAAACTTACGGTTGTTGCCGCTTTCGAATTCCTGAAGTATCTGGTCCCGCAGCTCAGGGGAGACCTCCTCGTCAGCGTCAACGAACAGTATCCAGGGGTGCGTGGCCATTTTTTTTATCAGTTGTTTCTGTCCTACGTATCCCAGCCATTCGTGCTGGTAGACCCTGGTGGTGTATTCCTTGCTGATTTCGAAGGTCTTGTCCTTGCTGAAACTGTCCACCACGACGATTTCATCCACCCAGCTCAGGCTCTTGAGACAGCGCCGGATGTTGTTTTCCTCGTTGCCGACCGTCAAACAGGCTGAAATTTTTTCACGCATGAGAAATAATTTTTAGGCTAAATTGTCCAATGCCGGAATTATTCTTAGCTTTTTTCCCGTCATTAATCAACTGATAATGGTAACTGATAATGGTAACTTTGAGTTCTCTGCGTTCTTTGCGGTAAAATCTTCTGTCGCTTAACAGCGAGGATTACACATATGCCTTTTGCCAAACCTGGTCATTTAGGCTGCGGTTTGCATTCTTTGAGCAGTTTGGAGGAGGAGCATCTTTGCAGCAGGAGTTCTCCGTCGCTGTTGTATAGGCTGACGATGATGCCGTGCAGTTTTTCTCCGGGGTCCTTTTTGGCGCCGACGCCTTTTTCAGGCGGGCGGCATTCAATGCCCATGCAGTCAACCGCCACGGTCTGCCCCCTGGCCATTGCCGGCAGAGTGATGCGTTCGATAGTTGCTTTTTGAAGTTCCGACTTGTCCTGCGGATCGGCAAGATAATATTCCACGACAACGGTGCCGTCTTTGGAAAGCGGACCGCTCCTGACTGAAATGATCAGGCGCGGGACATAATGCAAGGCATCAGTCTGTCCGTCTGCCTGGGAGGAAAATTTTTCAGGTTTCTTGTCAAGTTTCCGCAGCCTGACGTCAAGTCCGTAATTCAGTGTGGCCATCTTGCTTGCCAGGGGACTGTCATATAAACGCAATTGCGTTCCGGCGCCGATCGAGGCCTTTTCGGGCGGCAGAAAAACATATCCGCCGTTTGTGTCATTTGAATCAGTCGCGGTTGTTTTTTGGCCGGCGGTCATCTCGCGCAGTTGGTGTTGATAGAGTGACAGCAGTTGTTCCGCCTCGGCCCGATAGGGAGAATTCGGGTTGTTTGCAAATGCTTCTTTGAGCAGCAGCATTGCGGTGGATGGATCATCTTGTTCCTTCGAACTGAGAATGGCCGTCTGGAGAGGATCTTTTTGATTGGCGGAGCGCATTTGCAGATTGTCAAGCAATTCTATGGCGGCGTCCTGGTTGGTCGCCATTTGATATTTTCCCAGAGCTTCCTTAAGCAGTTTTGCGCTCTCGGTCGGATTTTCACCCTGGCGGGCCTGCTGAATTGCCTGGGCAAGGCCGTCCGTTTCTTCCAGTTGCCGCCTGGTATCGGCAATGACCCTTTCCGCTTCTGCGCGGTCGGTGGCGCGGGGGCATTCCGCCAGGGTTTTTTCCAGAAGCTTGATCCGCTCTGAAGCATCTTCCATCATGCGGGCGTTTGCCAGGGCGGCGGCAAGGGTGCAGGAGTCTGTCAGCGTGGTGCTGATGGTCTTCAGGAGAGTTTCGGCCTGTTCGCGGTTGGTTGCCAGCTGATATTTTTTTAGTGATCCTGCCAGCATGTTGCAGGCGTGCGCGGGGTCCTTGTCGTCCTGCGCGCGTTCGATCGCGTCCGACAGGCTGGCAGTGTCGTGGAGGATCAACCTGTTTTTCGCCAGCAGGTTCCTGGCCTGCTCTTTGGCGCTGAATGCCAGCGGATATTTTTTGATGGCCGAGTCCAGTATGTCAACGGCTGCCGAGAGGTCTTCCTGTTCCAGGCTGCGCCTGATTTCGTCGGACAGGTTCTGGTTCGACTGCGAGATGTTTGATGTAAACCACAGGACGGCGCTCAGGCCGATCAGCAGTATTAAAGTGAAGTTCACCGCTGAGCGGAATTTTTTCAGAAACTTTTGCATTTTATTCGGAATTCCCTTATAGTACCGTATTTCGCGGCATTAACCAAAAAAGTATAGGCGGTTATGTCGGCAAGTCAAATTATTTAATAGAGGACACATTCGTGGAACAGGTTGCCATCATCGGAGGCGGTCCGGCGGGATACACGGCGGCGATTTATTGCGCACGGGCCGATTTGAAGCCGTTGCTTATCGAAGGCATGCAGCCGGGCGGCCAACTGGTAACCACCACGGAGATTGAAAATTTTCCCGGCTTTCCAAAAGGAATAAGCGGTTCCGAATTGATGTTCTTGATGCGCGAACAGGCGGAGCGCTTCGGGACGCGTTTCGTGTCCGAGGAGGTCGCGGGGGTTGCTTTTAAGCGCATGCCGTTTCAAATGACGCTGGGGAACGGAACGAAAATCGAGGCCAAAACCGTGATTATCTGCACCGGCGCCAGCGCCAGATACCTGGGGCTGGAGGCGGAGAAGAAATTGATCGGTCATGGCGTATCCGGCTGCGCCACCTGCGACGGCGCCCTCTACCGTAACAAGCCCGTGGCCGTGGTGGGCGGCGGCGATACGGCCATGGAAGACGCTCTTTTCCTGACGCGTTTTGCGTCGCAGGTGACCGTCATTCACCGCCGCGATCGATTCCGCGCCTCAAAGGTCATGGCGGAACGGGTCATGAAGCATCCCAAGATCAGGGTGATCTGGAACAGCGTTGTGGTTGACCTGATGGACGTTTCCAAAATGGATCTGGAAGCGTTGAAATTGAAAAACACGGTGAACGGCGAGACGAGCGAATTGCAGGTCGCCGCCCTGTTCGTGGCCATAGGTCACAAGCCGAACACGGATATTTTCAAAGGGCAGATAGATCTGGACGAAAACGGGTATATTGCGGCCGATTGTTCGCGCACGAATATTGCAGGAATATTCGCCGCCGGAGACGTCCAGGACCCGCATTACAGGCAGGCTGTCACCGCGGCCGGTTCCGGCTGCATGGCGGCGATCGAAACGGAGCGGTATCTGGCGAATGACTAAGAAAAAGGAAAAGCAACATTGGACGAAAGAATGGGCCACATATAAGCGTTTGATCGCTTATGCCCGGACGTATTGGTTCCGGCTTATTGTCGGCAGCGTTTGCGGCATAATTTTTGCCGGTTCGACCACCGGCTTGTTATTTGCCGCCCGCGATACTTTCCGGAACTTTTTTCAACATGCTCCATTATATCAAGTCGTCATGGTTGCCGCGCTTCTGCCCATGCTGGCTTTGGGACGCGGTGTCGGCCAGTTTTTGAGCGACTATTTCCTTCAATGGGTGGGTAATCGCGTGGTGATGGATTTGCGCATTCGGACTTTTGCCCATCTGCAGGACTTATCGGTCCGCTTTTTCAGTAAGAGTAAAACCGGTGAATTAATGTCGCGCACCATCAATGATTCCATGATGGTGGAAAGGGCGGTTTCTGCTGTTCTGGGCGATCTTGTCAAGGAGCCGTTTGTTTTCATCGGCGCGGTCGGCTTTTTATTGTGGCTTGATCCCTGGCTGGCTTTTGGAAGTTTGGTTCTGTTTCCAATTTGTATCGTGCCGATAGCTCTTTTTGGAAGGAGAGTGCGGCGATATGCCCGGCATGGCCAGGAAAGACTGGCGTCATTGGTTTCCATCATGCAAGAAACGCTGGTGGGCATCCGCATTGTCAAGGCATTCGGCATGGAGCATTATGAAATCAAGCGCTTTGCCGGACAATGCGAACTTTTCTTCAACCGCATTATGCGGGTAACGCGCGATAAAGCCATTATTGAGCCTATTATTGTTTTTATTTCCGTCGTGGGATTGGCGCTGGTTTTGGTTTATGCCTCTTGGATGAAAATGCCGGCGGAAGACTTGATTACCTTTGCTATTGCCATGATGGCGCTTTATGAACCGGTCAAAAAGCTGAGCAAGGTTCATTTGAATATCCAGCAGACTTCGGCCTCGGCCGACCGGATATTCGAGATTCTCGACACTCCCATACTGATCAGCAATGCGCCCAATGCAATTGGACTGGAAGCCACGATACGGACAATCTGTTTCGACAACGTTGGTTTCGCCTATGACAAGCATCTGGTGCTGAATGGGATCAGTCTGAGCGTGAACGCCGGCGAAAGAATTGCGATTGTGGGCGGCTCGGGCGCCGGGAAAACATCTCTGGTGAACCTCATTCCCAGATTTTACGACGTAAGCCGCGGAGCGCTTAAAATCAACGATATTGATATCCGCAATTTTACCATGAAGTCCCTGCGCTCGAAAATCGGTCTGGTCACCCAGGAAACAATTCTTTTTAACGACACGGTTGCAGCCAATATCGCCTACGGCCACACGGAGGCTTCGCGGGCGGCAATTGAGGAAGCCGCGCAGAGGGCGCATGCGCACGAGTTCATCCAGGCGATGCCGGAAGGATATGAAACAATCATCGGCGAACGTGGACTGCGCCTTTCCGGCGGACAGTGCCAGCGCCTGGCGATCGCCCGCGCCATTCTGCGCAATCCGCCCATCCTGATTCTTGACGAGGCCACCAGCGCGCTTGATACGGAATCGGAAAGATTGGTTCAGGCCGCTTTGGATGATTTGATGGTTGGCCGTACCGTGTTTGCCATTGCCCATCGGCTTTCCACGATCATGCATTGCGACAAAATCATCGTGTTGGATGAGGGCAAAATAGTCGAGTCCGGCGCGCATTCCCGGCTGCTGGAATTAAACGGCATCTACCGCCGGCTCTATGACCTGCAGTTCGCGTCAGTGATATCGCCGGTAGCGTGAAAGCACGTCATGCACGTAACGCTTGGTCAGGGGATAGGTTATATTGTTCCAGAATTTGTTGGCGTCGTTGCCGTCGTCGGCCGCCCAGCGCACGGCGTTCGACCTGCCGGCATTGTATTCCGCCAGGGCGTAGGGTAGGGGATTTTGCTTGCCGGACCAGTATGAAATCGAGCGCTTCAGGTACCACGCGCCGGCCTGAATGTTTGTCTCGGGATCGAACAGTTCCCGTGTCTTAAATTCGGAAATCCCCCTTGCCGCGGCCCATTCCCCGGCAGCCCCGGATGTCACCTGCATAAGCCCGATTTCCCCGTGCTTGCCCCGGCGATTTTTTTTAAACCCGCTTTCACGCCAGATGACGGCCTTGACCAGCTTGGGGTCAACCGCATATTCCGAGGATATTTTTGCGATAAGGTCGTCGTAAAGGTGAACCTGCCTGTAACGGCTGACGCCGAATGCCGCCACCAGCAGCAATAAGGCCGGCAATATGAAAAGCAGCATCCGGCGGACGTTTTTTATGCTTGTGAGCGGATTCATCTTGAATATAGTAAATTAATTTGCATTTGAAGTCAACATGAACAGATTTGACAGGGCTCAATGGATGCTGGCGCGCGAACGTCTGCGGCTGACGGCTGAACGCCCTGATTCCACGGAGCCGGATCTGTCGCTGCGCGAGCCGATTCTGAAATTGTTCAAAAAACTGGATGAACGGAAGAGTCCGCTGATCCTGAAGATTCAGGAGCAATGGAAACAGCTTGCCGGCGAACTGATAGCCGGGCACTCGTATCCGGCGCGTTTGATTGACAAAATTCTTTATGTTGACGTCGCGAATTCATCCTGGCTGAATGAGATAATCCGGTTCCATTCCGCCAGTATCACGCGCCTCCTGCAAAAAAAATTCGGCGCAGGCGTGATAAGAAAAGTCAATTACCGGGTAAATCCCGAATGCTGCCGCCGGCAAAATTCCGATTGACGATAAGAACCGAGCCCGCAACCATGCAATGGAAAGGATACAATAAATGAACTGTGATTCAGAAAAAAATACGAAACCATCGGTTATAAACGCAGGCCCGATTTTCGGCCTTGGTTACCGGCCGCCCTGGCGCCTGGGCAACGTCATCCAGGCGCGTTTTGCCGCCAAACACGGACTGAACGTCATGCTCGCGCAACAGTCGGCCCGCGAAATCGAGCGCACCGGCAGATCCTTTGAGGACGTAATTGACAGCGCAAGCATAAGCGCCTGCCGGGCCGGACTCAAAATCCCGTGGGGGGCCGACGGCGACCACTTGCGCAATGAGCGGGAGGTCGAAGCCGCGGCAACGGCCGGTTGCACGCATTTCACCTATGACGTCACCGCCGAGCTTGGCAAGGGATTTGAAGCGGTGGTTGAAAGGGTCGCCGCATTGTACAACCTGACGCGCAGGATCAGGGGTGAACGTCAATTTACCACAGAGGTGTCGCTCGACGAGGGGGAAACCACCACCGAGGTTGATTATGTGATCAAACTGCTGGATGCCCTGAAAAATCGCGGCGTCGTCATCAATGAAATCGCGCCGCGTTTTCCCGGATATTTCGAAAAGGCGATAGACTATTACTTCAAGATCGAAAACGGCAAAAGAATCGCGGACACGCGCGAATTCGAAAAGTATTTTGAGAAAATCGCCGCTGCATCGGAAAAATATGGTTTCCGCGTCTGCGTGCATTCCGGCAGCGACAAGTTTTCCATTTACCCGATAGTGGCGCGCGTCCTGAAAAACAATTTTCACTTGAAAACCGCGGGGACATATTACCTTGAAGATCTGAAAATCGTCGCCAGGCATGATTTGCCGCTTTTCATGGAAATATTCGATTTTTCCATGGCGCAGTTCGGGAAGGACCGGGCCACTTATGAACTCAGTTGCGACCCGGCGAAAATTCCGAAGCTGGCTGGATTGAGCGGCAAAGAAATCTCGCGTCTGCTGGAATCGGGCCGGGGCAGCGACGATCTGCGCCAGGTTCTGCACGTGGTTTACGGTTCGGTGCTGACCGCCCGTGCCGGCAACGGTAAATTGCGGTTTGCGGACCGCATGGGAAAGGCGCTCAAGGAAAACGAGGCTGATTACGAGGCCGAACTCACCGCCCACCTCGAACGGCATTTCGCGGCATTTGCCTGACGCAAAAAAAATGCTTCAGCCATGCGGCCCGGCCGCTTCGCTGACGGGCATTTCCGCAATAAATGTGTCAATCAGACCGGAGTTTGTCTGGAAAAAACTATCCGAATAAACCTCCGGAACCATGTGTTCCGTGCCGTAGAATTGAAGTTATTTTCGATGTCGAAATAATTGCGAAATAATTATTGCGGCGGGAAAAGCGTCTGTGGTATCATAAAAGCAAATAGGGGAGAACCATGCGTGTAAATTTAACCATAGAGTATTGGATTGATAATGGCTGGTATGTGGGCCGTGCCAAGGAGGTGCCGGGCGTTTTCAGCCAAGGCAAAACCCTGAACGAACTGAAAAAGAATATTCAGGAAGCCTATCATTTGATGATGGAAGAAGCATCGGAAAATGAATATAGCGGGAACGTCAAACAAACTTTGGTGCAGGTATGAAACGTCGCGAATTGATTCGCAACCTGACGCAACATGGATGTTTTTTGAAACGATCAGGCGGCGGTCATGATATCTGGCACAATCCCAAAACCGGACGTTCAGCTCCGGTGCCGCGACATACGGAAATTCAGGACAGTTTGTGTCGGCAAATTTTCAAGCAATTGGATGTTGAATGATCCAGTTTCAAAACTCGCTTCGGCCCCGACTCTCCGGGAGGTCGGCCACCCCTCCGATTGAGGGAATCATAATTCCCTGATTTATGGACAATATTGCGCGGTTGTGCTGAACGACCGTTTTTTTAGAGGAAATGAAGAAATAATAAAACCCTGGAGGGCCATATGAAACGGTACGTTTGCAATGTGTGCGGTTATGTTTACGATCCCAAACTCGGCGATCCGGAACACGGCGTAAAGCCCGGCACGGAATTCAACGACTTGCCGGCGGACTGGACCTGCCCTGAATGCGGGGCCGGCAAGGATGAATTTTCGCCGGAGAATTAATAAGCATGTAAATCCGCCGCAAAGATGCGTAGGTAATTGATTTTTGTGGCCAATCAAAAGGAAGGGAAAAATTATGGAACTAAAGGGAAGCAAAACCGAGAAGAACATTTTAACGGCCTTTTCCGGCGAATCACAAGCTAGTAACCGTTACACTTATTTTTCCGGCCAGGCCCGGAAAGATAATTTAATGCAGATGGCCGATATTTTCGAGGAAACCGCCAATCAGGAAAAGGAACATGCCAAGCGTCTTTTCAAGCTGTTGCAGGGCGGAGAAGTCGAAATTTCAGCGGCGTTTCCGGCCGGCGTAATAGCGACCACGCTACAGAACCTGAAGGCTGCCGCCGGCGGCGAACATTATGAGTGGACGGAAATGTATCCCGGCTTCGCTCAAACTGCCAGGGCGGAAGGTTTTACAGATATAGCCAAAATATTCGAATCGATCGCCGTGGCCGAAAAACAGCACGAAAAACGTTATCTCGGCCTGGCCGCCAATATTGAAAACGGGACCGTTTTTAGAAAAAAAACGGCGGTGACGTGGCGCTGCCGCAATTGCGGTTATCTGCACAACGGCAATGAAGCCCCGCAGACTTGTCCGGCCTGCGCCCATCCTCAGGCGTATTTCGAATTGCTGGGCGAAAATTGGTAATATAACGGGAGGCAATCATGCTGAGCAAAACAATGGCGGCGGCGTTGAACGAACAGATTAACCGCGAGTTTTATTCCGCCTACCTTTATTTGTCCATGTCGGCCTATTCGGCCTTCATCGGACTTAAAGGGGCACAAAACTGGTTTTATGTCCAGTATCAGGAGGAAATGGTGCATTTTGACAAGTTGTACCATTATGTTTTGAATCAGGGCGCCGCAGTGGAACTCAAGACCGTCCAGGCGCCCCCGACGGAGTTTAAATCGCTGATGGACATGTTCGAACAGACTCTTACTCATGAAAGATTTATCACCAAAAGCATTCATGATTTGACGGATCTGGCCATAAGCGAAAAGGACCATGCCACGGAGATATTTTTGCAGTGGTACGTGACCGAGCAGGTCGAGGAGGAAGCCAACGACAACGACGTGCTCGCCCGCCTGCGTCTGGCCGGCAAGGACGGCAATGGGCTCTTCATGATTGACAAGGAATTGGCCGCGCGCGTGTTTGTGCCGCCCGCAGCCGGCGCCGCCGCTCCGGCTGCAAATTGAAGGTATAGGAATTTCAAAGTTCATGTAGGGCGCGAGCTTGCTCGCCGCCGTTTTGCATCGGATTCGGGACGGCCTTCGCAAGCGAAGGCCCTACATGGGACGTGGACAAAACTTGCGGCTTTGCCAGCCTAATTCAAATCAGTTGCGAGAGGCCCGCTCCGATATCAAAGAGAAATGTCCGCCGGAAAAACAATTTACTTCCTGCCGTTGTTTGTTTTTTTTCTTTCCCGCCTTGTTTTTGCCGGGGAGGTTTTTCCCATCAATGCCGCCTTGCAGGCAGGCTCGCACGGGAAGACGCAACTGGTTGTCCGGGTAACCATTGCTCCGGGAAAGATAATCTATGCGGACCGGTTCCGCGTTGAGGTGTCCGCTCCGTCAAAAATCATTCCGCTTTCCATTCCCCGGCCTACAGAGGAAAAAGACGAAATTTCCGGTGAAAACAAGCTGGTTTATGGGCAGTCTTTTGCGGCGATTTATCTGGTGGAGCATGTCGCCGGGGATGCGCTTGATGTAAAAATCTCGTATCAGGGCTGCGACAAGGAAATATGTTTTTTGCCTGATTCCCGGGAGTTCCGGCTGAAACCGGATGAAGTTTCGCTTTCTTCTGACACTCCCCATGCAGGCATTGGCTCTTTTGCGGAGAACAAGGTTGCAAAGGCAAATTCGCTTGCCGACATCAGGAATAAATACGAAGTGATTGCCGTGCGTTCCGGTTACATGGGGGCGCGCGCATTCCTGGATTTTCTGGATGCATCGTCCACCGGGGATGCGGTAAAAACCGGGGAGAGTTCGTTGCAAAAACTTTGGCGGAGCGGTAAAATCTGGCTGAGCCTTTTATTGATTCTGCTTGGCGGCCTGGCTCTTAATCTTACGCCATGCGTGTTGCCGCTCATTCCGGTCAATCTGGCCATTATTGGGGCCGGCTTGCGGGCATCTTCACGTATGGATGGCTTCCGGAAGGGAGCGGTTTTTGGCGCGGGAATGGCTCTGGCGTATGGTCTGCTGGGGCTTTTGACGGTATTGACCGGCGCCCAATTCGGCGCATTCAACGCCTCGCCGTGGTTTAATATTGTTGTCGCGATCGTTTTTTTTGCGCTTGGCCTGGCATTGTTTGATGTTTTCAGCCTTGATTTTTCAGGCTGGCAAAGTCGCATTCATGTGAACGGAGCCGGTTTGTTTTTTGTAATGATGCTGGGGGCGATTTCGGCGGTACTGGCCGGTGCGTGCGTTGCGCCGGTGGTCATTGCCGTGCTTTTGCTGGCTACTGATTTGTATTTGAACGGTCAACCGGCCGGACTGATCCTTCCGTTTTGTCTGGGGTTGGGCATGGCGTTGCCCTGGCCGTTCGCCGGCGCTTTCACCTTCTTGCCGAAACCCGGTAAGTGGATGGTGCGCGTAAAACAGGCGTTCGCCGTAGTCATCATGCTGGCGGCCTTGTACTACGCTTTTCTGGGCGGCGGATTGCTGCTCGAAAGAATTCGATCGCAAGAAAACATTACGCTTGCCAATTCCGGCGGAGAATGGTTGAGTTTTCCCGCCGGCCTGGCAGAAACCGATCCGGGGAAACCTGTCCTGATTTATTTCTGGGCCGGCTGGTGCAAGAGCTGCAAGGCCATGACGCATCAGACGTTTCGTAATGCCGGGGTCGCGCGAAAAATGAAGGATTTTGTCTGTCTGAAATTCCAGGCGGAGAATCCGGAAGATGAAACAACCCGGACGGTCCTGCGCGAGTTTGGCGTGCTGGGTTTGCCCAGCTATGTTGTTTTGAAACGAAAGGATAGAAGCCGATAGCCAGGAAACCTTCAACATCCAACATTCAACTTTCAACCGGGCAGATAACGGAAGATTTTCTTTCGTTCAAAGTTGGATGTTGAAAGTTGAACGTTTTCTTTGAAAACCGGCATAAATGACTGAAAACTCCATCTCATTTGTAATCATCGGCGCATCGGGCGACCTGGCGCGGCGGAAGGTGATTCCCGCGCTTTTTTCGCTGGACTGCCAGGGGTTGTTGCCGGAAAATTTCCGGGTAGTCGGTTTTGCGCGCAGCGATTTCACGCGCGAGAAATTCCGGGCCGCAATCGCCGAGCACCTCGAGTGCAGGTATAAATGCGGTAAGCCTTCGTCCGCGCAAATTTATTCTTTCCTTGAAAAGTGTTTTTATTGCAGAGGGCAATACGAATCGGCCGATTCATTCTCGGCTCTGCGCAAGGTGCTGGAAAGCCTTGAGCCGGTCGAAGGCGCCAACCGTCTTTATTATCTGGCGATACCGCCCTCGGTTTTCGGGGGGGTCATAGGCGCGCTCGGCGCGGCGGACATGGTTTGCAAGCCGGGCGATGCCGCATGGTCGCGCGTGGTCATAGAAAAACCGTTCGGTTACGACCGGGAATCTTCGGATAGGCTCGTTATGGAAACGAAAAGGGTTTTTGATGAGAGCCAGATTTTCCGCATAGACCATTATCTCGGCAAGGAAGTGGTCCAAAACCTTTTTGTCCTGCGTTTCGCCAATATTGTTTTTGAGCCGCTCTGGAACCGCAAATATGTGAAATCCGTCCAGATTACCTGGAAGGAGCCCGGTGGAATAGGGACCCGGGCGGGATACTTTGATGAATCAGGAATCATCCGGGACGTCATACAGAACCATTTGCTGCAGATCATGGCCATGGCGGCGGTGGAGCCGCAGGAGAAATTTGACGGCGTGTCTTTTCGCAGGCGCAAGAACGAGTTGCTGCGCGCGGTCAGTCCGGTCACGCTCGATGACATGGCGTTTGGCCAGTACCAGGGGGGCGAACGCGATGGGAAGCGCCTCCCGGCGTATCTGGAGGAGCAGGGCGTAAGGCCGAATTCCCTGACGCCCACCTGTGCCGCCGCGGTCCTGCACGTGAATAATGTTACGCGCCAAATTATGCCGTGGTGATCTCGCCAAATTGTATCGTGGGAAAAAAGGGCCGGTGACAAGTTGCGGCGTGGTGGTTGCGGGAGGATGCCCGGTGGCAGGAAATATCGGCCGGG
>Ga0074199_1001900_pt1 | contig 15247 bp, 12 predicted proteins | sample EPASupsiteSAE347_FD_64528 | JGI IMG/M metagenome (GOLD analysis project Ga0074199, IMG submission 64528) | Bioremediated contaminated groundwater from EPA Superfund site, New Mexico - Sample SAE3-47 | ecosystem: Environmental > Aquatic > Deep subsurface > Groundwater > Contaminated ...
TGCCCTTAAAATGCAGCCTACACAACTGTTTTTGGGGGCAAGTATTATACTATTCCAAGGGGTACGATTCATCCACCGTACAAGTACGGTGGGCTTCTCTACCCCTTGACCCCACGGTCTAAATACCTGCTGCTGTAGCTGCTGCAGCATCAAATCTCCACCCATCCTTAACACGCCTGAGCTTGAATCGCTCTTTACTTTTATGCAGCAGTTCACGGATATTATCCAGATCTAGATCCGAATACAGGACTATTCCATCCTCAAATGCATCAAAAATAAGAAAATCCAGTTTTTCTATTCTCTCCACAAGTTCAGCAGGGGTAAGGAGAAATGGCTGCACTGGCAGAGTATCGCTGAAAAAACCGAGCGTCCTGTCGCGGATATCAGCAGGCAGGTCAGGGGATACTATAAGAAGGTCGATATCACTGTCCCTTAGAAAATCTCCTTTTGCGCGCGAGCCGAATAAAAGAACGAGAACTGAGCCTTTTTTAATGCACTGCTTGATATAGTGGATAAATTCTGGAATCCATTCCTGCCTGAAATTCAGTTCAATTAATGTGTTCTTCAGCGAATTCAATGATTTTTTTTGCATTTGCTATAGCTCTCCTTGCATCGTCCTGTGTAAAAAAGTCTTTTGGTATTCCGGTAGAAAATGAATCAGGATATCTGGTCAGAATATAATGTTTATCGAGTTCTTTGGCTGCTGTGAGTATATGATCGCTTACTTTTATATTCTCTGGCAGGCTGGTAAGCAAGTAATTAATAGAATGTATGCGGGATTCACCGCCCTTTGATATTATGAGGGCTTTTACAGCCTTTTCAGCAGCCTGTTGTGCCTGAAAGCATGCCCATTCATAATGTTCCGAGCCTACACTGTCCTCTGCTGCGCTCAGGTCAGAATACGCCTGTTTCAGCCAGTCCTCGTGCCGCCTCATTAGCTTATTATTGAGCGTAGTATTAAAAAAGGATTTCTATTACCGACTGGTAAAATTAAGACTGTTGTTTGCTCATAGCTTATTATTGCTACCGCTTCGGCACTGTCCCGAGCACATTGATCATCTGTATAAGCTCGGTAAAAGCCTCGATTTCCCTTGCAAGGACCTCCTCTTTCGTCATCGAGATGCTCATCTCCCCGTCCACTGTCAGCATATCCGGACCCCTGCGCACGAGCCTGTCCACCCCATCGCTCGAAAGTACTTTTTTGATCTCAGGGTCGTGAACGAACGCCCTGCCCGGGAAGAGGACGGTCTCTTTTACCTGCGACAGTTCCAGCGCCTTTATGTCCTCGATGGTGATCATGCAGCCGATATCTTTTTTTACCGGGACTGCGTTCACAAGCCCTCCAAGCTTATCGAATATCTCCTTTAGCAGCGGCGCTGCGATCTCGCTGGTTATTATTGTTGCTTCTTTCGTTATTTTCGGCAGCTTCGAGAGCGCCAGAGGCTCGTTCCTTATGGCGAACGGCGAACCGGTCTCAGGGTCATACAGGGGCGTGCCCGTGACGCGGAACCTGAACCTGCTGTCTATATCGTCAACGATAGACCTGAATTCCTGGATAGTATGAGGGACAATGCCCTCTAAGACGGGAGCATTATTTAGTATCAACCCCTGCTCGTATGTATTGGCAAAACGCATCAGGATGAAGCCTTTAACTCCCATCTCCTCAAGGTCGGCGCATGTCTTCAGGAGCACTTCGCCGTCGTTAACTCCGGGTATGATCACAGCAGCAGCGTAAACATCGCACTTCCCTGCAAGGGTGCGAAGCGCCTCGAGTGAATCCTCAGGCGTCCTGTCATTCATGTATTTGCGCCGCAGCTCAGGGTCAGTGGCAAAGACCGTGAACGTCACCTCGCTCACGCCGTTGCTGATAAAGAACAGCGCGTCCTCTTTATTCAATCCCTTTCCGCTCGTATAGCCAAGATGTATCGGTTTTTTATACTGCGAGAGGAACTTCACCAGGGATTTAAGTTCGGGGTAGCAGCTCACATCCCCACCGCCGCTCACGTTGAACTTTGATACGCTAGACCCCGCATTTAAATGCGGGGACTTGAAATACACAGCCTGCTGGACCTCCTGCGCAACAAGGGAGAGCGGCTTGAAGCTCGAATAGCCCTCTTTTACGCTCCTTGTACAGTAATTGCAGCCTTTCTGGAAGGGAAGGCAGTGTTTGCAGCCGAATGCAGGGACTTCCTTTACTCCTTTGAAATAACAGTACCTGCAGAAACCACGGCAGTCATGCACCGGGCGTCCTCCAATGTCGGCGAGTATTTCCATGGCTGTACGAAATGTGAGAAAGCATAATAAAACTATGGGCTGCTGATAACTTCATATATAGTATCCAGTAATTTCTCAGCAGTATAGGGCTTTTCCAAAAAGGCATGCACAGTATCCTTTAAATCTGCAAATTTGTCATCTTCGGTTATTCCGCTTACTGCGATTATCCTGACATCCGGGTTAATTTTACGAAGCACCCAGATGCAGGCAGGACCATCCATGACAGGCATCATCATATCCATAAGGACAGCTTTGATCTCCTTCCTGTGCCGTGAATATATGGAGACCGCCTCTGACCCGTTACTGGCAGCCAGCACGCTGTATCCTGCCGCTTCAAGCGTTTGTCTGGTGATCTCACGTATCTGGGCTTCATCATCAACAAGCAGGATCAAGTCTTTGCGCTCCTGTGACGGCTCAGACTGGTATCCCTTTGCTTCCTGAGCCCCTGATTTAGATGCCGGCAGGTATACCTTGAATACAGTCCCTTTCCCGACCTTGCTGCTTACATCTATGAACCCTCCGTGGCTCTTAACAATGGCAAGGGACGTTGAGAGACCGATGCCGGTCCCTTTCCCCGGCTCTTTTGTCGTGAAAAAGGGCTCAAAGATCCTGTCCATTATCTCAGGAGGAATGCCTGTCCCGGTATCAGAGACTGTAATGACAACGTATGGTCCTGTTCTGGCATCGACATTGGTACGGACAAAATCCTCACCGATAAAGCAGTTCTCAGCAGAAATGCCGAGTATACCGCCGTCCGGCATGGCATCGCGCGCGTTCATGCAGAGATTTATAATGACCTGGTGCAGTTGCGTAGCATCTCCTGCGACATTCCATATGTTTTCAGGTATATCTGTTCTGATCTCTATGGATGCAGGAAAGGCTTCTCTTACGATATTTTCCATCTCAGAGATAAGATCTGCTACACGGATAATACGGCGCTCAATCTCGACCCCCCGCGAAAATGATAGAATCTGTTTTATCATGTAGGCTCCACGTTTTGTACTCCTTTCAAGAACACCAAGGAGTTTACGGCTCTCTTCATCCATGGATTTTTCCTCTAACCTTTGCAGCGACTGCATTATCGGCGCAAGTAAGTTGTTGAGGTCGTGCGCTATACCGCCGGTAAGCCTGCCAATGCTGTCCAGGCGCTGGGCGCGAAGGAGATGAGATTCGATCTTCTTTTTCTCGGTGACATCCGTATTGATGATAAGTATCGATCTGGAATTTCCTTTGCTGTCGCGCATCAGGGTCCAGCGGCTCTCTGCGATTATTTCCTTTCCCTCTTTAGTTACCTGGTGAAGCTCGCCGTTCCACTCGCCCCTCTCAAGCACACTGTTACTTGCCTCAATTAGCCAGGGAGAGCCATCTTTATATAGAAACGTGTTAGCATCTTTGCCCAGGGCTTCTTCTGACGTCCAGCCGTACAGCCGCTCTGCGCCTTTATTCCAGTACATGAGCCTGTGCTCCAGGTCAAGTAAGATGATGGCATCATGCGCCTTATCAAGAAGAGCAGCCTGTTCCTTGATCTGTTCTACAGCTTTTTTATGTTCGGTTATATCGCGACCGAAACTGACCGTTCCCACGATCTCACCTGATTCGAAAATAGGAGCGGTGTTCACAGAGAGGATAAGGGAAGACCCGTCCTTCTTGTAGACGCTGACCTCATATTGCCGGGATTTACCTGCCAGGGTTTCTTCGAATATCTTCTGCACTCCAGGCAAATCTTCAGGAGATACTATGGGCGCAAAACTTTTGCCCATCCAGTCCTCAGGCTTATAGCCGCTGACCTCTTCTGCCCTTTTATTGAAATACATGAAATTTCCCTGTCTGTCCAGCATCCAGATGAGATCATTGGAGAGTTCTATCATGGTGCGGTATTTTTCTTCGGATTTTTGCAAAGCCTTTTCAACACGCTTGCGCTCGGTTAAATCCCTCACTACCCCCAGACTGGCCGCTCTGCCGCGGTAGGTTATAAGCCTGTTATTTAAACCTACGTAAGCTCTTGTCCCGTTCCTGCGCAGCGCCTTGATCTCATACTCAGCAGGGACGTCTTCTCCTGCAAGCCTTCTATAGTAGCGATCCAATACCATCTCCTGGTCCTCAGGCGCAATTAATTCCCGAAAATCCTTTCCTATTATCTCCGCTACCGTATACCCGCCCATCCTGGCAAAGGCTTCATTAGCGAACCGGATTTTCTCATCCTGGGCAATAAAGATGCCATCCGGGATATTTTCAATCAGCGTGCGGTAATTCTCTTCTGATTGCCTCAGCGCCTCCTCCATGCGCCTGCGCCCTGTTATGTCGCGGGCAATGCCCAGGTAACCGATAACCTTTCCATCACGGGGCTGCGGTACTACCCTGAACTCCATAGTTATGTAATTTCCCGGTTTTGAAAGAATGCGCAGTTCAAAGACAGGCGGCGGCATATCTGCACTGAAAATGCGCCTGTAGACCAGCAATGAAACAGGCAGATCATCCGGGTGGACAAGGGATTTGAAATTCTTTCCTATCCACTCCTCTCTGCGCCAGCCTGTAATTGTCTCGAATGCAGCATCCAGGGAAGTGACCGTACCGTCAGGTGAGAGAGTGAATATGATATCACCTGTGCTCTCAGTGAGAGTTTTATAGCGCGCTTCTAACTCCCGCAGCGCCTCCTCCATCTGAACAAACTGGTTTTTTGATCTCTCAAGTTCACCGATCCTCGTACGCAACTTTTTTAATTCATCTTGCAGTTGCTCTTTAGTCGTATCTTCGTTTTTCAAACTGCATACCTCTTGGAAAAAACGACAATTTTATTTTTTGCTTTTTAAAATATTTGGAACACCCTGTAGTTACAGGTTGGGATATTTCAGGTAAGCTGAAAGCATAATTAAATTCAGTACAGTAGTCCAGTTTATTCTGAGGTCGGCTGTTGTGTGCTGGATGGGGCATAGAAACACGGCCTTAACTTCGCACCTTCCTTAAAAAGCCTTACTTTCACAGTACAATATTCATCTCTACGTCTATATCTTCTGTATGGTTCTCAACAGCGTCTCGGCAGTATAAGGCTTGGATAAAAAAACGCTCGCATGTCCCGGGACTTTCGAAAATCTGTCCTTCTCTGCCAGTCCGCTCACTGCGATTATCTTGATCCCGGGATTTATTTTGCACAGCGCCCTGATGCATAGCCTCTGCCCTGCCGCTAGCTGTGATAACCCTGTACCCGTTCGTTCATCTTTTTAGACACAATCTATATAAATTATACTACCTTGCATCTCTTGCCGGTATAGTGAAGTAGAACGTCGAGCCTTTTCCGGGTTCTGATTCAGCCCATATCCTGCCGCCGTGGCGCTCAACAATCCTCTTGCAGATGGCAAGACCTATGCCCGTTCCCGGATACTCGCTTGCAGCGTGCCCGCGGGCAAATACCTGGAAAAGGCGCCCCATGAACTCAGGGGCTATGCCTATCCCGTTATCCCGTACTGAGAAGATCCATTCGTCGCCCTTTCTCTCTGCCAAGATACGGATGCGCGGGGGCTCATCCGTTTTCCTGAATTTTATTGCGTTGCTTATCAGGTTCTGGAATAACTGCACCATCTGGGTGGCATCAGCCATTACTGCGGGCAGGGGGTCATGTGTCACTGCTGCATTGTTCTGCTCGATAGATACCTTGAGATTGGTTAATGTCTGGTTGAGCACTGCTTCCAGATCGGTCCGCTCGAACGGCTTCCCGCGCCTGCCCACGCGCGAGTACTCAAGCAGGTCGTCTATCATCTTCTGCATCCTGGTAGCGCCGTCTACTATATAAGAGATGAAATCATTCGCATCCTTATCCAACTTGCCTTTGTACCGCTTTGCTAGCAGTTGCGTGAAGCCCGACACCATTCGCAGCGGCTCCAGGAGGTCGTGTGAGGCTATATAGGCGAACTGCTCCAGTTCTGCGTTTGAGCGCGCCAGTTCCGCCGTCCACCGCTCGCGTTCCTCATAAAGGCGGGCGTTCAGAATGGCAAGCGAAAGCGAGGCTCCGAGATTTCCTGCAAAATCAACCTGGGCTTCGGCGAAAGGAACTGCGGCTGAGTGGTGATGGAAGCTGATGGCGCCGATTACATCGCCCCTCACGATCAGAGGGATTACCAGGATAGACCTAATTCTTTGCTGCTCCATTATTTCCCGGCGAAACCTTCTGTCACCGTAGACATCGTTGCTTACAACTATACTTTTCGTCCTTGCAGCCAGCGCGGTAACCGGAGACTCCTCATCGGTCATCCGCCTTCCCTCATACTCTTCGGGCAGCCTGAAGGTGTATCTCAGTACCCAGTAGCCTTCCTCTCTCAGACCTATCGCGGATGTCTCTGCGCCTATAGCCCTTGTAGATTTGCCAATGACATTTCTCATTATTTCGTCAAAATCAAGCGTTGAGTTTATGGTTAGGTTGATGTCGTTGAGCGCTTTGCTCAGTTCCTCGATCCGCTTGCGCTCCGCTATCTCAGCCTTCAGCGCCTCGTCAGTACGCGCCAGTTCAGTCGTCCGCTCTTCCATCCGCTTCTCAAGCTCGTAGTGAGCCCTGCGCAGTTCCTCCTGCCCTTGCTGTTTTACGTCGGATTCTTCCACTTCTTGCCCCTCCTGGTGCTTTAAGCCCTCTATAATAGCCCTTTACTTTGTTTTGGAATATATACTATATAAGCCGCAGGGTTTATTATATATTTACACAATCATCACAAGTTCAAAGCTGGGGGTTGCTCCGAGTTATAGTAGTTAACCCTAAAGTTTAGCTTTAGTTTATGTAATGGCTATCGTTTACTGCACAGCGAAAAAGAGACACAATCAGATATACTTTCAAAATAATCCCGGATCAGAGAACGGCTGAGGCTCTGGCTACAGCAGCAGATACAAAGGGGTCGGATTTCCGACCCCCCTTATTCAGATCAAGGGTAATCCGGATGTACTGCTACCGCTCAGAGAACTCCTCAGCAGCAGCCGGGGTCGGCTCACCTGTCCTGGTATATCCGATCTCAACATCCCTTGATGATGAGATGTCTTTAGCCCCCGTCCGCTTCAGGATATCCCTTGCTCTATCCGCCATCTCCGGGTTGTCCGTGTGGGCGGAGAGCAGGATCCCGCCTCTTTTAACGCTCTCTTCGTATCCCTTAGCCTCATATTCTGGTATCCCCATTCCTACTAGAGCACCTGCTATCCCGCCGATCGCGCCTCCCGCTCCTGCGCCCGCAAGGGCGGACACGATAGGTCCTGCTGCTATGAAAGGACCAACGCCCGGAATGGTCAGTGCCCCTATTCCCGCCAGCCATCCTAATATGCCGCCTATAACGCCGCCGGTACCCGCTCCCCTTGCCGCGCCCTCAGGGAGTTTGGTGTGTTTCTCGATCGCGAACTCTTTTGTGCCCACGCTTTCGGGGAAGAGCACCGAGATATCCTTGCTCTGGAACCCTGCGGCTTTCAATTGCTCAAGAGCCTCTTCAACCTGCAATCTTGTGGAATATATCCCAAATACTGCTGTTTTCTTTGCCATAATATTACTCACTCTCCTCTTATTTGTCGTTTGTACCCAGTACAAGATTTCTTAACATGTTCTGCTTACATTCGATTTAGCTGGAAAGTCTGAACTTATCCGATATAAGTCCTAAACCACTCCTAATTAATTATTATACTACTGTGTACTTAAAACTAACCTCATTAAGAAATCCGGTCATGTTTCTACTGCTTCTTATGTACCCGCTGCTCCCCGTATACCGGCGGCTCTTCCTGCGGCTCACGGTGTTCCTGCAGTTTCCCGACTATTTCATCCAGCATCTCCTCTACCTCTTTTAGCATCTCACCCACCCTCTCCTGATGTTCCGGCAATCCGTATTATCCTGGAACACTTAGACCCTCAACCTTCTACCAACTCCAGATTTTGGATTGGATTTTTCTGTATAATAAACGTTACGCTTATTTTATTTTTTCTTAGTTAGGTAGTTACCAGTGGTCTGGGTCGGCGATGCAAGTCGCTTTTAAGGCTGCAAAAACTAATCACAACATTTATGTACCGTCAATATCCATATTGAAATGAATAAAAGGGAGCGTGAAAGGTGTGGCTCGAAGAAGAACTACTTCAGAATATAAACAAACTGTAAAAGAGATTAAACCTCAAGAAGAGATAAGGGAAGAACGAACTGCCGGACGTGGAACTGCCTTAGCGACACCGTCTTCGTGGTGGGAAGAGAGAAAAAAGATAGAACGACCGAGAGCGGAGGAACAGGAGGCGCGCTACAGGGAAGAACAGGAGAGGTACGCACAGGAGAGACAGAGGGCAGAGTATTACAGACCGATACAAGAGGAATGGAGATCAATGCAGGAGATGGAAAGACCAGGAGAGGAAGAGCAAATGATGAGAGAAGAACGACCATCCGGGCGTGCAGCGCCCACAACAACCCCGTCCTCATGGTGGGAAGAGAGAAAAAAGATAGAACGACCGAGGGCAGAGGAACAGGAGAGGCGCTACAGGGAAGAACAGGAGAGGTTCGAGCGGGAGGGACCGAGAGCAGAGTTTCGCAGACCGGTAAAGGAGATGGGAAGACAGAGAGCAGAGGGTGGAGAACAGAAGGATATTTTCCGTGTATGGGCTGACAGCTATGCTGCTGTCTCAAGGATATGGGAGGATTCCTATACGAGCCTGTATAAGCCGTGGATAGAATCCACAGGAGAAATATACAGTAAGGCGGCTGAGCTCTCAAGGAATCCTACACCCGATAACTACAGGGCGTTCTACGATGAATGGCTTAAAACATACCAGGACACCTTTGGTAAGCTTTATCCGGCCATGACCCGGCAATTCGATAGAGAGACGATCGATAAACTGATGAACAGCGCAGAGGAATCAAGAGCGCTATTCCAATCGTGGATTGCCATGCTGGACGAGAATACCAGGAAGACGGCGGAATTGCTCCAGGGTACACCCGATCCTGAGAAATACAGGGAGCTCTACGATATGTGGACAAGAACGTACGGGAAAATATTCGAGGACTTTGTTGAAATGCCGGCTAAGGGAAGCACAAGGGAAGTACTTGAGACTTACGGGGGCGTACCGGGCACCTACTTAAGGGATTTTGTGGAAATTACAAAACTCTGGGGAGCGGCTTACTCATCCCTGTACAGACCGTGGGTAGACTCCATGCTGATGCTCTCCAGGAAAATGGCAGAGCTATCCAGGGGAGAAGCAAGACCTGAAGCTTATAAGGAATTCTATAACCTGTGGATGGATACGTACAGGCAGACCTACGGCAGGTTGTTCAATATCGAGTCCGCCAGGTCAGCCTCAAAGGAAATGACTGAAAATTTCGTAAAGAGCACGAATGTTTATATGAACATGTATAAATCATGGACGGACGCCGTGGAGAAGATAACGCAGACAACCGAGGACATATCAAAGCGTACCGCAGAACCGGAGGCGTACAGGGGATTTTACAGTACCTGGGCAGGCATGTATGAGAGGGCCTTCGATGATTTCTTTAAATACGTGCCCGCAGCCGGTCCGATGAAAAGCATGATGGAACCGGTAAAGAGCACAGTTAAGATATATACTGACACGTTCGCCAGCATGTCGGATATGTGGATGAGGTCTGTTTTCGGTTCTGCAAGCAGGGCTTAAAAGTGGAAGAATCCAGTACTGAACTCACGCATGAGCTCTTTGACATGTGGTCAAAGACCTATAAAACCACCTGTGGCGGGCTACCCGAAGTGCCTGCCATGGATCCGATGCGTGAGCGGTCTGTGAAATCGATGCAGAATCTCTCTGCATCTTCCAACCTATTTGCAGCATGGATGGATTCCATTATAGGTCTCCACGGCGTATTCGCAGAAGCCGCGCGCAGGATGCACGAAAAGATGGCAGCAGATACGGAAAAGGGAGAAATAAGCAGTGAGGTTTATAAAGATATTTACAAAATCTGGCTCAATACGTACAGCCAGACTTTTAAAGAATTCCTGAAATCAGACCATTTTGCCTCGGACATGGGTACGCTCATATCCTGCTTTGTGGATCTCCAGAGGACCAGGCAGGAATTATTCGAAGAGAATTACCTGAAACCAGAAGGACTTCCCACAAGGACTGAAATTGATGGGATATATAAGGAGATATATTCCCTTAAGAAAACTGTAAAAGGTCTGACCAGCCAGGTCAGAGAGCTGTCAGAGAGTGAGGGAACGATTTCCAGACTTATGTCCGGCACTGCAGGAACGACAGCAGCGATATATTCAACGCAGTGTAGTCACCAAAACAACGATTGATGCGGATACCGGTGAACAGCTCTGCGTTGCGGTTGCTTATTTAAACCGCTCTCGGATCCTTTATCTCGCCGTAGAGCGCGCTTGCTGCCGCGGTCGCCGGGGAGCACAGGTATACGAAAGCATCAGGGCTTCCCTGCCTTCCTTTGAAGTTCCTGTTCGATGTTGAGAGCCCCACTTCGCCCTTCCCGATGAGCCCGAACGACCCGCCCATGCAGGGGCCGCAGCACGGGGATTCCACTATGGCTCCGGCTTCCATGAACTGCTCTATATACCCGGCCCTCAGTGCCCTCATGTACTCGGTGTGTGAGGCTGGTATTATCAGCAATCGGATGCCCTTTGCGACTTTTTCACCCTCCATGATTTTCGCCACGACTTCAAGGTCCTCGAACCTTCCGTTGGTGCACGAGCCAACGAATACCTGGTTGATCTTTGTTCCCTCAACCTCTTCAACGGGTTTTACGTTATCCACGTTATGGGGGCATGCGACCTGCGGCGGAAGGTCTGATACGTCATACTCCTTTATCTCTGCGAATACAGCATCCTCGTCGCTTTTCCACTTCGGATCAAGTTCAAAATCCGGAATCCTTTCCCTGAGATATTTTTCCGTGGTACCGTCAGCCTCAACGATCCCGGCTTTTCCGCCCATCTCGATAGCCATGTTGCACATGCTCATCCTGCCGGGGATGTCCATGCTCCTTACTGTGGAGCCGCAGAACTCGGCTGTCCTGTACCTGGCTCCTTCTGCCCCCACGTCGCCGATGATGTGAAGGATGACATCCTTGGGATAAACGCACCTGGGAAGTTTCCCTTCTATTTTGAACATGGACGTCTCAGGCACCTTGAACCAGAGTTTCCCGGTCGCGAACACAAAAGCCATGTCAGTGCTGCCTATGCCTGTTGAGAACGCGCCGAGTGCGCCGTACGCGCACGTATGGGAGTCCGAGCCAACAATGAGGTCGCCGGGCATGACGTGCCCCTTCTCAGGCATCACCTGGTGGCAGACCCCCTCAAAAACATCGTAATTCAGTATCCCCTGCTCGTTCGCGAATTCACGCAGCAGGATGTGGTTCGCCGCGGCGTTGAGCGAATCCGCGGGCACCTGATGGTCAAAGAGTATTATGATCTTCTCAGGGTCCCACACCTTCTGTCTTTTTTTGCCTTTCACTATCTCCCTGAACCCCTCGACGGCAAGCGGTCCTGTGATGTCGTGGGTCATAGCGCGGTCTATGTTTGCCAGGACGAAATCGCCAGCTTTTACCTTCTTACCTGAGGCTTTTTCGAAGATCTTCTCTGAAACCGTTTGAGCCATGAACTATTCTTGATAGCATGAAATTATTTAATCTTTTGGCATTAAAACACGGGTAAACCCGCAGCAAGGCTTCCTGCCACAAACCCCAGTATAGCCCCACCGTTCAGGAACGGCAGTCCGGCCTGGGGTTTTCCCTTCATTACGAACCCCATAAGCACGGCAAAGCCGAGGAACGTGCCGATAATAGTGCCGATGGCTGGCACATTGAGCTTACCTATGAGCGGCAGGATATAGTAGCCGGTCTTCAGGAACGTGTTAGCAGATATGACGAGCACGGTGGGTATGACCGCATCCCCAAGCCCCATGAAGAAAGCCTCGCGCTCACCTTTGTCGAATTTCTCAGTGAGGAACGAATACCCCAGATGCTTTGGGAACACGAGAAGGATAGGAAGCCGCAGGTCCATTACGCCTTCCGCGAGAGCTACCATGTGTTTTGTCCTGTAAACTGCGATATAGTCGTAAACCGCAAGCAGGATAAGCAGGACAAGAGCGGGCCTGATGGCAAGCGAGATGCCGAAAATAGAGCTTGCGCCAGCGCCGATAACGACACCGACAAAATCGATGACGTACCACTCGGGGAATTTGTACAATATCGCTGTAAGACCGATGGAGAGTATAAGAGTTAATAGAAAATTCGTTTCCAGGGATAGGAACCTGGAGAACAGGGCAAAGAAAACGTAATAGAATGTCGATGCCACCGTAAAAAAGATGATTAATTTTATTACCCATTTTTTATTCATCTTTATAATTATAAAGATGAAAAGGGTAAATAAGAGAACGACCGCTATCCAGTATATGGCATTGCTTGTTGCTTCGGGGTTGGAGAACGCTTTGAACTCGTTCTCTTCGAAGGGCTCGCTCAGTGCAAGTGCTACAAGCTGCACAAGGAGCATCAGGAACGCCATACCTATGAAAGGGATATGTTTTGCAAGTTTCAAATAAATCTCCAGTCAGTATTGTACCAGGATGTGTTTAAAAGTTTGCTAAAGAGCAAGCATATAGATGGCTTCAACATTGTTCTTCACAACAGCCCTTATACTTTTGTGCAGAGATATTAATGATTGAGGTTGGCGGTACCTCCTATGCCCACCTATCCTATCCATATGCTTGCTATTTATAAACCGCCAGCCTTCAGATCTTCTGCAGAGTTTTAATCTTCTTAAAAAATCATACTTCCCGGCATTTCATTTGGTGAGGCCCATTATCTTTGGTTCTATGATGAGAATTACTTCAGCAATGTGTGAACCGCCATCTATCTTTTCCTGGATTTTTGTATTTATCTGAATATGGCTTTTCCCATTCTGATTTATCCCACTATGACATTTTTTAACCACTCCTGATAAGAATAGTATTGCAACAAGATGTATGAAAAATCATGCATAAAGCCGTGCAAGTGACGGAACAGTAGACCTTACCAGAAGGAAATACTACACAAATAGATGATCAACCGATAAATATATAGCCAGCAAGCAAAAATACAATATAATTGGGCCTTTATTGTAATGCTACATCTTTAGTTTGTATGGATAACTTATAGTGTAGCAGGACTTTTCGGACATATTATGGGAGTGATATAAAAATGCCTAAAGTTTGCGTAGACTTCAGCGAGAAGGAGTATGAAATTGAAACCCAGTATTAAAAAACAATTACTGGGTGAAGCTCATTTATAAGATATCATGCTAAGGGTTGTTGATAATCATGGTCGAACCTACCGAAGAACAAAAAGAACTTGCAGAAAAACTTAGAATTCTGGACGCGAATATCAAAATATTGTGGGGCGGGAAAGGATTGGTAACCCTTATAGATGGTCTTATTACAATTCCTATAACAAAAGATATAGATGAATCGGTCAGTCATTTCTTAATGGAATACAGTGCTCTTTTTGGGTTTAAGAAAGATCTTTCAGATCTGAAATTTATTAATAAGACCTATGGCATTGATACGTATCATATAAAATACCAGCAGTTTTACGAAGAAGTGCCTGTTCTATATGCTTTTATATCGATCCATTTAAATGAAGAATCTAAAATCGTAATGGTCAAAAATAATTACCATCCCGGAATAGCATTAGATACACAAGCCATTCTAAATGTAGGAATATCAAAAGAGAAGGCTATCGAAATAGTACATTCAGATCTAAATGCTGAAACAAGACTGATGCGAGATTCTACTGTGGATCTTGTAATTCTTCCGATAGAAGATGAATTTTATCTAACATGGGAAGTAAGTGTTGCGTTAAAAAATCCGTCAGAAGGCCATCATGTTTATGTAGATGTTAGAAATGGTGACATAATTAAAAAGACGGATGTTTTCAGAAGAAAAACAACCGGAAAAGGCAGGGTTTTTATTCCTAATCCTGTAGTGGCTCTTAAAGATATTGGCCTTACCCCTGAATCGGACATCCCGGAGGATGCCTATACTACAGTGGTTTTAAAAGGTCTTGAAGGCTCAGGTTTTTTAAGCGGAGAATATGTCGATACATATTATACCCCGAATAGAACCTATGAACCTTCCCATTTATTCTATTACAAACGCGGGGACAGCAGGTTCTGTGAGGTCATGACATATTACCACATAGATGCATGCCAGAGATTTATCCAGGAACTCGGGTTTAAAAACGTTTGCAATAAACAGATAAAAGTAAATGCCTATGCTGAGGGAGAAGGTTCTTATTTTGATTATGATTCCAAAACCATTACGTATGGTGCAGTTGGAATACCAGATGCAGAGGATGCTGATATTATTATTCATGAATATGCCCATGCCATATTGGACGACCAGGCGCCTTTTTTAAGTTTAACTGATGAAGGCTGTGCCATAGAGCAGGGTTTTGGGGATTTCCTTTCTGCGTGTCTTTTCGCAGAAGAAAATGATGGGTTTAACCGTGAAGCTATGGGCGACTGGAACGGCATAGGCAATATACTGCACTGCATTCGCAGGGTAGATAGCCACAAATATTATCCTGAGGATTTTCTTGGCGTACTGACATGCGATGGCGATGGAGAGATATGGTCAGCAGCCTTATGGGATTTGTATCTTGCTTTAGGAGGGAACTCTCAGGAAAAAGATACAAGGCTCAAAGCAAGAGAACGTTCAATAAAGCTCGTACTAGAGAGCCATTTTTTTCTCACCCCGCTCTCAACGTTTATAGACGGGGCGGAGGCTATTATCAGAGCAAATAAGCATCTCTACAAAGGAAGCGGTGATGAAAAAATTAGAGATATTTTAATTAAGAGAGGTTTTTTCTAAAACTTTTTTAAGTTTATATGCTGGCGAATATACCCACAATCCTTTCAATACAGGCTGTCCCAAAACCCCCAATTGTACAAATATTCAATAAGTCCTGCTTTTCCACAAATACTTTCTGACCCTATAATCTGAATAATTCATTGAAATATTCAG
>Ga0074199_1001902_pt1 | contig 15225 bp, 13 predicted proteins | sample EPASupsiteSAE347_FD_64528 | JGI IMG/M metagenome (GOLD analysis project Ga0074199, IMG submission 64528) | Bioremediated contaminated groundwater from EPA Superfund site, New Mexico - Sample SAE3-47 | ecosystem: Environmental > Aquatic > Deep subsurface > Groundwater > Contaminated ...
TATTCCGTAGGGCGGCGTATATTTCCTCTGCAAGCCTTTTCCCGGCCTCAATATCCGAGGGATAGTGCACCCCGCCGATGACCCGGTCCAGGGCCGCCTCGTCGGCCCGGGCCATGAACTCGGCGCGCCGCTCCGGCACGAGCTCCGACAGGATGAGGGCGAACAACCGGGCGTTGGCGGCATGGCCGCTCGGATAGGCATAGCCGCCGATTATGTCTATGCAGGGCTCAAACCCCTGGCCGCGGAGGAAAGGCCGCGGACGTTGATAACGCTCTTTGACGGTCCCGACGGCATAGTCCAGATCGCCGTGGACGCGCTTGAAAAAGGCGGCGACTTCCGGAGGTAATGGTTTGCTGAAAGGGCTGACGTTTCCGAACAGGGACCCGAAGTCGCCTCTGGCCTCGGCGCGGGTCCGGGAGCACTCCGCGGTTGTCCGCTTTGCCTGCCATTCCCGTAACACCTTCAGGTCGGCCTGGTCCGTGTCCGAGCCGGGTCGGGGCGGCGGGGGAAACAGGGGGAATTGTCCTTGAATTGGATCAAGGTAATAGACGTTCCCTGTCTCTATCAGCGTCTGCTTGGCAACCGACGGAGCGCCGCAGGCCCCCAGCGCGAAAAGCAGCGCCAACACGAGAAGTATCTTAATCTTTTTCAAGTTATCAACCATCATGGCCCCTTCTCAACTCTCCACATACATATACACGACGATATATCTGCCGTGCAAGTCGTCAAGCCGGCATCCAGCGTTTTCCTGGATTCCGGCGATACAAACCAATGTATTGTCCCTACCCCTATCGTCATATACAATCTCCCTCTCAGGAGGCGAAGGTCATTCTGGTCCCGGACATGTTTAGGATGAACTTGCCGGGCATGGACCTTGTCTATTCCCATGCCCGGTACATGGCCATTCCTTCTGCCATCAACTCCGGCTCGTTTAAAACGATAAAGGCGATTGCCAGCTCCGGCAGGGAGGGAACGGATTGAAATCTATGCAAAATGTCCAACCATTTCTCTTCCGGGATGGGTCTGAGATCGAGATTGGGGCAAAAACTCGCATCATATATGCTGTATTCTTTCTCCCCGGCCACGAGACGACCAAGGAGCCGGCGATGCTCCACATGGGCCGGGCAGGACTGAATCACCTCGCCTTCGTAGGAAAAGGGAAAAAGATAACATACCCAGGGCCGCAGGGAGTGGTGATAGATCCGGCAGAGATTGTGATTGTCAAGAAAAGGGCAGCGCACCGCTTGACCCTTCAATTTTTTGCCACGGGAAAACTGGTAGTCCGCAATGACCTCATCCGCCGGCAGTCCCAGGTATTGCGCCAGGACCTCCAGATGCTCATAGGGAATCCTCGGCACATAGACATTACAGCAACTTCCCGTCCTGCGGCAGAAGAAGGGGACCAGGATGTCGTAATCCCGGCATTCGATCTTCGAGAAAAGGTACCTTTTCGGCTCGATCTTCACGATTCTTCCCTCATGATTGGAGTTTGGGGGATGCCGTTCTTGTTAGTCTGATTTGCCTCATTAAAAAGATTATCAACGATAATCGGGAAAATATCAAATTTTCTTTCGCCGTCTTTGATTAAGATTGAAGATATTAACGGATGAGTGTATGAAAATCTCGATGAACCACGACAGAATCAAGGCCTTCCTTCTGGTTTCCATCCAGCTTGCCTGCATCCTGGTGATTCTGGCGTCAGGACCGCTTTTCGCGGCGAACGGCTTGCTTCTCCTTGCAGAAACCGCCGGGATTGCTTTAGGGGTATGGTCTCTGGCGGTTATGGGGAAGGAAAATCTGAATATCGCCCCGATGGTAAGGGATGGCGCCCGACTCATCACCAGCGGACCTTACCGCTTTATCAGACATCCGATGTATGCGTCAGTCCTGTTGGCCGTATGGGCGGTTATCATTGACCGAGCTACCCTGCTGCGCCTGATCGTCGGATTGATCCTCACGGCTGACCTGATAATTAAAATGCTGTATGAGGAAGGCATATTGAAAGGGCACTTTCGGGATTACCCGGCGTATATGGAAAGGACGAAAAGAATCATCCCTTTCCTTCTTTAAAGATATGCCGTAATAGACTTTTTGAACGATCATCAAGAGTTTAATGCCGGTGGGGGTGTGAGCATATGATGAAATCTTTCTATTTAGACGATTTCCAGCCTGGGGATCGTTTTGAATCGCCCGGCCTTACCATGACCGAGAGCGCCATCATTGACTTTGCCATGCACTTTGATCCCCAATCATTCCATATGGATGAGGAAGCGGCGAAAAAGTCGCTTTATGAGGGGCTCATTGCCAGCGGTATTCATACCGTTGCCGTTACCTTCAGGTTGCTCCTCATGACCGGCGTCCTGACCAACAATCTGGGCTCGCCGGGTTTCGATGAGCTGCGCTGGCTGCGTCCGGTACGGCCCGGTGATACGCTGCGGGCCGTAGCCGAGGTTATCGAGGTCCGCCCGTCTTCCTCACGCCCGGATCGCGGCACCGTGCGTCTGCGGTGCGCAACCTTGAACCAGCGGGAGGAGACGGTGCAAACGGTTTTATGCACCCAACTCCTGAAACGACGGACAATTTCGACCGGATCATGATCGATGTTATGGAACCATTCTGGGGCGGATTTTCCGGTATCGTTATCGGCATCGGCTTGAGCGCGGCCTGCGGTTTCCGCATTATCCTGCCCTTTCTCGGACTGAGCATCGCCGCCATGAATGGGTATGTCCGCCTGTCCCCGGAGTTTCAATGGATCGGGACGTGGCCGGCCCTGATTGCCTTTGCGACGGCAGCGGCTCTGGAGATCGGGGCCTATTACATCCCCTGGATGGATAATCTTCTTGACGCCGTGACTACCCCTCTATCCGTCGCCGCGGGAACAATCGCCGCTGCATCCGTCATGGGCGATGTATCTCCGTTCATGAAATGGTCGATTGCCCTGATTGCCGGCGGCGGCATGGCCGGTACCGTCCAGACGGGCACCGCCCTGTTGAGAGGCATGTCCACCGCTGCGACGGGCGGTCTGGCGAATGCCGTGATTTCAACCTTTGAGCTTGGGGGGGCCGTTGTCGCCACCGCCCTGTCCCTGCTGATGCCGGTAGTCGCTTTCACGGCCGCCATAATCATTGTTGTCTGGGTCGTATGGAAGCTCCTTCATCGTCCGCCGGCAGTTGATTGATGATTTATCAAGAATGAAAGTTGTCGAAAAGATTCATGAATATAAAAATTTCCTTGACATCTTTCTATAGTTTAAATAGGAGTTGTCCCGTAGGAAAGAAGGATATGTTCTTTTAAATTATATCTGTCTTGGAGACCTTTTTAAGAAGGTAGAATAGGGAATCCCGTTAAAATCGGGAGCGGACCCGCCACTGTAAGCAGCGACGAACCCCATAGCGATTCGGACAAGTCAACATATTGCAAAGTTGAAGTCCGGTCGAAAACCACTGTCATTTCTGATGGGAAGGGATGGGAAGTAGGATGACCTGCAAGCCAGGAGACCTGCCAAGATAAAACCTCGCGCGATCTTCGACGGCAAAGAAGGCGGGGAACGGCAAATTTAACGGATTATAAAAACGATTAATCCCCGGTCATATCATTATGGCCGGGGATTTTTTTGTTTGGCCGGAAACGCACAAAATTCATCGCTCCACACGCTCTGTCAACGAGGGAATAGCATATGAAATATTATCGGTTTTATTCGGCTATTTGGTTATGACGAGGAGTAACGAGGTTTGGATATGACTGAGCAACGCACCGGAATCATGGCGTCTTTGGCAATTCATGCGGCTTTCCTGTCCCTGTTGCTCATCTTGCCTGCGACGGGCCTGACGCCCATAAAGACGTTCCAGATCAGTTTTGAACGTCAGGCGGCAGTTCCTGAAGCAGATAGAGCGTTATCAAACCCGATCGCTTCCCCCCGTCCGGTACAGATGCAAAAGGCAAAGAGACAGGAAGTTGCGCCGCCGCCGAAACCATATGATCCAACGGTGCAAATAACCGACAAGAAACCGGAACTCCCGGTTGATAAAAGCGGGGAATGGAAAGGCGTTGTCCCTTCTGGAAACGCCAGTTCAAAAATGGACGGCAATCCGGCCAGCGGTGGGAGTTCTCTCGCAACAAATGTGGGGAATGTTGCGGTCGTAGAGACAAGATTCGGGGATCTCGACGCCCCGCAATTCATCCATCGCGAACTGCCGGTTTATCCGAAATTGGCACGGAGGATGGGAAAAGAAGGGAAAGTAATCTTAAAACTGTTCATCGATCGCACAGGAAAGGTCTTGAATATCGATGTAATCGAGAATGGGACTTATGGATTTACGGAAGCGGCCATCGCCGCAATAAACAGATCCTCCTTTGCACCGGCGCGCCGGAAGGGAGAAAAAGTAGCGTCGCGGGCGATCCTTTCCATCCGGTTTAATTTGGAATGATTTGAGGGAGCACAGGCATGGAGCATCTCGGTTCAATAGTCGATTACGGTGTTATTGGATTGCTCGTTATCATGAGCGTAATTGCTTTATCAATTACCATAGAGAGATATCTCACCTACAAAAAGATAGATCTGGAACAATTCCATGACAAACGGGAGTTGGAATTTGAACTGACCAGAAGGCTACATTTCATTGCCACGATCGGCAGTAATGCCCCTTACATCGGGCTCCTGGGCACCGTCCTGGGGATCATGGCCACTTTTTACACGATGGGAACGGAAGGCCTCTTCGATACGGGCAAGATCATGATCGGCCTGGCCCTGGCCTTAAAGGCAACGGCGGCCGGGCTCCTGGTCGCCATCCCGGCCATTGTGTTTTACAACCTGCTCTTGAGAAAGGTTAAGGAAATTGTCCTCCGCTGGGAGCTTGAACATGGAAGATGAAGAATTCAACTACATAAATGTAATTCCCTTTGTCGATGTGATGCTGGTGCTCCTGACCATTGTCCTGACGACATCTACCTTTATCGCCACCGGGGCGATTTCCGTGACTCTGCCGAAGGCCTCCTCCGCCCACGGGGAGACTTTGAAAAGACAGACCATCTCCATTGACCGAAACGGAGAGATCTATTTTAACACCACTAAGATGGCCTTTGCCGAGTTAAACGCCAACCTGCGCGGCCTCGATAAGGATACGCCGCTGATCATCCGGGCGGATTGTCATATCCGACTACAGGTTTTTATCGACGTTCTTGATCTCTTGAACAGCGGCGGGTTCAAGAAGGTCGCCATTCAGACGGAAAGGAAGAGGTAATTATTAACAGTTCTCAGGTGGAAGACAGGAAAGAGGAGTGAAAAGCTCCCGCTGCCCCGCAGCCGTGAAGGGAACGAAAGCCCGATTATAAGCCACTGTCATCGGCCATACGATGATGGGAAGGCGGGCGAGTAGGCGTCAGCCCGAAGCCGGAAGGCCTATCCAAAACTGAAACAACCGGAACCTGCGAAGAGGGATGAAAGGAAGGATGCCCCCACGGTTCTGTGTCTAACACCAGGCGAGGGAGGAATGAATGAAAAAAGGGGTTGATAAAGTTGTTTTGTGGGTCTTGAGCATGACGCTTTTGGTCATGGCGGCCACGTCGTTGTTCGTTTTGCCGTGTTGGGCGGAAGAAAAAGCGGTCAAAATGGATGAAATTGTCGTTACGGCCACACGGACCGAAAAGGAGCTTGCCTCCGTGCCGGGGAGCGTAAGCGTCGTTACGCGAAAGGATATAGAGCAAAGAAACATCAATAGTGTCGACGAGGCCCTGAACACGACGGCAGGCGTTGTCGACAACCGTGCAGGGATCAGGGATCCCATGTCGACGGTCACCGTCGGGGGGCTTCCGGGGGCGGCCCGTACCCTGATTCTCCTGGATGGCCTTACCATCAACAGTCCTTATTCGGGCAACATTGACCTGAGCAAGATTGCCGTCGGGGACGTGCAGCAGATCGAGGTGGTAAAAGGACCTTTTTCCAGCCTCTACGGCGGCAGCGCCATGGGCGGAGTCGTGAATATCATCACCCGGATGCCCGATAAAAGGGAGTTTACCTTAAAAAGCGGCTACGGCACCGCCTGGAAACGGGGAGACGCCCCGAATGATCTGGTGTCCGTCTATGCCGCCGGCGGCGATAAGATCGGCGGGCAACTGCGCCTCTTCCTGAGCTATGATTTTAAAAATACAAACGGTTATCCCGCGGATCTGAATGTCCAGAGTTCAAGGCCGACGGCAGGCGTCACCGGCTGGTCGGCAACGACCGATACCACGGGCAATCAGCGTTATCTCATCGGCGATAAAGGGGACGACAAGTGGCGAAATGACAACATCGACTTCAAGTCAAGATATGATTTTTCTCCGGTGTCCAAGATCGATTTTCGCTTCCTCCGGGCCACGACCGAATACGGCAACGGTAATCCCGATACGTACCTGCGGAACGCTGCCGGCAATCAGGTTTGGTCCTATGGAACGGTGAAGGAGGGATCTTTTCTGAAAGGGGCCGGCGGGAGCGAACTGAACATGTACAAGCTGGGATTTGAAACCGAGCTGCCGGCGCAGGCAAAGGTTAAGCTGGCCCTTGGTTATGTCGATCAGGCCAAGTCCTGGGGGGTAACGCCCACGGCTGCCTCGGCTATGAGGTCCGGCGGTCCGGGCAAGCTTTCCGATTCGCCCACGGCGTCCTCCAGCGCCGATCTGCAAGGGACCGTTCCTCTTTTCGACGTCCACCTCCTCACCATCGGGGGGGCCTTCAAAGCCGGGTCGGTTAATTCACAGGAAAACAATCTCGTGAGCTGGCAGAATGAGAAAAGCACCACCGACCTGACATACCAGTCCAAGGGCCGCGACCGAACGGTTGCCGTCTTCCTCCAGGATGAGATCCTGCTCCTGGAGAAGCTTACCGCCTATATCGGGGCGAGACAGGACTGGTGGGAGACCTACGACGGCTATGTGTACCAGTCGGGCGCCGCCGGTTATCCCAAAACTTATGACAACCGCCGCGACGGCTCCTTCAGCCCGAAGGCCGCCCTGGTCTATAAACCCTTTGCGCAAACAACCCTGCGGGCATCCGTGGGGCAGGCCTTCCGGTCGCCGACGCTTTATGACCTCTACCGAACATGGACCACGACCGCCGGCGTAACGATCAACGGCAACCCGGATTTGAAACCCGAGACGGCGACGTCATGGAACGCCGGCGTGGATCAGGGCCTCTGGAAAGGGGCCGGGGTGACGGCGACGTGGTTCGAGAATTATATCTCGGACATGATTTACACGAAAACGGTTTCCAACACCCAAAAAGACAAAGTCAATGCGGGGAGGGGAAAAAGCAGGGGGGTGGAACTTGAGGCGGAACAGCGATTCGATAAGTGGCTGCGTCTTTTCGCCAATTTCACCTATACCGATTCCTCGATCACGGAAAATAACGCGAGTCCGGCGTCCGTCGGCAAAGATATGGTCGATATCCCGCGGGTCATGTTCAACGCCGGCGCCGCCTTTGAAAGAGGCCCTTGCGGCGCTTCCCTTACGGGACGTTATATGGGCAAACGTTACGCCAATGACGACAACTCGGACAAAGTAAGTAATGTTTACGGTTCCTACGATGCGTTTTTTACGGCCGATGCCAAGGTCTCATACAAAGTGACATCCTGGGCGACGGCGTCGTTTTCCGTCGCGAATATCCTGGATGCCGAATATTATTCATATTCCGTGGCCCCGGGAAGGTCATGGTTTCTGGACCTGACCCTGAAATTTTGACGGGGGCAGACCCATCCCCACCTTCATCCTCCCCTTGAAGGGGAGGAGATATTTTAGTGAATGAATTCGAAAGACGGGATTGTATTTGAGGTGAAAAAATGAATCTGGACATCGTTTTGTGGACGGGAGGCGCCCTTTTCAGTCTGGGGATGTTTGCCGTGAAGGTCGGCTGCGGACTCGGTTATGGACGCAGCGGAAAGAAAACCGTCATAGCAGTCCTGACGGTCTATGCCGTCCTTTTTGCCGTAACGGCAATGGTCGCGGAGAAGCTGATCGGCATTATCTCACCCATATTGAACCACGGTCCGTATCTTCACATTCTGATGTCGATAGGCCTGATCGCCTGGGGCTTCTACACCCTCAGAGGCGCCGGGAGGATGGCCGAGGCAGGGAAGGGGACAGGGATGCAGGCCCTGCCCCCTTCCCTGCTCCTTATTATTCCCTGTCCCGTCTGCCTGACGGCGATTGCCTTTTCGACCTGGTCGGCCTTGAACGTCTTCAAGCTGTCGCCGCTCCTCGTGGGCGCAGGACTCGGGCTTGCGTTTGCCGCTTTGGCCCTTGTATTTCTAACCCTGGCCCGGTTCGGGAAATCCGAGCACCCCCAAGCATCCCTCGGCCTGGCGATGATCGCCGTCGGCCTGTATTTCGTCGCATCCCTTGTTATTCCCGCCAAGATCGAGGCAGCGCGGGCCGTATATGCCTCGTTTTCCGGCATTGGTTCCTCAGGGAACCATAGCGACGCGGCGGGCGTCCTGTTCTTGTTTTTCATCGCCATCCTCATCGGTTATCTAAGCAAGCAAAGGGAGGGTAAAAAATGAATATTTTTGCAGGACTGGAAACGTATCTCTATATCATCTCCTCGGTAATGCTCGTCCCCGTCGTGACCGGACTGGTCCTGCTGACCTTCTGGGTCCTGATCTTCTGCGGCGGTTTTCTTCGCGAATGCATTGAAAGAAGACAAGGACAATCGACGGTGTTGCTACGGTATAAAGAATCCCTGGAGCGGACGTTCCATCCGCCAACCAATTTGCAGATTATGGATATTGAGGCGGAGCGTCTCTTGCAGATGGCCGAACTCGATGTCGTCAAATCCCTGGACCGGATTCGCTTCGTGATCCGGGTGGGGCCGGCGCTGGGACTGATGGGGACCCTTATTCCCATGGGCATATCTCTTTCCTCCCTGGCGCAGGGGGATATGCCGAAGATGGCAAGCAGTATGGTTACGGCCTTCACCACCGTTGTCGTCGGCCTGGGGTGCAGCGTTGTTGCCTACCTGATGTCCCTGGTGAAGGAGAAGTGGGTTCGGGCGGACATGCGGGAGATGGAGTACCTGACGGAACTGAAGCTGCGGGAAGCAAATTGTCGTTCTTTGCCGGAAGAGCAGGAGGCCGAAGAAAATGCGGTTTCTTAAGCGACGCCGCAGGTTCGATAAATACGACGAGCCCCTCGAAGATCCCATCGCCGGGGTGGCGAACCTCTTTGACGCCAGCATTGTTTTCATTGTGAGCATGATGATCGCCCTCTTCATGGCCTACAACATGATTGATCTTCTTGATCCGAAATCGGAAGTCACGATCACCAAGAAGAGCGCCGACGGGAAAATCGAGATGATCGTTAAAAAGGGCAAGGAAATCAAAGTCCGGAAAGTTACGGACAAGCGCCTGAGCGGCGAGGGGACGCGGCTGGGGACGGCCTATCAACTTAAAGACGGGAAGGTGATCTATGTCCCTGAATAGTTCCCGATTCATAATGCCGAGTTTGAAATTGACAGCGGCTTGCATGTTTATCCTCCTGTCATTTCTTGTGTTTACCGCTTCTGCCCATGCCGAGCCCTTGAAGATCAGCCTGCTCCTCGGCGATACCCTTTCCAGAAACGCCGTTGAGGCCGCAAAGGCCGTCAAGAAAGAATTGGCCGGGGGAAAGTCCGGCATCGCGAAACAAGGAGAAAAGGATGTGTCGATTCACGTTTTCCCCGCCAAGGATATTCGCAAGCGGGATCTTGCGCCGCTGCGGGAGTCGCAACTGGTGATTGTTTTTCTTATGGACAGACAGCTTGTCGAGGCTGTCAAACCGGAACTGGAGGCGGTCGTCAAGGCCGGCGGCAAGGTCTACGGGGTTGGCGGTTCCTATGGCGATGACCATAAAAAAATGGGCATCCTCAGCGATCAAAAGATGCTCGCCTACTTCAAAACAGTGCTTCCCGCCAATATCAAAAACTTGGTTTTGTATGCCCTCAAAAAAGACTTTGCCCTTGAGGTTCCCTATGACGAACCGCTTCATCTGCCCCCAGCGGGGATCTATGAATGGAAAGCGAAGCAGATATTCGAGGATTTCGAGACCTTTAGAAGAGCTTATAGCGGTCAACAATCGCCACGCCGGGGACAAATGGAACGGCCGTGGATCGGTTTGTATTTTCACAAATTCAGCATCGAGTCCGGGGAAACAAAAACCATCGACGCGGTGATTGCCAGCCTCGAAGAAGGCGGATTTAATGTTTTACCCGTCTGCGCCCATCCGTTTGAGGATGCCCTGGAAAGATATTTCCTGTCGCCCTCCCTGCCCAGAGTCCGGCTCATCGTATCCACGAGCGCATTTGCCGGGACCAGGCCCGCGATCGTAGTCCCTCTCCTGAGCAAGCTCAATGTCCCCGTGATCACGGCCATTTCTCTCAACAGTCAATCGGAAGCCGAATGGAGGGCTTCTCCCGTAGGCCTGGACGTTTTTACCCGGGCATTAAAGATAGGCAACCCCGAGATGAGCGGGATGATCCAGCCGACGGTAATTTCATCAAAGGAAACCTTTGTCGACAAGGAGACCGGGGTTGAGTACGTGGAGGAAAAACCGCTTCCGGAAAGGATCAAACGGCTTGCCGACCGGGTGCAGGCATGGATCAACCTCCAGGACAAACCGAATAAGGACAAGAAGATAGCCCTGATCTATTACAATTACCCCCCGGGAAAACAGAATATAGGCGCCGCGTACCTGAATGTGCTTCCCCAAAGCCTGTATGAAATGGCGAACCGGCTGAAATATGAAGGATATAATATAGAAGATTTGTGGTTAAACGATACGGGGCCGGAAAGCATTAAAGATCGTCTTTTCAAAGACATTCACGGCTATGGGCGGAATATCGGCAACTGGGCGCCGGGCGAGCTGGACCGGCTGGGGCGCACGGGCCGGCCGATTATGATTTCCCTTGATATTTACAAGCAATGGTTTGCCGAGTTGCCCGAAGGATTTCAAAAGGCGGTGCTCAAAAGTTGGGGTCCGGTCGAACGGAACAACATCATGATCTGGCCGGGCGCACGGGGAAAGAAATTTTTGGTTCTGCCGGCCATGCGGTACGGCAACATCCTTTTTACGCCCCAACCGGCGCGGGGATGGGAGCAGGATGAAAAGAAGCTTTTTCATGAAGTGACCCTGGCGCCCCACCACCAGTATGTCGCCTTTTATCTCTGGCTGAAGAAGGAATTCCGGGCCGATGCCGTGGTCCATGTCGGCACCCATGGGACGCACGAATGGCTGTCGGGGAAAGAGGTGGGCTTTACGGACGAAGACCCGCCGGAGGCCTTGATCCGGGATTTGCCCAATATCTATCCCTACATCGTGGACAACGTCGGCGAGGGGACCCAGGCCAAGAGACGCGGCATGGGCGTGGTTATCGACTATATGACGCCGCCCTTCGACAAGGCCGGTCTGAACAGGGAACTGAAAGAGCTTGTTGCCCTCCTCAGCGATTACCGGGCGGCAAGGGAGAAGAGCCCGCCCCTGGCGGCAGCGAAACTGGCGGCTATCAACGATCTGGCGAAAAAAATCGGTTTACTGACGGATCTTAAAATGAGTGAAGTCAAAACGGAAAAGGACATCGAAGAGATTGATGACTACATAACAGATATCTCAGAGAAATTGACCCCCTTTGGCCTGCACGCGTTCGGTAAGGCGCCGGAGGATAAGTACCGGAAAAGCACGGCAACGGCGATCCTGTCCATCGAAAAGGGGTTGACGGAAGGAGAGCGGGCCAAGCGCCTCGCCGAACTGGAGGAAAGGATTCGTATGAGCGGGCCGCGGGAGTTGGATTCCTTCATGGCCGCGCTGGCCGGCAAATATATCCCTGCCGCGCAGGGAAACGATCCCATCCGGAATCCCGATTCCCTGCCGACGGGCAATAACTTCTATTCCTTCGATCCGACGCGGGTTCCGGCGAAATCCACCTATGAAATGGGTGCGAAATTGGCCAAGGACCTGATCGAGGGTTATAAACAGAGGCACGGCGTTTACCCCGACAAGTTGACCTTCATTCTTTGGTGCACGGAAACCATCCGGCACGAAGGGGTCATGGAGTCCCAGATCCTTCACCTCATGGGGATCCGTCCGAAATGGGACGAACGGGGACGGGTGACGGGGGTGGAGGCCATCCCGAGAAATGAACTTGGCAGGCCGCGCATCGATGTTACCATGATTCCGTCGGGGCTTTACCGGGATGTCTTCTCCATTCTTATGGTCCTCCTGGACCGCGCGGTGACCATCGCCAAAAATGAAACCGAAGCAGACAACCTCCTGCGGGCTCATGTGCTCAAGACCAAGAAGATGCTCATGGACAAAGGCATTGCTGAGGATAAGGCGGAGAGGCTTGCTACGGTTAGGATCTTCACCGAGCCGTCCGGCGCCTATGGAACAAATCTCGATAAAGTGATTGTGATGTCCAACGCCTGGGAAAAAGAGAGCCAGGTGGCGGATGTCTACTTTATGAGGATGAGCCACATGTACGGTCAGGGGTTTTGGGGCGCCAAGGAAGAGCAGGGGCGGGAGGATATCAGCCGCACCCTGCTAAATAATGCCCTGTCCGGGACAAAGATCGCTATCCACAGCCGCTCCAGCAATATGGTGGCAACCCTCGATAACGACGATGTATTCCAGTATCTCGGTGGCACGGCCATGGCGATTCGCACGATCGATGGCAAGACGCCGGAGGTCTATATCACGAATATGTCCAACCCGAAGGCGCCGCGACAGGAAACCCTGGAGAAGGTAATGGGACGGGAGATGCGCTCCCGCTACCTGAATCCGGAGTGGATCAAGGCGATGATGAAGGAAGGCTATGCGGGCGCCCGTTTTGTGGACAAGGTGACGGAACACCTCTGGGGCTGGCAGGTGACCGTGCCGGAGGCGGTGGATGGGGCTAAGTGGCAGGAGATGTATGAGACCTATGTGCTGGACAGAAACAATTTGGGTATGAAAGATCTGTTCCGGCAGGCGAAAAACATGTGGGCTTATCAATCAGTCGTGGCGCGGATGCTTGAAACCGTGCGTAAGGATTACTGGAAGCCGGAAAAAAAGGTGATCGAAACCCTGGCGGAAGAGTACGCCAAAACGGCCGGGGAAGTTGGCTTGGCCTGTTGCGATCACACCTGCAACAATCCGCTCCTCACAAAATTCACGGCATCCGTATTAATGTCCGTTCCGGGACTTGCGGCGGAAGTGAGCGGCTTTATGAAGGCATTGGACGCGATGAAAAATCCGGTGCAACAGAAAACCGGATACGGGGAGGGGCAGCCTCAAAAAAACAGGTCTCCCCTTACGAACCGGACGCCTGTATCGGCGCCCGACGGGACGGGGAAAAAAGTGGCCGGTTACGAAATGCAGGATGTCTCCGCCGCGGGCGCCCCCTCCGCCCCCATCCCTTATCTTTTTCTTGCCGGGTTTTTGGTTTTCGGCGGGCTTTTCATTTGGGGGTGGAGAAGGTTCGGCCGCTGAATGAAAAAGATAATCATCATGGCCATGGTTGTCCTCATCCTCGCCGGGGGAGGATATTATCTCTCGAAAGCCCGGGAGCATGGCCCGAAATTCAGGGTGCACAAAGTCACAAAGGGAAATATCAAGTCCGTGGTGACAGCCACCGGAACGGTTAATGCCGTCACAACGGTGCTGGTGGGGACCCAGGCATCGGGGACGATCCGTCAGCTCTGCGTGGATTATAATTCCGCAGTCAAAAAGGGCCAACTCCTTGCCCGGATCGATCCGGCCATTGCTCAGGCTCAGGTCGAACAGGCCGGAGCCGATCTACGGTCGTCTGTTGCCGGTATGGAAAAAGCCGCAGCCCTGCTCCTCGACGCGAAAAGAACCGTGGATCGAAATCGCAGCCTCTTCGTGAAGAATTTCATTGCCCGCAGCGTCCTGGATACGACGGAGACCAATTATCAGTACGCCCAGGCCCAGTTGAATGTTGCCCAGGCCCAGGTCTGCCAATCCCGGGCGGCCCTGCGATTGGCGGAAGCCAACCTGAATTATACCCGCATCCTCTCGCCGGTGGACGGCATGGTGATTTCCCGGAATGTGGATATCGGTCAAACCGTGGTGGCGAGCTTTCAGACCCCCACCCTTTTTAAGATCGCTCAGGATTTGACCAAGATGCAGGTTGATGCCGGCGTGGACGAGGCGGATATCGGCAGGATCCAATTGGGTCAAGAAGTGGTGTTTAATGTTGATGCCTTCCCGGAAATTCTATTTCAAGGCAAGGTGGCGGAAATAAGAAATGCCCCGACCACTATCGAGAATGTAGTTACCTATACGGTTGTCGTCAAAGTCGCCAATCCCGAATATAAACTGAAACCGGGGATGACGGCTCATGTATCCATCGTTGTCTCCACAAGGCAGAATATCCTCAGGATACCAAATTCCGCCCTGCGGGTGAAGCTTGCCGACGGACAAGGCGCCGAAAAGGTTAAGGAGAAAGAGACGGAAAGGGGGCCGAAACCGTCGGGAGAGCTTTCCGGCATCAAGAGACAGTTCGTTTGGGTTCCGGGAGATCAGGGCCCCAAACGTGTTGCCGTGGCGACAGGTATCAGCGACGGCAACTTCACGGAGCTTCTTGCCGGTGATCTGAAAGAAGCCGACAAGGTCATCGTCGAAGCGACCGCCTCGGCAAAAAAAAGGGACTCCTCGCCGAGATCCGGATCGCTGCATTAGAGAAGGTCAACGTTATTGCGGCGCCACATATTGTTGTTGACAATCCCTCGGTGATTGTCTATAAGCCGACCGTCAAGTTGAGGATGTTCAGTAAATATTGAGAGTGATATCAGTGATCTATTTATTATTCTGCACACCGTTAATATGAGGCGCGGATAGAGAACCCGGGCGGTTCTCCATCGAACGCCGTTTTGCCGTTTCGCCACCCCTGACCGAGTAGCCTCTTGATGGTCATGCCGGGGAGAGCGCGGCATGAAGCCATGAGGAGGCGGAATTGGTCAATCAACCTTTCCAAACAGATGTTTACTATCGCAGGATCACAAGCGTTTTTCCCACAGGAACGCTTTCCCCCCGGCACTCGGTAATTTTTCCTGACATTACGGCGGCTTTTGCCATCGCAATCGATAAGGACCAGTCCGGGAAGCGGGACATACCCCCCCCGGTTCTTATAGATGCGGGAAAGGCTTGCCCATGCTGACCCTCGGCCTGGATATCGGATCCCGGACGATCAAGCTGGTGGTATGGGAAGACGGCGCTGTCGTTCTG
>Ga0074199_1001907_pt1 | contig 15186 bp, 13 predicted proteins | sample EPASupsiteSAE347_FD_64528 | JGI IMG/M metagenome (GOLD analysis project Ga0074199, IMG submission 64528) | Bioremediated contaminated groundwater from EPA Superfund site, New Mexico - Sample SAE3-47 | ecosystem: Environmental > Aquatic > Deep subsurface > Groundwater > Contaminated ...
GTAACCATTGTCGATCTTCCGGCACAAATAAGTCACTACTGCGCCAAACCAGATGGAGCCGTCTATATCGATCTTGGCTTTTGCACCCACATAGACAAACAAAAAATAATTGCACTTTATCAGTACATACTGTCAGAGCAAGAAATAATTAAGCAAAAAAATTGCGCACGCACGCAGGAACTTGCAACAGGCGCAACACCAAAGTCACCCGAAGATCATGTATTACACGCCATAAGTACACTCAATACCTACTCAGCCTGGTGCCCTTTTGAATACCAAGAAATTCATGGTGTATTTAACAGTCACAATCCTGCCAAAATCAGGCTCCTGGTTCCTTTTGATCAAGCGCATTCACAAGGGCTAAAAATAAAAGAACCGGAGCTTATGATTTTTGACAAAGGACTCCACATTCCAATGCGTTATGATCTTTTTTTACAAGATCTTATACAACAAATGCACACTGATGGCATCAAAAAAGTTGTTTTGGTTGACTTTTTAAGCATGTACCCACGCACATCACGTGAAACAATACGTATAAACTATCTTCTACAATATCTTAAAAATTTTTATCACGACGAATATGATATTCAAAATAGTGTATACAAAACATGTGCAAACCGACATCAACTTTATCCGTTATTTTTTGAACAACGGGAACAATTTGAAAAAAATATATTTTTAGAAACACTTATGCGCTGGGTAATTTACGATTTAATAGAAACTGCATGCAGTGACGGCGTCAGCGCACTCACCACCCAACAGGTACAGGATCGACTCCGCACAAATATCACGAACCTGTATACTACAAATAAACATGAACTTGACACCATTATCAATACCATACGCAAGCGCATAGAACAAGAAGCGCCGACAATAGAATATTACCAGTACGGAAGCAGCTACGAAGCCGTATCGCGTTTTAATGTCGAGCGATTTATGGAACTTGCCGAAGTTATACGTAGCATTATCGCACAGTACCACCCCGATCATGAAATCTGTACGCTATTCAAAGAATTGGCAGCCGAAGTTGATCATATCGATGATGAAGGACGAAGCGTTATACTTACCAATAATAATAAACTCGATGTTGTCGCACGGCTTCATGAACTCGACGTTGATCGCCAACTTGTCGAGTTGATCGTACAGCACGTTCGTCCAGCATGGTATAATCAGCTAGTAAGCCTACTCGTACCAGAACTACACCCGTCATGTAAACAAGCTTTTGTCGTAAAACAATGCCCAGACGGTTATTACTATCTCTTACGCTATCGCCACAAGAGTTGGCAATCTACACAGCCACGGCTGCTTCATGAAGTGCAACTCTTTGGACTGCCCTTTGAGGATAACAGCGAGTATAGCCTCATGGAACAGGTACTCGGCAGCATACACACGGACGATTATTATCGTAGCCACGCCCAAGAACTTGCCAATTTGTTTGTATCAACAAATCGTATATGCGCGTATCTTGACGAACACAATTTATGGCAAGCTCTTTTAGCCGAACATCGCGACATGATTGCACCGCAATTTGCCTACATATCACATGATATGATACGCTTGGTAGTACAAGCCCTTGCCACAATACATTTTAATGTTAAAAGTCCAAAAGATATGATTATGGTTCGTTATGCTCATCAAGACGATTTTATTGGCGCTCTCAGACTATTCGAACTACTTATTCTTCCTAAGTATCTAAACATTTCGACCAAGGGACAGCTTTTTGACGACTACAGCCGTGTGACGCCACTGGTTGGTCAGTTCGCCACTAAAAAATAGGGATACACCATGACCCCATTAATGGAGCAATATTTTGCTATTCGCACGCAATATCCAGACTGCTTACTCCTGTTTCAGGTCGGTGATTTTTATGAACTATTTTTCGAACAAGCACAACAAGCAGCTCCAGTCCTGGGAATTGTCTTAACCAGCCGTGGTCAACATGATGAGCAACCAATACCGCTGTGTGGCGTCCCCATGCATGCAGTTAACCACTATATAAGTAAGCTTATCAAGGCAGGATTTCATGTCGCATTATGCAATCAACTTGAAGACGCAAAGCCTGGAACGGTAGTCAAACGCGGCGTTACCCAGGTGCTCACCCCAGCAACACTCACTGATATGCGGTTGCTTGACGAAAAACATGCATCTTATTTGTGTACCTGTGTTGTCACGCAACACAGCATGGCACTTGTTTTTGCTGAGCTTTTAACCGGACAATTACATGCAACAACTATTTCGACCCAAGATACACGAACTATTCAAGCACAATTACATCGTTTTATGCCCGATGAAGTTATCGTAGAAGCTGGCAAAGATACACAAACCTGGCACCATTTTTTCAAACAACAGGGTTTTCCCATCAGCACCCCCGTACCAACCACAACCAGCAGTTCAACTTCATGGATAGCACAATTTTCCGAAAATACCGCGACGATCATACAAAAAAATCCAGTACTTACCTATGCGCTTGAACTTCTTTATGCGTACCTTGAAAAGAATCAGGCAGGAGCATTATGTATCTTTAAAACTATTAATCTCTATAAGCCAGAAGATTTTTTGATACTTGATGCAGCAACCCAACGCAATCTTGAGCTTATCAAAAACACCATAGATGGCAGTGACAAAAATACGCTTTTTAGCATACTCGACAAAGCAACCACCGCGATGGGATCACGCATGATAAAACGGTGGATTTTGTCACCGTTACTTAATCAACAGCATATACAAGCGCGACTTGATGCCGTTCAGATCCTGGTAAACAGCATAGAAACCACGCAACAACTTATTGAGCATCTGGCCATTGGTGATATGGAACGCACAATAGGGCGCATCGCACTTGATAAAGCGGCACCACACGATTACCTCAAGCTTGCACAAGCACTCGCACACATACCAGTTATCAAAAAATTACTCGAGCCACTCTGCACTGTCGCATTTATTGCACGCATTAATGATTCACTTGTTAACAGCTCGACTCTACATGATTTGTTGATTGCCGCACTCAACGATGACACATCACATGAATATTGCATAAAACCCGGCTTTGATCATGTATTGGATACTCTGCGAACAACACTTGATCATGCACACGAAGAGCTGCTTGCGTTGGAAATGCGTGAGCAAGAAATAACAAAAATTGCGAGCCTAAAAATCAGATATAATAATATCCAAGGCTACTATTTAGAAATCACCAAAACGCATGCCGATCTCGTGCCGAATAGTTACAAACGACTGCAAACGCTTGCAGGCAAAGAACGATATATTAATCCAGAGCTTCAAGAATTAGAACACCGACTCCTGAAGGCACGCAATGAAATTAAACAAGCCGAACATGAAGCCTACCAGCGCATTAAAGCTGAAGTTGTTCCCCATATAGCAATGCTCAAGCAGAGTGCTTACGCACTCGCAACACTTGATGCACTCGTAGGTTTTGCAGTTACTGCTTATGATAATAATTATGCACAACCGCAGATAGCCCAAGACAGCGCAATACACATCATCAATGGCAAACATCCAATGATCGCTCATATTATTGGGCATAATTTTATTACCAACGACACGCATCTAGCTGATAATAAACGTTTTTGGATCATTACCGGTCCAAACATGGGTGGCAAATCAACCTATTTACGACAAGTTGCTCTCATCTGTTTAATGGCGCATTGTGGATCTTTTGTACCCGCACATTCAGCGCACATACCACTCCTGGACCGTATTTTTACACGTATTGGCGCTGGTGACAACTTGGCTGAAGGAAAGAGCACTTTCTTAGTTGAAATGGAAGAAACCGCAGCTATTTGTTTACAAGCAACACGCAACAGTCTCGTAATATTGGATGAGGTCGGCCGTGGCACCAGCACCCATGACGGATTGGCGCTAGCACAGGCAATTCTTGAATATCTTTATGAGCATGTTGGATGCTCATGTCTTTTCGCCACGCACTATCATGAACTCACACATCTTGAAAAACACGCACCAGGCATAACAAATTATCAGGCAGCAAGCAAACAGAGTGAAACAGGCATCCTTTTTTTGCACAAAATCGTTCCCGGTGCCGCACAAAGCAGTTTTGGCATTGAAGTTGCTCGTCGCGCTCAACTACCAGAAAAAATTATCGCGCGCGCAAGGGAACTACTTATGCAGGCTCATGCAAATACACCATCCCCACAGCCAGTTGCTCAATCAACACCAGTCAAAGATAATCAGCACGCCACACTAATTAATCAGATCAAAGAACTTGATCTTGAAAACTTAAGCCCACGCCAGGCATGGGATATGCTCTGGAAAATAAAGAATAACCACCTATGAAGCCAGGACCTCAGCAATTTTCTAGAACAACGTTTTTGCTATAGTAGTAATTACCTTTCTGTACGCACCTGTAGCTCAATTGGATAGAGCGCCATTTCTTTGTTCATATGCCCAATTTTTTTGATGTTTGTCGCGGTCCAGCTTTACAGCAGCAAGGAAGCGGTGTTAGTATGATTTCATAAAGAAAGGGCTTTTATGTATCTAGGTATTCGGAGAGGCGTTTACGATTTTTATAAAAAAAGGTTCTAATCCGATGGGGTATTTTTTGCTTATGGCATTGTTTCCTGGGTTGGTATTGTTCTTCTGCACTCTGAGTTTAATAAATTTGTTCAGTAGATCGTGTAAGATTTTTGTTACGCAAAAGGAGATGAACGGATATGTTTGAATTTTTTGTGCACATCTCTCAGCATGTGCCTTTTGTTATGCTTATCAGTGCATTACTGCTCGGAGCTGTCATGGGGCTTGTTGCGCGTAATAAATTGGTAATGGCTGGCGCCATGATTAAGTATTTGATGCTGCTTGCTGTTGGTGTTACTGGGTTATGGGAATGTATACTTCATGTATTTTTTCCTGTTTCATCGGCTGGTACGTTGGGCGTTGCATCTGGTGGATTTCAGGTTGAAGTTGCTTTGGCCAACCTGGGACTTGCGCTTGCTGGTATATGGGCTTTTAAAGGTGGCTTTGATGCGTGGGTTGCTGTGGCGATTATGTTGACTTGTTTTAGCGCTGGTTCAGCACTGGTATTTTTGTGGCATGCACTTTTCCAACAAGAAGTGGCTACCGGGCACTTTTTTTATGCTGATATTTTGACGGTTTTTGTTGTTGATATGTTACTGGCCTATTACCATTTATTATGCCAAAAGCCTTCTACGCTGACTGAATAACGTTGGGCGGTGATGGTGGTGTTAGTGCGGCGCATTAAAATTCTTGTTGTATGTAGTCTATTAGGCTTTTTTCCCTGCGTGTTTATGGGGATGGAGCTGCCGGATCAAAGTCGTGCGAAAATAGCGGCGATGGTGCACATTCTTGAGCAAGAAAAAATGCTTGGTTTGCGTGTGACACCTGCTGTTGATCTTCCACGAGAGCTTTTGTGCCGATCGAAAAAAATATTGCCAAAATTGCAGTATGCGGCGACGCTCCTTGACTACCAAAGGCGTGCGATGGAATTGGCTGTTCAGATTGAGCGTGATGCACGACAGCGTGGCGAATGGCAAAAAAGGCGACAAGACGCATCAATTACGGTTGCAGAAAACGCTGATCTCGCACATTTAATCGAGCAGCATAATGCGCGTATTATCTCTGCAAACAGAGAAATAACTGACATCGAAGTTTCTGTTTGTGATCATTATGATAAGATGCAATGGCTCGCACTTAAAGGATGTTTGTACCCCCTTTTTTTGTTGCTCAAAGTTGATGACGAACAAGCAGATGTATACGATTTACATGATGAACGATGGCATGAACATGTTAAGCATTTATTTCTCAAGACTACACGTGAAATTGATGGCATTGTTATGCATGATCAGTCACTACAGCGATATCGATTTCATGCATGGGACCCTGAAAAATTACTTGCACCAAGCACTTCTTTAAGTACCGAAGTTGATTGTCTCATGCAAAATATTGGTGAGTCTGCGCCACCATCACCTGTAACACATGTACATGCATCAGAAAGCTGTGCAAAGAAAAAATCTCGTGATCGGTACCGGCCTGCTCCTGTTTCGCTTCTTTTTTCTTGTGAGCGCGAAGCGAATTTAGCTGTTTGTGGAAGTAATTTTGTTTCGCAGGAAGATTTAGATTTTGAGGCGGCATTCTGTAAACAATATGCAGTTCCACCGTCTTCTGGTCCTGATGCAGTGCTTGTACGTAAAACGCCACCATGTACGAGTCCGCAAAGTCCGGTGAGTCCTGTTCGTGATGATCTATGCTATGATGAACGCGTGTTGGTATGGCATGGACCTGATGACTCAGTGCTTCATGAGCATGTACAAAGATTATATCCAACCATGTCATACGAAAATTGCGTGGCTTTGCACCGAATTCCATTTGTGCTCGAAAATCAGTTTGTTGCTCTTGGCCAAACGCAAGTACAAACGAGACATGACACGGAATACCGTGTGTTGATTTTTTGCGGAGCTCTTATCGATGCAACTGGTTGTATTTATGTTGGTTGGTATGAAATTAGTAGGCCTATTAATCGTCTTGACTATGTGGTACACCGGTTCTTTAGAAGCGATAAGTCTTGTCCATTTCCAACAGGTTTAGTGTTGCCAACATGTGGTGAAAATGAGCGTAATATGGCTGCGTATGGCTCGCACTATACGATATATGAAAATGAAGGGGCTATTACTATTACCGAAGATGGTTCGTGGTCTAAGGTGACATACATTCTGTTTAAATCAGGAGTTACGCAGCATATCAAAAGTTCTCCATAGAAGCATGTTTTCGATAAACAGCAGTCTTTGGTTTTACGCGTCTGAGCCGCCTGATGGCATTCTCAGTTGATTTAAGATTTAGCCTAAAACTTATTAGGTCGACAATCGCATAAGCATACATAACATAAAACGAGTGCAGCTCATGCTTTTCTAGGAATCTCATTTGACAATCCTTCCATCACAAGCATTGTTTAGCTGCTTTGTGATATAATTCAATATTCCATCGTATTTTATATATGTTGATCAGATCAATCTTTTGAATGATGCCCATCAACTAGCCCTTTTGAGCTTTTAAAAAGTTCGCTTTTTTGAGGTGTAATATGTTTTTGAGTTGTCAAGTTTTTGCGCCAATTGTTACGATGTGATTACAGAAAAATTTCATCAAAACTGCTTGTCTCAAGTCACTCAAAAAAGAAAGTAATCGATCTGGAAAATATTCCACAAAGTTGTATGCGACTCACACTTGTCAAGCAAGTACATAAAACACTTGAACTTGTTTTGACTCTTTTGGGTTTGTCATGCCCTGAACGCATGTAAATAAATATGTATTCACACTTGCTTATCCTCATTGTTATAGCCAGCAATCTCAATGCCATGGTATCTGAGCCTGATCTACATGATCCTTCTTGCGTAGAACATTCAGAATTTCAACCGCTTCCTATCGTAACAGCACTCGCTCATTACGGAGCACATGAGTTTGATATAGATCCATTACCAAACATATATAAGATCAATGAGTCTATTGGTTTTAGCACCACCGCATTAACGTTAAGCCCACTCGGTGTTTCAGATGTGCTTTGCCATGCAAAATCAGAAGAACAGAAACTTTCCACCATTCTGCATAAAATATATGATGGGGCGCCTGATATATGCTCAACTTGTACCATTCTTCTTTTTCCAACTTTTTTCATGTTCTCTTATGGCGCACAAATCTGATATGCTTAACCATTGGTTAGGACAGGACATTGAAGAACGAATTGCACGCGGCGAACTCGAGCCATAAATCGCTCCTCTTTAAAGATCAAATCTGATTATTAAAAATAAGCCAAAAATTTAGCATAGGCAAGTTGCGAAAATTTCATATTATGATATAATATAAAATCTAAGATTTTATCGGAAATAGCAAAGCAAGGGGTTCATTATGTCAGAAATTATTAATCGCAATTTGGCACGGGTTATTCTAGGCGCATTGTTTGTCTGTCTTACTATCGCCATGGAGCACCCAAAATCACAGCTTGTACAATTTACAAAAATAGGTGAATCAACAGAAACAGCAAATGATCAACAAATAATTAATACGCTTGTACATTTAATTGCTAACGAACAAGAGAAAATAGAGGGAGCACTCTACGATCTTACACAACCAATAATTCTCAAAGCCCTCAATGACGCAATAACACGTGGCATAACGGTAGCCATTTATGTGGACCGCAAAAACTACACAAAAAATAAGTTAAACCAATACACGTTTATTCACCCAGTTGATGGACCAAGCATTTTAGGAAGTTATGCAGGACTCATGCATGAGAAATTTTTAGTTTTTTACAAAAACCCCTCTAAAAAAAATCCTGCGCGACAAATTGTTTGCTACGGTTCATGGAACCCTACTGATCATAAAAAATACCCTACATGTGACGAGTTTATTTTCGACATAAATCCTAAAATTATAGAAAGTTTTAAAAGAGAAATACGCCATCTTGCAGAAGTACCAGTATGCGGCGCAGCAAGTGCGCCTGCTGCTGCACTTGCTGCTGATGAAGCAGCGGATACTTTAGCAGCGACCGCCATCAGCTATCCACGTATACTTTTTTCACCAGCTCAGCGAGAACTCATGCCTTCTATCCTGTGCACACTTATTGAGTCACCCGAACTACAAAACTGCAAAAGTGCTATGACCTGGCTTAGTAATATAGCAGTTGCACAAGCAATCTACAACACAGCTCAAACTAAAGAAACCTGCCTTATCGTTGACCAAGATAGTTTTGCAAAAAGTAATATAGCCTGGCGCATTCCGCACTCTTTTGTTTATGCGGGAACAGAACGCATGATGCATCACAAATTTTTTATCTTCACTTTCAAAGATAAGCCTGCACTCCTGTGGAGCGGTTCTTGGAATTGTAGCCATGGTGCAACAAACTATGATTGTGTCGTAATTCGCGAAGAACAACTAATACGAGAGTTTAGCCAACGATTTGCCGAGTTACTGAGAAGCTCACTACGCAGTGTGAACAAAAGCGCTTTTGGAAAATACCCAGCTCTTATTAGATATTTTGAAAAAAACAAGCGATTTTTTGATAGAAAAAAAACGGAACTCGCAAACGCCTGCAGCGACGTAGAAACAACAGAATTGGCACCCTGTATTAAAGAATTTCTTGCAACTGCCTAATACAAAGTTATATCAACACAAATTGCCCAATTGCCGTATTTTTGGCAAACTAGAGTAAAATACCCTAGAAACAGGTTAGGAGCTTTATTTATGGCAAAAATTACGCCAGAGCTGATAAAACAGCTGCGAGATATGACCGGGCTCGGCATGATGGACTGTAAAGTTGCATTGGTAGAAACCGATGGCGACATTGAACGCGCAGTTACCCTTTTGCGCAAAAAAGGACTAGCAACCGCACAAAAACGTGCTGATAAAGCCGTATCATGCGGACTGGTTGAAGCCTATATTCACCCAGGCAACACCATCGGTGTTCTGGTTGAAATCAACTGCGAAACCGACTTTGTCGCTGCAACGGCAGATCTCAAGGAATTTGCCAAAAATATCGGCATGCAAATCGCCGCCATGAAACCACTCTGTATTAGTCCAGAACAACTTGACCCCCTGTTTATCGAAAAAGAAAAAGAAATAGCACGCGAACAACTCGCAAAATCTGGCAAACCAGAAAATGTTATTGAAAAAATTATTGTGGGCAAACTCGAAAAATTATATAGCGAAGTATGCCTCATTAAGCAAGCCTATATCAAAGACGACAAACGCAGTGTTGAAAGCGTACTCAACGACATTATCGGCAAAGTAGGCGAAAAGGTCGTCATCAAACAATTTGCACGTTTCCACGTAGGTAACGTTTAAATAATTTAAATAACTATGAGTACTCCAGCAATTCTTATCAAGATTACTGGCACGCTATTTCACAACCGACAAACGAATGCTCTGACACGCATATATGCCGATAATGTTGCACAACAGCTTAAGCAACTTCAAAATAACTATACTATTGGCATCGTTATTGGTGGTGGATCATTTTTTAGAGGGAGCGAACATAACACTCAACTGCACATACGACCAGCAACCGCCCACAGTGTTGGCATGCTCGCTACAAGCATGAGCAGTCTGATACTCTATGATATTTTGCACGAACATGAAATTCCAAGTATCGTGCTCAACGCGTTTGAATGCACACAAGCCGGCACCATCGTTAATCAACAGGCAATAGACCAAGCACGCGCCAATGGTTCAGTAATTATTTTTGGGGGCGGTACTGGCAATCCATTTGTAACAACCGACACCTGCGCTGTTATTCGCGCACAGCAATTAGGCGCCAGCATGATTTGGAAAGCAACTGATGTTGATGGTATCTACAGCGACAATCCACATACAAACGCAAACGCGCATCACTTGACACAACTAACACACCAAGAAGCGCTTGACAAACAATTGCAATTCATGGATCATACAGCGTTGATACTGGCAAAACAGGCCAATATAACCATAAAAGTGTTTAACGTTTTTGAACCCCAAGCACTCATACAAGCCGCAACCAACGCACAGTGGGGATCAACCGTACAATCTGAGAGGAACCCGTTATGTTAACAAAAGTCACGCTCGAAGAAGGCAATAGTAGTTCATTTGAAACATCGCTTAAAACAAACATGGATCAGGCAGTAGACCATTTTAAAAAAGAACTTGCTGCTATTAGATCAGGCCGCGCGCACACATCCATGGTCGAAGATCTCAAAGTTCCGTGCTACGGCGGCGAATCAGAGTTCAAACTCAAAGAAATAGCTGCCATCGCCGCACCTGATGTAAACCTGATTGTTATCGAACCATGGGATAAAAGTATTATTAATGATATCGAACGCGCTATAAGTAAATCAGATCTTGGACTTGCCCCCGCAACCGACGGGCACCTTATACGGCTACAACTACCCGTCATGAGCGCACAACGCCGCGAAGAACTCGTTAAAATATTACACAAAAAGCTTGAAGATGCACGCGTAAGTATTCGCGCAATCCGTCGTGAATTTCACAACTTTTTACGTGACAAAGAACACGAAAAAAAAGTGTCTGAGGATTTTTCAAAGCGCATTATGGATAAGTTACAAAAAACAACCGACCAAAGTATTGCACAGGCCGAGGAACTGAGCAAGAAGAAGGAAGCTGAAATCAAAAGCGTCTAGTTTTCACTTTTTTTTATATAAAATTTTGCTATAGTAGTGATACATACGAGCGTTCTGGGCCGCTAGCTCAATTGGTAGAGCAACAGACTCTTAATCTGTTGGTTGTTGGTTCGAGTCCAACGCGGCTCACCAGCCCTTGTGTGATACGCAAGAGTGGCGGAACTTGGTAGACGCACTGGATTTAGGATCCAGTGCCCGAAAGGGCGTGTGGGTTCGAGTCCCTCCTCTTGCACCAGTTTCAAAAAAAGGGGATTTTTATGGCCGCTCACGCAGGTATTTTGGAAATTGATCACCACGAATTATCGACGACGGGTTCTATTAAAATCACCGTTCCTCCCAAGATGATAGACGCGGTATTTAACCATGCGCTTGTACTCCAGCATGAGCACAGTGCCAACGTTGGGTTTGGCTCACGCCCAGCTCCCAAAACATATATTCAGAACTATTATCAAGAAGCCATTATCACCCATCTCAAAGAATTTTTTTTCAAATATGGCGTCTGCAGTTTTCTTTATAACCAATTACATGAAAAGAAAATTCTCTTTGTTGGCGAACCGCGTCTTACACAAATAGATTTTCAGCCAAGCCACGGGGCTTGTTATTATTTTGAATACAGCGCTATACCAAAAGTAAGTATGCGCGATTGGCGTTATTTGCCATTTAAAGCACCGGCACGCAAAAAATACCAAGATATCGACAAGCAGGCAACGCTTTTTATAACACAAGAAAGCACCGCAAAAAAATCCTACAAAGAATCAATTATCGCACCAGGAGACTGGGTACTGTTTGAAGTGGTTCTGCTCGATAACAAAAACAAACCACTTCTCAAAGGACTTAGCGAATTGTTATGGATACAAATCAGCGATGAAGAAACGGGCGAACCATTCAGGCAGCTCTTTGTCGGCAAATCGGTAGATGATAAATTTGTAACCAACAGTATATGTTTGCAAGAGTATTTCGGTTGTAGTCTCGATCTCGCGTACTCGTTTGCAATCACTATTAAAGAAATTTTACCAAGCGCATATTTTTGCCTCGATCTTTTCAAAAATCAATTTCGCCTCAAATCGGAACGAAAAGCACATCAAAAAATGGTTGAAGTTTATTCGTTTCGCAACGATGTATCGCTCAGACGCTCCATGGTAGAGGAAGCATTTACACTCCTTGCAAAAACATACCCCTTTGAAGTACCCACAGCTGCAGTTTTACGCCAAGAAAAAGCCATACGCGATGTATTGCAAAATCAACAAGATTATATGGTGTATAAGCTACAGCACGACTTTGAACGCAATATTCACCTTCTTGCACAAAAACAAGTACGCGAACACATGATCGCCGATTATTTTGCAAGCCAAGAAAATCTCAACGCAACAGATGATGATATTTATCAATATCTTAACCTTACCAAACGATCACGCACCAAAGAGTTTATCTATTTCGCTCATCCTATCATCAGCAGCAACGAAGAAGAAGCACCCGTACAACATGAGATACTGCGTCTGTACTGCCGCAAAGAAAAAGCGGTAAACCATCTTTTGTATCAATGGAGCAAGCCGTGAATCAGGTGATTATCTTGGGATCTGGTCCAGCCGGCCTTACCGCTGCTCTCTACGCAGGACGCGCAGGCCTACAGCCATTGGTACTTGAAGGACCAACACCTGGCGGCCAACTTGTTAAAACAAGTTTGGTTGAGAATTGGCCCGGCACCCCATCAATCATGGGGGTAGAACTCATCATGAACATGAAAGCACATGCCGAAAAACAGGGGGCACGCTGTATTAATCAAACAGCTGTTCGGCTAGAGCCACAGGCACATTCGTGTACGATACATACAAACAAAGAAGTTCTCTATGCGCACACGGTTGTTATTGCTGTCGGATCAGCACCACGAAAACTTAACTGTCCGGGCGAAGAAGAGTACTGGGGTAAAGGCGTTACCGTCTGCGCTATATGCGATGCCGCTCTTTATAAAGACCTTCCGGTTTTTGTTGTTGGTGGCGGCAATACCGCTATGCAAGATGCGCTTTTTATGACAGCACTTACCAATAACATAACCATTGTACACGCGCTTGATAACTTTACCGCTTCCACAGAATTGCAAAAGCAGGTCTTAAAACACCCACATATCACGATCTTATATAACAGCGTCGTAAAAGAAATAACAGGCGACAATAGTCGTGTTACTCAGGTTTTGGTAAAAAATAATCAAACAGGTAAAGAACAAAAAGTATCAACCGCTGCTGTCTTTCTCGCTATTGGGTCATCACCCAATACGGCATTCTTACAAGAAACACTGGAACTCTCACCATCAGGACATATCAAAACAGTTAATGGCACACAAGTTACGCGCTATCAAAATATATTCGCGTGCGGTGATGTAGCAGAAAATATTTACTATAAACAGGCAATCACCGCGGCAGCTTCCGGATGCTCAGCAGCTCTTGATGCACAAAGGTACCTTGAACAGCATGCACAACCGTAAGGATTTTTTTGTCATAAAAACAACAAATATTGCAAGGTTGAAAAATAAAATGATACAGTTAAAACAGCATAACCAAGCATAGGGGGAAATCTATGAATCGCTATAAAATCATTAGTATATTGGTGAGTATTTTTTGTAGTACAACAAGAGCCACTCAAGAGCCCTATGATATTATAATTATTGGATCAGGCCCTGCTGGACTTACCGCAGCAACCTATGCTGCTCGCGCAAAGCTTAATCCATTAGTTATTGAAGGAAAACCGGGTGGCACGCTCATGTCAGTAGAAAAAATACAAAACTGGCCATGCTTTGAATCAATATCGGGATTTGAATTAATGCAACAGATGCTCAAACAGGCAAAAAAAGCCGGTGCAACTATTATACACGACACGATACGTGATGTAGATCTTACAACGCGCCCATTCACACTCAGCACGCACGGCGGCAAAAAATTTCAGGCAAGAGCCTTGGTTATCACCACCGGCATGACACCTAAAAAAATCGGTTGTCCAGGAGAACAAGAATATTACCAAAAGGGAATTTGTAACTGCGCACTCTGCGACGCGCCTCTGTTTGATAAACTCGATGTCGTCATTGCAGGCGGCGGTATTATGGCGCTCCAGAACGCCAAATTTTTGACCAAGTATGCCAACAAAATCATTATTATAAATAATCAAGAAGCCCTCTCTGGACCAGAGAATTTGATCAATGAGATAAGTCAGTCACCAAAAGTTACCGTTCTTAACAACTGCAATGTCACGGCAATCTGCGGCGATGGCGAAAAAATAACACATATAGCCATCAACGGTCCCGACCAAAAAGAACAAAACATACCAGCTGCAGGAATTTTTGTTTCACTTGGTTATGAACCAAACACCGCACTCTTTAAAGACAAACTTACTCTTACATCAGACGGAAAAATAAAAATCAATCACGTGGGACACACGTCGGTTCCTGGTGTTTTTGCCGCAGGAGCAGCAGCCACCATTCCCCATGAACAGGCTATTATTTGCGCAGCTTCAGGATGTATTGCTGCCATAGAAGCCGGCAATTTTGTTGGCAAATCGGCACCTAAAAATCTGGTGTACCGTTGTCAAACCCGAGATCTTTCGGTATCATAAAGTATGGGGTATTCGTAAACAGAGAATGAGATTTACTTTTGTATCGTAAGGATATAGAAAAATGTCAATAACCCGCAGTAAGCCTTCACACAAAAAACATAACCGTAAGCACGGTTTTCTCAAGCGCATGTCAACCAAAGACGGCCGCACTATTTTACGCAGACGCCGTGCAAAGGGGCGCAAGCGACTTACAACAGCTCAGTAACTATGGCACAAATAGCTGGTCTTATCACGAAGTTTAATCAAAAAGAAGTCGACCAGCTATTTAAAAAAAGCCACCGTATTTTTCATGATTTCTACTTAACTGTTTTAGCTGCACCACGCGAAAAAGAATATGCACGGCTGCTTATCATAACCCAACGGGTATTAGCAAATTCGGTCTTAAGGCATCTACTTCGTCGTCGCCTCAAGCATATATTTTATCAGGAAAAACTGTACG
>Ga0074199_1001909_pt1 | contig 15170 bp, 23 predicted proteins | sample EPASupsiteSAE347_FD_64528 | JGI IMG/M metagenome (GOLD analysis project Ga0074199, IMG submission 64528) | Bioremediated contaminated groundwater from EPA Superfund site, New Mexico - Sample SAE3-47 | ecosystem: Environmental > Aquatic > Deep subsurface > Groundwater > Contaminated ...
CCCGCCTTTTTTTTATTTCCCGACCCGTCTGGCGCGATTATTTTTTTTTTTATTTATTTCCCCGCCATAAACCCCCTTACTTGGAACTATCTGGAATGCGTGTATAATTATTTGAACTCAAAGTGGTCAGGCCATTTCTCAGGAGGCTTGACCGGAGGGATCGCAGGGTGCTCTCCCGGAACGTGGTACACTTTCGGCTCTTCCCTCTTTTTAAACGTTCGAAGACCTGCTCTTATCAGCGCGATAATAGCCTCATCTTTTCCTTTGTAGATGCCCCTGGATACCAGGTTATCTATTTCCGCCTCCAGCTCCGGGGGCAGATCGATCGTAATTTCTCCCATGACTTTAATTTGGTCCGGGATGTCAAATAGGTTTTCACTATAACCGTATCCGTGAAAATCCGTCCGATCCGTGTCATCGGTGTCCCATGTCGCTGTGGGTCTCTTTTTCTACTCCTACTCGGCGCAGCAGCTCATCCTGCTAACGTCTCTCCTGAATGATTGCGCCGCAAGTTTGACAGCCTCTGTCATCGTCGATCACCATTTTAACAAGCCCGCGTGTATCTTTTGTCAGCACAGCCTTCGGAACAAGTTCCACCGGGATGGTGCTGCACCTGCATTTAATACCTCTCTCCTCTGCCTTCCTTTCGGTCAGTCCCACGCTTGCTACCTGGGGCATGGTGAATACAGCATGGGGAACTGCTGAGAAATCCATCTTCCTATCCCTGTTAGCTATCGCATTCTCGGCCGCGATGAAGCCTTCCTTTCCTGCTACGGTCTCAAGCATGGGCTCACCCAGGACATCACCCGCTGCCCAGATATGGCGCGCGGAGGTCCTCATCTCCCCGTTCACCACGACCGCACCGTTCCTGTCCACATCGACGCCCGCTTTTTCAAGAGCCAGACCTCCCGTATCGGGCTTCCTGCCTGTCGCCATCAATAATTTTTCAGCCCCGAATTCCTTTCTTTCTCCCTCAACAACGGCTGTTACTATTATATTCCCTTCCTCTTTTCTTACGCTCTCCACAACAGTGCCTGTCTGAACATTTATTCCCTCATCCTCAAGATAGGTTCTCAGGTAGTCTGAGATCATGCTCTCTTCCTCAGGTATGATCCTGGGACTTCTCTGGAGTACAGTCACTTCAGTCCCGAAGTGAGAGAACATCTGGGCAAATTCAAGACCAAGAGCCCTTCCACCTGTCACTATCATCGACGAAGGAGGCCGGGTTAGCTCCATAGCTTCAACGTTGGTGAGGTAATCAACTGTACCCAGGCCCTCTATCGGGAGAATATGCGGGTATGAGCCCGTCGCTATAATGAATTTATCCGCCTGAAGGATCCTGCCGTCCACTTCCACTTCATTCTTTGAGATAAAAGCCGCCTGACCTCTCACTAACGTTATACCAAGCGCGTCGATAACATCGATGTACCTTCTCTTCCTTATTGCCTCTACTACCTCTCTTTTTTCTCTCATTATGCCGGGAAAATCAAGTGACGCTTCGACCTCAAGCCCTTCATGATCCCGGTTCTTATAGTAGCTGATCTCCCCCACACCAAGCAGGTGTTTGCTGGGCACGCAGCCCGTGTTCACGCAGGTGCCGCCCACAGTACCCCGCTCTACCATTGCGACCTTTGCCCCTAACTCTGTCGCCCTTATCGCCGCCGCGAACGCAGCAGAGCCGCTGCCGAGGGTTATTAGATCATATTTTTCCACTTGAGTAAAGTTATCTCTCAGCTTTTGCAAACTCATTGAGTATGTTATCTATGCAAATATTACAATCCCTTGCATGATCAGCGATATCTGCAGCCGATATTATCCCTACCAGCCTCTCGCCCTCTACGACAGGAACTCTTCTAATCCCATTATCTCCGATAATCCGTGATACCTCCTCTATTTCTGTGTCAGGACTGACTGTAATAGGATATTTGGTCATGAATTCGCTCACCCTGGTCTCTTTAGGATCTTTCTCTGAGGCTACTACCTTTATAGCGATCTGCCTGTCGGTCACTATACCTTCCAGACGAGCGCCTTCTGCAACAAGTACTGTTCCAAGGTTCTCTTCTTTCATGATTTTAGCAGCATCCTTAGCTGTAGATTCCGGATCAATTGTGACCGGATCTTCTGTCATTATCTCACTGACTTTCATATTATCACTCCCCATTGAGAATCTGGATAGATTTGAATAAATAGCTTTTGGTGAGTAACTGTAATTATAATTTTCGAAGATCTCCCTGTGAGAACCCTCTTTTTTAATGGCCAGGGGGGAGGTTGTTTCATCGCGTCAGGCCAAAAAAGTTTCTATCATAACCCTGAAGGTTATATTTGTATATTAAAATGTAGCCTGTACATTTTTATAACGGCTAAGTATATGTGAATAACTAAACCATATGGTCATAAGGTGAGAAAATGCCTGTATGGAAATATACAACTAAAAACGTAACAAAAGAAGAAGTTGAGAGATCATTAGCTGCCGTAAAAAGTGCCTGCTTCCGCTGCGAGACGCACAGCAAGGACTGCCCTATTTCAAAAACCGCCGGCGAGATAAAAGCAATGGCGGAGGTAAAAGCTTAGTTCAAAGAACAGGGCAGAAGACCTTATTTTCTATTCCCGGGGTATAAATTATGAAAGTAATCGGAATAAGCGGAAGTCCAACAAAAGAGAGTAATACGGATGCGTTAATAAAAGCGATACTTGAAGCTACAGGGGCAGAGAGTGAGTTCATCAAACTTTCGGAAATAAAAGTAGGTCCATGCATCGCGTGTATGAAATGCGTTTATACGAACGAATGCATCATCAATGACGATTTCAAGTGGCTCTCCAGAAAAGTGATGGATGCTGATGCTATCATAGTAGGGTCGCCAACATACTACGGTGCAGCAAGCGCTTTTATGAAGGCGTTCATAGAGAGGCTCTATTCAAAGAGGCATATAAAACTCCTGATGCGCGGAAAGATAGCTGCAACGGTGGCTGTAGGGGTTGCTGCTGAAAAAATGGTAGCCGAGTGGATGGGAAATGCACTTCGCGCAGGAGGAATGGAAATAGCCGGGAGCTTGACCGCCAAAGGAACGCCGTGCTGTTTTGTATGCGGGCCAGGAGAAACATGCAATTATACTGTCTGGAACGCCTACTCAAAGGAATTGACAGGCATGGATTTTGGCGTTGGTGAAGCGTATAAGGAGCATCTTGAAATCCTTCCTGATAATAAGCCGTATGCACACGGCTCTGCAAGGTTTTTGAAAAGCTACAGGTCGGTGAAGGATGAGCCCCAGGTAATGGCTGAAGCAAAGAGGATCGGGACGCTGATCAGAGAAAGAATAGAGAGCAGCAACAGGAAAGCAGGTAATTTGGATTGCGGGTGTTAGGAATAAGCGGGAGTCCTGTTGGGAACTGCATTATAGACAGGCTGGTTAAAACAGTGCTTGAAGCATCACATTTTCCTCGCTGAGCACTTTATCGCTTCTGGTTTGCACACCATATGGCAGCTTCCATCTCCAACGCAGTTATCAGCGTTTACAACGACCGAGATCTTTCTGCCATTTAATTCCTGGACCTCATATACTCCGCGGGAACAGACCTTGACGCATATCCCACAGCCATTGCACTTCTCTTCATCAACATATTCGATAAAGGCTGGAGTCCATTTCTCACCGGATTTTGTTTCTCCCTGATAATACACATCAGCATCGCTGATCTCACAGCAGCACTTCATTTCTCCGCGCTCACCACTTCAACGTTGCTGGATTTGCAGGCGGGGCAGATAACACTGTTTCCAAGCCCCTTGAATTTGTTTTCGCAATCCAGGCAAACGTATTCTTTTAAGTCCATTTCTATTTTTTCTATATTGAACTCAGGTATATCCGCTACCATGCACATAATTTCACCTCAATTTCATGTGTATATCTGTCAGTGTCCATCTCTCATACCACGGTAATGAGCTTAATATCTCGTCTATATTCTTTCCAATCTTTGCAGCATAGTTGCCCGCCCTGTGAATATATTGATACGACATGCCCAGGAAACCTTTGGCTTCATGTTTCTCAGCCTCATGCAAAGCCTCTTCAAGACCTCTCTCGTATGCGGGAGTGAATTCGGAAAGCTCTCCTGAGATATCGATACCTGCGCTGGCCGCGTATTTCATCGCGTTTTCGATGTAAACGTCCATCTCATATATTTGACCGTCTGATGCGTATCTTTTTGCTTCTTCAAGCGCTTTCGATATATAGAACTCAGAGTCGCACAGGTCACCCTGCTCTGCATTCTCATGCGCTCTTTTAAAGATATTTCCTCATATCGTTATCTCTATCTTCAGCAGTCTTTTCCCTGTCGGGTTTATCCTCATTTGCGATATCCTCAAGTACCGAACCAGCATCCCCTGTCGCTGTTATTTTGCCAAGCTTCATGTGCGCGGCACGGTCGCAAACGCTCCTGATAAATCCAATATCATGGGAAACTATAACAAATGTTGTTCCTGTCTCAGTCCTCGCCGTCAGGATTGAATTTGCGACCTCGGTCTTCGTGACCGGGTCCATCGTCCCTGTGGGCTCATCAAAAATAATGATCCTTGGCTCCCTGACCAGGACCTGGGCCATTGTCACCCTCTGCCGCTCGCCCACACTGAGCTCGTACTGGGTCTTCCCCAGGATCTCACCGGTCGTATTTTCATCAAAACCCTGTGGGGGTAAAGCGAATACTCCTGGTGCAGGTAACCGATATGCGGCTTAGCCCGCCCCCTGAATTCCGTTCCTTTTTCTGTCTCAATGATCTCTCCTCTGTCTAAAAGAATCGCTCTGTTTGTCAGGTCATGCAGAACGTCAGGCAAATGGGAAGTAACCAGCAGGGTCATGTTATGTTCCTGCTTTGCCTTTAATATGCTCTCATGCACGATCCTGGCAGTTCTTGGGTCAAGGGTCCCGGTTGGCTCATCCGCAAGTAAAAGCATCGGGTACTTGGCAAGCTGGCGTGCAAGGACTACGCGTTGTTTCTCCCCACCGCTGAGTTCTTTTCCCGTGTACATCATTCTATGGCTGAGCTTACTTTCTCGATCAGTTCGCTGTATAAGCCGAAGGTTCGCTGCATCATGATAGCAGTCCTTTCCATGATTTTCCTGTGCATGCCTTTTGAGTTAAGGTAATTAACCCTCTCTGGTTCTGTCTTTATGTTGCATTTTGGGCATACGCTGCCTGCGCTGCTCGGAGGGCTTACTTTACCGCATCCGGGACAGTAAGAGATATTAAAAATTACCTCTCCGCTGACATCCTCAAATTCCTCAAAGCCGCGGAGCAAATGTAAAAGCGTACTTTTCCCGGCACCGCTTTTTCCGATTATACCGATGCTGTCTCCCTCATTTATATCCAGGTTTATGTTCCTTAGGATCCGTTTGCCATTGATGTTGATGTTCAAATCCCGTATCTCGATTAAAGCAGCCATTTTTAGCCTTCCCGTTTTTCTCGGTGTTAACGAGCCCGCAGTTCCTTAAACATGCCATATGATGCGAGACAAGGCTCTGGTCTTTCCCGGTTGCCTTGCATATATCGTTCACGCACATTTCGCCGTTTTCTTTTAATGCGTGTAGTATTGAAAGTCTTGTTTCATCGCTTAATGCGCTGAAGAAATACTTTTTTGCGGTAGTCAAATCTCCATTTAACATATGAACATGTGTTCATACATTATGTTATAAATAAATTCCGGTTAAATCGAATTTCCTTTTCTGTTAACGGATAAAAAAGAGTTAGAGCAGAGATGATTCTCCACTCTTGCCTGACTTCTACTTCAGAGGGCTTGTAAATATGTAGTCGTTATCTTTTACTTTGGCATGGCAATCGATGCATGCCTTTACTTTACCTTCAGCCTGTACCGAGCCGTCTGTACCGTATTTTGCATAGAACCAGTCATTGTTCTGGGGATCATAACTGTCTTCCTTGTACATGACCGTAAGCGCCACCAGGGTCTTATTGGCATCATAGTTCTCTTTTACTATTACGCTGTCTTCTTTCATCGTACCCGTTTTGCCCTGTATTGCAGCCAGCGCCATGTCATTTACGTATGTGGTCATAAAAGCAGCGCCGTGCGCCTGTGTTGGATAAAATTCTCCTTTGCCGGGCCACATCTCCCATTGTTTATAGTTGTCTTCTGTCATGTATTTATAGATCACTTTACCATCTGCTGAGAGTCCCGGTATCTCGGTTTCAGGTTGTTGACTTACACAGCCCAGAAGAGCCGATGCAAGGAACATGACCAATAATGTGCACGCAAAATTTTTTACCTTTACCATTTTTTAACCTCCACTTAGGTTAGATTACTGTTAGTCCCTTTTTATATATATATCTTTTTCAGTTGTACCTGATTGCACCGGTAACACTTTTTATATATAAAGATAATTTAGTATCATGTCTGCAGGATTTATCGATATCTCATCTCTTGTTTTTTCATACATTGGTGCAGCAATCATACTTTACGGCGGAGCGGTGACCGTGATCAGGACCTTAAAGCAGGAGGTTAGAACGCCTGCAAGCAGCAATAATCATGATGTCCGCAGGTATTTTACAAACAAGATAGTATTTGGTCTGGATTTTCTTGTCGCCAGCGATATCCTGAAGACGATTGTTGCTCCCAGCCAGCAGGAGGTATTCTTTCTTGGTACGACGGTTGGCATCAGGATAGCAATGGGATACTTTTTATCTAAAGAGGCAAGAGAGTTCGAGAGCAGATAGGACGGCTGATATTGTGACTGCTGGTGCAGCAGATACCTTCTATTCCTGAGTATTGTAAGGCGTATCTCCAGATGCCTCACTCCGCTATCTATTAATCGTAAGAAGACTTTAGATAAAGGTGTGAATGCCAAAAATTTGCACGGACCTCAGCGAGATTGAGTATGGTATACTTAAAAAGCTGACGATCGTCGAGGGAGACGACGGAGAGAAGCTGAAAAACCTTTTGAGGTTTTATATCCATACCATGCCTGAATTAAAATCCTCGGAATACGCTCTGAAGAGGGTTGAGAACAAGAAAGAGATAGAGGAAAACCTGCAAAACGTGTGGGATGCGTATGAATATACGGACTATCCTACTGAGAACTGGAGCGAGGATAAGATCGATAAGCTGGCTGGCGACCTCATTGAGATCGATGTTCTTGTAAGAACAGGCGAAAGGCAGTTCATACCCTCAAACAAATTCAGGAGCCTGTTCAAAATGCTGCTCCACGACATTGCGACCGAAAATAAGGACATAGATGAGTACAGTGCGGCATGCATTGCCACGATCCAGTTGCTTATGGAGTTCAGCATCAGAACCCTCAGCAAAGAAACAATAAGGGACGGAACTATTTTCATTAACGAGGGATGGATGTTCGAATACGCGACAAAACTTAAGGAAGGAAGGGAATTCATGAGAACCAAAAGGCTGTTTCCAGGGATCGAAGTACCAAAGATCGCTACCGCTTAATCATTTCGGGTGATCTCATGAACGTCGATCACAACAACGATCCCCTCTTCGGTCTCAAGCGGGCCCATGTTGATCTCCACCTGGAATTCGCTGCCATCCTTACGTTTTGCCGGCGCGCCGAGGTGAAGTGCCATAATCTTCATGGCAGGCATGGCAAAATAATCCCTGCAGTATCTGGCATGCGCCTCCCTGAAGCGCTCCGGTATCAGGACATCGTAGGGTCTGCCAAGCAATTCTTTTCTTGTATAGCCGAATATTTCCTCAGTCCGGGCGTTTACCAGGAGAATATTGAAATCACTATCCACAGCTATAATGGCATCAGGTATGCATTCTATAAGTTCCTGGAAATTCTTCTCAGCCCGCTTGCGGTTGGTTATGTCCATCCACATCCCCTGCAGGCCCGTGATCTTGCCGCCGGGATCGCGCAGCGCGCGGGCATTCATCAAAACCCATATTTTACTACCGTCCCTGCGGAGAAACTGGGCTTCAAAATCCGTAATCACGTCACTTGTACGGAGCATGTGAAAAAGCTGCAGTCGGCGGCCATTCTCGGTAAAGAGTTTGCGGAAATCGGCAACCGAAGCCGTAAGTTCCTCGGGTGATCCGTAGCCCAGCATTCTTGCAAGTGCCGGGTTCGAGGCGAGTATACGCCCCTCGGTTGATATCTGGAAGATACCCACAACAGCGCTTTCAAAAATGCCTCTGTATTTCATCTCACTTGCGCGCAGTGCTTCTTCAGCCAGTTTGCGCTCTGTTATGTCGCGTATAATGCCGCCGTAGAATACTCTCTCCCCTGCCTTCCAGGTGGTACGGGAAAGTTCCAGCGGAAATTCGCTGCCGTCTTTTCTCAACCCGTGCAGTTCGCTTATTTTACCGATGTAGTTGCTCTTACCGGTGCGGCGCACACGCTCAAGTCCTTTTAGATGAGCATTCCTGTATCGCTCAGGCATCAAAATTGTGAGCGGTTTGCCCAGGATTTCTTCTTCCGTATATCCGAATATGGTTTGAGCTCCCCTGTTCCACAGAGTAACGTTCCCGTCACTGTCGGCTATGATAATTGCATCTATTGCGGACTGCACCACGGAGCGGAACCTGATATCCGATTCTTGCAGCGCTTCTTCCAGCCGCCTGTATTCAGTGATATTTTTGATCTGCCGTAATTCTGCCAGTTCGTCTATAAGTTGCTCTTTTGTCTTATCTTCATCTCTCATATGTCTCTTATAATATTCAGCCTATCCTTTAATATAATCTGCTGAGCTGGCAGGGATGATCCAGGATTCGAGATCAGCATCTTGCATCGTGCAACTGAAGCACACGAATGATGTCGGCGACTGGCATGACCGTGGTGATCAGGGGTACGCTCTCTATCTCGGCTATTTTAGCCGCTATCCTGTCAACCTGGGATGCAGAAATCCCGTGGATTACGATCAGGGCGGGTTTTAAATTAGTCACCCTTATGGCTACCAGGGGCGATCTTCCTGTGGAAACTCCTGTAAAGATCATGGCTCTCTCGGAGCTCATTCCGTAGAGCTTCAGGAACTCGTTGCCTGAGAGGTGGAGGATAGCCTTCAGACTGTTGACTATAGTGTATCCATACAGCGGTTTTATGTGTTCGCGGCTTGGGGTGTATACGATCTCTCCTTTTACCAGCCTTATCAGACCTCCAACAGACATGGGTGAGAGGTACTCGTGAATATCGTATATGGCATCTGCACTAAAACCCTCTGTCAGTATGCTTTCGTAAGAGCCTGTTTTTGCTCCACCCCGCACCGCGTCCATATTCAGAAGCGCATAAACGATCTTGTTAACCACGAAAATACCGGGGCATTTTCTCCTGCCGCTTTCGTAGTCGCTTATCACCGATGGAGAGACCTTAAGATAGGCGGCAAGACAGGATTGGGATATCCCAAAAGTGGTGCGCCATTTTTTTATCACCTCCCCTGGTCTATCTGAGAGCGTGATTTCTCCGGCCATTTTCTCAGCAAGTTTATGCCTGATAGCCTGGTCGGAACTGTTGATATAGACGGGTGGGACATTGGTACTGAGAGGAGATGGAAATGCTGAGGCAGTAGCTGCTTTTTCTGTCATGCTGGTAGAGGGAACGATGTAAGAGCATATAAAACTAACCGCCAGAATCACCTATAATCCTGTCGTATACGGTGCTCCACGACAGCTGTGAGCCGGCAGCAACGAACATGGCGCATGCCACTGCCTCAGCTATCTGCTCATCAGTCGCGCCGTGTTTCTTTGCGCGCTCGGCATGTATCTCGGTGCACCGCTCGCATCTCATGAGCACAGAGGCTGCTATTGATATGAGTTCCTTCGTGCGTGCATCGAGCGCGCCCTCCTTATATACTGAGTTCCTCAGCTCTGCGAACGCTTTTGCGACTTCGGGTGTTTTTTCGTTAAACCATGACAAGTTATATTCCTCCTGTTTGAGTATAAACATAGGCGGACACTAATTCCCATTTGGCATATCTGCGTTCATCTGCGTTTATCTGCGGTTCGTTAAATTCTATTTCTCATCCAATATTATGATACATCAGTACCGCTTTTGCTGAGCCAGGCTGAACCTGCCCTTTTTGCGACGTGGACGAGCCCCAGCATCACCGGCACTTCGATGAGCGGTCCCACAACAGCGGCAAACGCCTGGCCTGAGCCAATCCCGAACACAGCGACGGATACAGCGATGGCAAGCTCGAAATTGTTGCTTGCTGCCGTGAACGCAAGAGTGGTGGAATAATCATAGGAAAAACCCATCCTGTAAGACATGAGAAAGGAAATGCCGAACATGATACTGAAATAAGCCAGCAGCGGGATCGCTATCCTGACCACGTCCGCGGGAAGGGCAACTATGTTCTCTCCCTTCAGCGAGAACATGACTATGATGGTAAACAGCAGGCCTACGAGTGCAGTGGGACCAAGCTTTTTCATGAACACATTATCGTACCACTCCTTCCCTTTCTTTTTAAGCAGGACGTACCGGGTTACTATCCCGCCTATGAACGGGATCCCAAGGTAGATGAGAACAGCTTTGGCGACCTGCTCGATCGAGATCTGCACGACCGCGCCCGCGCCTGCACCGCCTATCCAGGTGGAGAATACGGTGATGAACGCGTATGCCAGTACCGAATAGAGAGCTACCTGAAAGAGCGAATTCAATGCTACAAGCACAGCGCACAGGTCGTTATCCCCGCATGCCATCTGGTTCCAGACAAGCACCATGGCGATGCAGCGTGCAAGACCGATCATTATCAAGCCCATGCGGTACTCAGGGAGGTCTGGAAGGAAAATCCAAGCAAGGGCGAACATGAGCAAAGGACCGATAACCCAGTTCTGGATCAAGGACACGGTCAGGGCTTTTCCCTGTCTTTTCATTTTCGAGAGTTCCTCGTACCTCACGCCTGCAAGCGGAGGGTACATCATCCAGATAAGACCTATGGCTATGGGAAGGGAGACCTGCTCTACGCGGACCGAATCGAGCCCTGCTGCTATCTCAGGGTACACAGCCCCCAGGACCACCCCGCCTGCCATGGCAAGAAGGATCCACATTGTCAAAAATTTGCTCAGTATGCCAAGACCGCCTCTATCGGTCCCTCCGTAGCAGCCTGTTGTTTCTTTCAAGAGATCACCTTTCATGCGAACTTTTCCAATTCAAATGTATGTTGATTCCCTATTATCTTGTCCAAAATAAATATGATACCAGGATATCAACAAAATTTGATATGATAATGCTATAAGATTAAAAGGATATGATCTCTCCTCTCATAATATTGCATCTGCCTAGTCAGAACAGGTTCGCTGGCAGGATTTTTTTTGTTTTTTGAACATATTATAAAAAACATTACTTGATTTTTTAACGATACTGTAGAGGTTTGAAGAATACTTATCCAGTGAGAACCATATGGCAAGCTCAGGATTATATTTTGATTTGAAAGGACGAAGCCTGGGGTCGCAGCCGTTATCAATATTCTCGTAATAATTGAAGCCGTGGCTGCAAGCCCATTTTATCGATTCCCACTGAGCCAGGTCATTGGGAGATAATCCTTTCAGGTTGGATTTTATGGTCCCCATCCAGAGGCGCATAGTGTCTTTATAGCACAGCAAGATCACACCCCCGACCCTCTCCTCTTTATAATTGGCAATAAAAATCTTCATATTATCCGGATGGAACTCTTTGTATAATTCCACCAGGTATCCATTGTAATCCGATGTGTGCCAGCCCAGCTCTTTTAACCTCCTGTAAAAAGAGCTGTATATGAACTCAAGGTCCTCCATGCTTCCCTCTTCGACCTTTACCTTCTCTCTTGCGGTCCTGTTGATATCGACCCTGAGCTTTCTATCGAACTGCTCCCATACGTGCTCTGCTCCGCCCCTGAGATTGATGCGGTACGTATGCATCGGCTCTACCCCATAACCTCTCCATTTGAACGGTCGGAAATCCGGAAGACCCGGAGACGAGCGGATCCGGACGTATTTGCATCCGAGCCCCGAGAAAAGGAACCTGTCCACATCCTCCTGGAGCTGTATCAAAGTGGATTCCTTTTTATCCTGCTTCAGAGACTCATAGCCCGGTATTACAGGTCCAAGGTAGAAGAGATAGGCGTTAGGCGGGGGCGAATAGGCAAGTTTGATAAAACCCTTTTTCTTTAAAAAAATGGGATATATCCCCTTAATAGTCGTGCCCCTGTACGCCATGATAGGATACAGGCGTGTCCTGGTTTGCTTCTCAACTATCTTGAGCCACTTCCAGGTGTGGAAGATGGTGCTGTGGGCTGAAGCACCTACTATCCTGTCCCACTCCGCTGCATCGTTTTCATTCGCTATTTTCAACTCTAACGACAAAAAAGCCCTCCTTTTATCCTTACAATCAGATTACAACCCCGTCAGCCTGAGGAACGATGTAATTGCCTCATAGATAGACTGGCAATACCTTACCCCGCTAAATTCACTATCGTATTATTACACTCCTGCGTACTTAAATATAGCGATACCGCTTATAGGTCGGGAGAAATAAGTATGATCATGTCTCTATTCTAGTGTCTCTGCAAGCTCCCTCAGGTCAGGCGGACTATCAAGATATGCGATTATCCGAAGCTTCCACGGGCCAGAGATGCTTGGGAGTACAGCCTCTATCTTTTCTACGTGCATTTTGCCCCCGAATATTGGACTATCGTTCCAGCCAGTCCTCCATTTCTTCTTCTGAGGGATACCTGCCTATGGATCTTACAACATTGTTCACCAGTACGACAGGAGCTTTAAGATTTTTCCTGGCTCTGAGCCCGGATATTGCAGGGTATTTCTCCAGCTCGTTCGGGTTGAGCGGTACTGTTTCAATATCAATTCTTTCGCCGAACCTTGATTTTAAGGTTTTAATGAATGAAACACAGCGGGCCAGGTCACTGTTCTGATGCCGGGAGAAACCACAGCATCCGCAGCTTGACGGCCGGTTCAAAAAAACTTTTAACTCAAGTTTATCCATTTGCCTTCATGTTTGAAATGATTGAACTTAAAGATAATGAGCCTATATCAAGAAAGGTTGATATGATCACAGACCGTATCTGTTCCTATGAAATGCTGTCCCGGAGATAAAGATATAAACAGAGAATGGGTTTGCAGGCTTGAGAGTGAGTCGCGCAGCATATGCAGGGATAAGATAGTTGAGGTAAGCAATTTTTGTAAAGCCTTAAGCCATCCTTTAAGGGTGAACATAGCCCTGTTATTATGCCGAAGAGATCTCTGCGTATGCGAGATAGTCTCCACGCTGAGGGAGAAGCAGAACCTTGTGTCCCATCACTTATCCATAATGAAGAAGTACCATGTTGTCAGTTCCTACACCCAGGCGAAATACAGGTATTACAGGATAGAAGATACTGCGGCTGAGTTTTTAGGTTCAATGGAGAAGGGTAAACAGGTACAAGACCCTATCAAGGTGATATACAAATAGAATACGGATGACGCGGATCGGACGGATTTTCACGGATTAGAATTATCCGTGCCATCCGTGCGGTCCGTGTTCTATCTTAAGTTAAACTCTCAGGTACAACTTATTAACTGGAGATAATCAGGCAGCCACCTTCTCTGCATGTTTCACAACATCCTCAGAGGGCACTCCGCCAGCGTTCACTCTCTCCATGTAGTCGAATGATTTCCAGTTGTCTGGGAGCTTATCTGCCCTTACGAACCTCATGTTGTACGGCTGCATATCCACCTGCGTATCTATGATGCGATTGACGTAGTCCTTATTGGGCTCAAGTACGATCAAAGGCTCTATCGACTCGGCTTTGAGCACATCCCCGATGTCTTTATTCTCGAATTTTTGCATGAGTTCATAGCACATTATGAAATGAGTAATCTCATCGGAAAAGAACTCTTGCCATATCTTCCTTATGCGTTCATCGGGCTCAGTCTGCATGCAGGAGTAGTAGTTGTAAGCCTCGTTGAGCTGCATTAGCGTCATTTTCTCAAGCGGTGATTCGTTCGGGTCGCCGACAAGCTCGTACTGCGAGACGTGCTGTTCCTCGATCTCTGCTATCTCTGCGTATAGCTTGCGCGCCAGGTCGTTCCTGTACATGAAGCCGTGGGACTTGTAGAAAAGCTCGGTCTGCTGCTCAGCCGATACGATAGTGTAATAATTCATCTTTGTCTTTGTGCTTGCTTCATCCTTATCGAAGTGCATCCTCATCTCATCGTCAGGGTGGCGGTGCTCTATGACCGTCGGGCGCCCGGGCTTGATCTCGGTCTTTCCCTGGGTTATGGATCCCGGGTCTTTGCTCTCAAGCCTCTCAATTAACTTGCTGTAGCGGAACAGGTGATCGAAGTCCTCAATGAGCGCGAAGTCCAGCACCTGCTTGAAATAGCTGTTCTCCTCGTTCCTGGCAAGGTTCGCCGTAAGATCAACAGCAAGCTGCTCGTAACCCAGAGTGGTCTCAAGTACGGTCTGGTCTGCCGGCGTCAGCCAGTTGACCGTTTGCTGCTGCTGGGAATCGACGCGGCGGATAAGCGCAAGCTGACGCTTTATCTCGTCATTATCGGTCATTCTCGCCACGGCATGTGACATGAGAACGCTATTGTTCTCGATGCCGTTCATCAGGATGACACGGGCTCTGGTATATGCATCTACCGCGTTCTTGTCGTATGGTGATTTTATCATGCTGTTCCAGTTCATGAACTGGTCTTCGATAGGAGTACCTTCCTCTTCAAATGGTCTGAATCTCATCTCTTATACATCCCCATCAGTAAATCTGACCCTGAGTATTTAAAACTTAGTATACTGCGGCGGGTAAGCGCATGCCGGTTTTAATGATTACGGTTATGAAAATAAAAATTTAAGAAAATATTGAATACATATCACGCAGTCGAACAATCGGGACAGATGTACTCTTCCAGTTCATGTGTGTCCGGGATGAATTCAAATACAATCTCGTTACACGACCCGCATACTTTCATTTTCATTATAAGTTCTGGCTGAACCCTGCTCTCCATTCAAATTACCTCCCAATTACAATGATTATTCATTGTACTTATAACTAACTGAAGTGCATAGAAATATTCTAAATAATCCAACGTAACAGGCAGACCAGTTTATTACTTCCCTGGAAATTGGCTCGACACAATAAATTATACTGATAACAGCGATCATTATACGTTAATAGCAACCCACAGTGTTGGAAACATAAAATTTTCCAATTCCTTTAGAATATTTTATGAAACTTTATTTGAAGCTTATG
>Ga0074199_1001913_pt1 | contig 15061 bp, 17 predicted proteins | sample EPASupsiteSAE347_FD_64528 | JGI IMG/M metagenome (GOLD analysis project Ga0074199, IMG submission 64528) | Bioremediated contaminated groundwater from EPA Superfund site, New Mexico - Sample SAE3-47 | ecosystem: Environmental > Aquatic > Deep subsurface > Groundwater > Contaminated ...
ACAGGTCAGCATACATCAAACATTACATAGACAAATTTGGCTACAATCGTCTTATGCGCCTCAAACCGAAGCCATTTTATACTGATCCCATAAATTACGGTACTTATTCTTTTGATACCCTGCACATGGATAGTTAGGAGGTGAAAAATATGATGACGACTAAATATGCGAATGATTATACGTTGCCCGAATTGATGATTGTCGCCTGTGCCAGAGAAATCACAGACGGAGAAAAAGTCCTGATAGGGGTTGGTCTCCCCCTCTTAGGCGCAATGTTAGCGAAAAGAACACATGCTCCAAATTCAAAAATGGCCTACGAAACGGGAACCTTTGATTCTGCACCAACACGGACGCCGTTCAGCGTGGTCGATCCGGATCTTGTGCCTCGGGCCATTCATGCCGGACAATTAACGGACATTATGTCTCTCTACCTTCAGAGGGGGTTTATTGATGTCGGTTTTATCGGTGGGGCGCAGGTTGACAAGTATGGAAATCTGAATTCGACCTGTATTGGAGACTATTATAAGCCTAAAGTTCGCTTCCCGGGAAGCGGGGGTGCTCATGATTTCGGGACATTTGCAAGGAGAAGCCTGATCGTCATGATCCATGAGAAACGCCGTTTTGTGGAGAAATGTGACTACATTACCACACCCGGCTTCCTTAATGGTGGAAACAGCCGTTATGAGGCGGGATTACCTGTCGGAACTGGTCCCGCCGCTGTTATTACGACAACCGGTGTGTTCAGATTTACTGCGGACACGAAAGAAATGTATTTGCATACCATCCATCCAGGTGTCACCATGGAATCTGTACAGGAGCGCGTTGCGTGGGAACTCAAAGTATCGCCGACTCTTCATGAGACCGAACGTCCGACAGAAGAACAGATAACCATTGTGAGGCAACTTGATCCGGATGGCTTTTTTCTGAGGAGGGGAGGATACGCAAGCAATTTTGCACAGGAAGCAGAAAAGATGGGTTGGCATTAACTTGATATGCCGGAGTATCTCGAAATTAAGCCCGTTGTCTGGAAATCAGGTCCCTTTACTCTCGAACTGGGTTGGAGCCAGATACTTCCTGTCTCAGTGGGGGTGAAAAACAGACACCAACGGCGTGAAGTAGGGTGATGGCATAAGGGAACGCAAAGTGGTGTTTACCACGGCATTCCGGTCCACACCGTAAACCCAGCTCTTGCTTCAGTATGCCACTGATGTCTCTTTGAACAATGGTATTTTCAGCAATGCAATTCAAGCGCAATTTGCGCACTTTTGGCAAGAGTAATGTTTAGAAAAGGTGTTGTCTTCTAATTGAGGAGAGACCGAGTGCGCAATCTCGGTTTTTCCTCAATTTTGGGAGCTAATAATTAGGTAAAACAGAGGGAAAATAGCTGTTGCATTTGCAAAAAAACCTCCCTCTCTGTGCTCATCGCCATACTGGGCACATGCTCTGTGCAACGGCTATTTATTGTAGACGGTTATTGTGGTTGTTGGGTGCACCGTGTTAACCGTTGCTGTGAGAGGTTAAAGAGTCGGACTTGAATTGAACCTCCTCGACTGACTCTTTAACCTCTTTTAAACAAATGCTGGGCAGCTGAACCATCCAGGCAGGAAATACTGTTTCCTTACGTCTGCGGTCATTATAACCATGTTCCGTCCTAAGAACTTAGCATCGGTAATTGACGCGTCTATTCTGTTATCAGTGGCACCCGTCGGGAAAGTCGGCGAAGATTCCAACTGACTGCTCGCAAGCTGCGCGGCCGCGGCAATGGAAATCCTCAGGAACAGGTAGTCTGTCATAAGGATCATCTCTCTGTCCCGAACACCGGGTTGCGTCATCCCGGTGAAGGGGTAGCCTTTTCGTCTATTCGTTTGCGGTGTGCGGGCTGTCCCTGCATCAACCGCCTCATCAACGATGGCCTTGACACACCGGAAATAATCGTCGAATTGTCTCTGTCGGAACTGGTGCACCTCTTGCCCCAACGGCAGGCTGAGCGACTATATAAACTTCTACATCGGCGATTTGCGAAACATGAAGAAATACGCTTCCCCTATCTTCTTGACGACATCGTCCGGAACGAAATCCTCCTGTCTGTCTTACGCACCAAACTTGCCCATATAAAAAATCTCACGGATTTGATCATAGACCCGCCGGTCATTCTCATCGATGAACGACAAAAACTCTTCTTTTATAGGGGGATTCCTGTCATGCTGCGCCCACTCTCTTTCCGCTTACTGTTTCTTTTGGCAATAGCACCCAAAGAATTTATCATGAGAGAGGTCATCTACGACCACCTCTGGCCGGGCGAGACGAACTACCAGGGGACCAACAAACCTTACGAAAGGCAGATTTCGGACCACAAGCGGAAACTCATTGCCGAAATCAGGAAGGGAATGAACGGGAAGGCCGAAATAGCCGCGGGAGAAGTGGAAACTCTCATTTCCACGCGATCCAAGGTGGGTTACATGCTGAATCTTGCCAAAGAGAACGTGCTGATCCTCCGTAAGAGGGGTTTCTTGTTGATCACTTTTTCGTTCATCTTGGACTGGGATCAATATTTAAACAACTTGTTTCTTGATATGCAGGGGCTGTTGTTGCTGATCTAATGCTGCTGCTGATGATATGCCATTGCCAAACTGAAATGCCTTGCTATGTAACTTTTACCAACCCTAATCTGTGCAGCATTTGCCGGAAATTGCGCCAGATGCGGCTTCGCGCTTCCTCGGGTTGAATAGCCCATATTCGTGACAGATAATTCTCAACTAACGTAACATCCCATGGCTTTGCCGGTACCCGCCCGATCTTAACATATGGGCCGTCTGTCTCGGTCAGGAGTCTGTCTGCCGGAATTCGTGCGACAATTTTTTTGCCTTTCTCCGAAATTATCATCGCCGGATTCACAGAGAAGAAGTGCCCTTGCGATATAGCCTCGTCGAGTACACCTAACGGCCCACTATACCAGTGGAAGATGGCGATGGGAACCTTAAACTCTATCAAAGTATCGAGTACAGCAGACTCAGCACTGCGGGAATGCAGTGAAACAACCTTGGGGGCTCGTGCTACAGATTCTGCGATAATCCGGAAACTTGCCAGTTGGATGTCTCGGGTTTCTTTTCCCTCTCGGGAAAAATCCAGCCCCACTTCACCCACAAACGACGTGAGGTGCAGCGACTTTTGAAATAATTCGAGTTCACGGACATGCTCGTTCGCGGCCAAGGGATGGAGGCCGAGTCCGAGCCGAATTCGCGGAAGATCCCGAACGTGCAATAGCCCGGCTTTGAAGTGGCTTGGGAGGTTAGTCACGGCGATGGTGAATACACCTCGATCTGTTGCCTCAGAAGCCATTTGCGCCGGGTTTGGATAACGGTCAAGATGACAGTGACTGTCTAACATCGGCAATCTTATTGCACCCCCGCCAAACGTTTGATCTCTGGTATAGCCTTGTCACGAAGAAGAGTTCTGATTTCGTTCATAGCTCTCTGTACAACAGCGGCATAATCGGGAAGCCGGCGAACGTCTAAACTACCGCTTGCAATCAGCATGGCGGAGATTTCTGCTATAGTCGGATTACGCCTGAGAAAAGTTAAACATGCCCTGAAGTCATTCGGTTTTTCCCCCTTATCATTAAGGTTGACTTCGCCTCGGCAGATGTCGTCTCCATAAAGCTCATTGTCCAACCCAACGGTATGTAATGCTGCACGTCGATATACGCAAGGCATGCACCGTCCGCAACTTTTGGCTTCACGATGTGTCCAATGAACTGTATGACCGCGCTTTGCACAAGAGACGGAGATTCGTGCTGTTTCTTCCAAGAGCTGTTGATTAAGGCACTGTGCGACAGCCTCCCCTTTTGTCTTGGCTTCCAGAGGATTTGAAAATGTGTTTGTCAAGCCCACTCCAGCAATCACACGGCGAAGCATGTTCAGATAATGTGGGTGGGCTGTCCGTGTACTGCATGATCCTCGACGTGACGGGGTTAGTGGAACGTTCAATGCAATGGTGCCGTTCTCGGGGATGAATAATGGAATATTAGTCCCAAGCGCTGAGGCAACAAAGATGCCCAGTGCAGCAAAAAGAAATGATCTTCCCCGCAAAGAAGGTTCCCTATCGGTCACAGATTCGTTATTGTGACCAATACGAATCAAAGTATAGTTGACATGCCCAGAATATTCTCTTTCAAGTTTTTCAAGGAGCTTTTTTTGATCACTATACGGACCCGCAATTTGCCCATCGTGGTGCCCGATGAGATATAGATTGCGCCCATTGTTCGATTGAAGCCAATCGATCGCACCGATCAACGAGTCAAGACCGCCAGAAAAGAGGCAAACCGCGTCACCGGTAAGCGGCAAGATCATTGGACGATTCAAACGGAGGAGACTTGACTCTTGGGTGACAAAATTAATGTTCCAAGAATCGCCGGTCAGGAAGGAAAGGCATCCATCAAGATCATTCTTTACCACATTCCAAGTTCTCACATCGGAGACAGGAATCTGTAGTGAGAACTCACGATGCCAGCAGTCGGAAGTATTTTTTCGTAGCACAAGTTTATCAAGGGCATAAACGGAGGCGGCAAGAAGAAGAAAGTCTATCGCACATTCATTGGACTGGCAAAGTGGTGCAAGCTTCGAGTACTCCATATCTATTTGACATAACCGCATACCATCATCCTTCAGGATGCTAACTGGCACGAAGCCTTCCTTGGTCATTCCATGTGGCTGGATTTCGACGGTTACATTCATTTTAGCCCCCAAAAACGTTAAGTGTAGTCTCCATAATCTCAGCGGTTATCGTTTCGCCCTCGCTGCCAGCCCAGTTTATCTGACTTATGTCACGATTTGTTACCCTGTTGGCGAGAGTTGATTTAATGAAATCACCTATCTCGTTGAGATAAGAATGTGCACGGGTATCTCCGACTCGCTGCACAAGCCGCTCAAAAAAAACACGACAGAATAGTTCGTAAAGGTAGAGACCGAAGAAGTCTTGCAGGACCATTTCAAGTCTATCGACTTGATTTGTTAACCGTTCCTCCAATTCTTCGATGGTAGTGGCGTCGGCAAAGTATTTTTCCTGTAACTTTGAGAGAGCCATGCGTGCGTCCACGTCATCAATTGTACTGGCATCTCCACCTACACGGTCAAGAAGGGCGTTAAGTATCTCCGAAACTGGACGGCCTACAAGGTCTCCCCATCCGGCGTTACGCAGGGCCTTTTCAAATCCTATTCGACCAACGTCGGAAATAAAACTACCCAGGCGTCGCGCCGTGCTGCGGGCAGCTTGTCCGCTGGCTACTGTACCTCCACCTTGTCCACCTCCGCCGCCTCTGCCAGCCAATGCTCTGGCGCCGCCACTATTTTTAATGAAACCTTGTATGAGCTGTCTTGTTTTATCCGCCGTAATCGATCCACTATGGGCCGTGCGTGTTACTTCGCCCTTAAGTCCGCTCCATGAAGGAGGAGCACTGTAGCTTGTTGATGTTCCCATAGGTTTCACTCCTGTGTCTATTTTGCGGATTGAGCTGCTTTGCCGATTCGCGTGTCCGACTTTAATAGAAGCTGTTTCGCTGGATCGAGGATGCTGCTAAGTTCGGACTTGGTTTTATACAAGGTCATGAAGTCCATACCAACATTTGCCGGAACATTATCCAGTGGGCGTTGGGTTAGCGTCTTTACCAGGAATTCTGCTGACCCGGCGATACCCGCTTCAATGAGGCAACGCACTGCTTCGTAGCCTGCCTTGTCTTCGGGCTGCCGGGAGATTAACTGATCAATGAGGCTTAGAAGGCTGGCTCGCTCATCTTCGGTAAGATTCTTTGCCGCCATCATCGCCGCATTTCGTTTTGGGGGTGCACCAGAAATCAGCCCGTCCAAAACCGTGCGGACAATAGGAGGAACCATTGAGATTCCGGTGAAAGTTGATTCCAGGCGGTCCCGAGCAATCCAGAAGTAGTCGCGCAGATCCACATCCTTCAGAAGTGGCTCCATTGCAATCCATCTGCGTAGCGCCGTTGTTGCCCACCGCGCATCAACCTTTTTTGCCCCTTCTTCATTGTTTACATCTCCCTTTGGTCCAGTAAGCATGGCTTCGAGTTCAGCAATTTCCTTGGGGTACCCGTTCTGCCGCGACTGCCAAGAGAAGATCTGTGTGAACAGCTCCGTGTGCACATATTCAAGAATCATCAGTTTGACGAGGACATCGTCCCTGATATTGTCGAGCTTTGCCACACATGCGAGTTCTTTACGGAGGAGAAGTGCATTGAGAAATCGCTTCACCTGGCGTGGATTGCCCTTGAGGCCGTCAGCGATCAACGGCGCAGAAGCGGCGGCAAGCGAAAGGGCTCCTGCTAATTCCGGTTTAAGATCGGTACCATGAAGAGCAGTACGCACGCCGGCATAGCCAAAGCTGGCATAGCGATTTCTGGCGCGATTTTCCTCGCAGGCCTTGAGGCATAGACCGAAATCACTGGCCTTTAAATGCTTCTGACAAAATAGCAATGCCATGTAGGTCTCGATCTCAGTTGCCGATAGTCGGGGGAGGCTGTATGGGACCTGTACGAGCTTTTCGAGATAATCCTTTACCAAGCCCTTTGTTTGCTCATCGTTCTCCTCAATCGCACGCTCTGCATAACGAGAACGGATGGCATGCTCTACGATCCGGCGATCGGCGCCGATAACGAAGGCCGTCTGTTCGACACTAAGGAAGAGCTTTACTGCCTCCAGGTTCTCGATGATCCGTTCGGGTGCACAACGGTCCAGGTCATCGACCAGGACAACAAGCGTTGTGATTCCACCGTTAGCGAGCATCTTCCCAAACCGTTGTCGGAAGGTGTGGACATCCATCACTTGCGCCTGCGGGGCGTCTTTCTTGATAAGCTTTTCCAAGTCGGCCTTCTCTTTGCTGCCATCAGTCTCCTGCTCGGTGCCAGAACAAGAAGAAGGGAGGATGTTCGTGAGTCCGGCTGAGAGTGCAAGGGCAGCGGGAATTGCGGCGGCGCCACTGCTAAAGAATGCAGCTGCTGCGGGGATCACCACGTGTTGCATTGCCAAGCGGGTAGTCCGCATCCAGTGCACGCTTTTCATCAGCGAGATCACCCCATCTCGGATTTTAGGACCGAAGCGCTTGTGTTCGGCAAGTTCCAGAAGAATAGAGCTAATGATGGCTGCTTTCGCGTCATCATAACCCTCAAATAGCCATGTATTGACATAGACGACTGCAATGCTTTCACATTGCTTGTGCTCGCTGGACCCCGTGGGCCATTGCTCTGGATCAAGGTCGCGCTCCAGCATTTTCATGATGCTGGTCTTGCCACCACCCCAATCGCCAAAGATTCCTATCGTAATAGGCAACATCGCGGCATTCGTCACCACTGCGCGGATTAAATCGGCGTGGACCTGGAACCCGATTAAATCATTGGTTGTTTCATTATCCGGCCACATACACGTGCTCCGTTGTTGTGTATTAAATTACTATGAATGAAAATATCATCCAACCACAAAAAAGGTTATTAGAAGGGAACGTCGGCCTCTGCTATGGAAGCAATCTCGTGGAGAAGGATTATTTGCGATGCTGCGATAGCGAGTGCATACTCGGCAATAGCTTGAGTTGCTTTCCCTCCATCCGCACCGCCGTGGCTTACGCCCTCACCGGCACTGCGATAGGCATAGAGACCTGTTATCGTATCGGCCAGGGGTTTTGGTAACTGGCCATCGCGAGCTCCCTTAATCTGCTTGATTACTTCCCCAAGGGTTTTAGCATTTGTTTGTGGAAAAAGATGTCGCGCCGCTGCCTCAACAGCGCATACGGCTTCCTTAACTACATTTTCAAAATCTGGCTTTGAAGGGTGCTCAAAGTATCGGAGTGCCTTTGCGTAGTGCTCACGTGCGTCATTGAGACGCGGATCGCCAAGTGTGGGCTCAGCTTTTGCCACCTGCTGCCTGGTATGACTTCTCCCACGGCACCGGACCTCACCTTGGTCGAAAGAATATGCAAGATGTTCTTCGAGAAAGATGCGCTGCAATTCGTCGGCTATGTAACGCTGAACCTCTTCACGATTGGTTTGAATGTCGTATTCATTAGCGAAGCTATCCCATCTACTTACTTCGGCTGCCAAATGGGTATGCAGCCTTTCGCAGAAGTCAAAAACTTTATTCCAAGACAGGGCTTTTAAAATGGTTTCAGTGGAGAGGCGTGCATTTTGAGACGATGCAACCTTGTCGCGGTCATAATTTAAGGGCTCTTCTCGTGCGATCCTTCGCGCTTCTTTATCGATGTCAATCCAGCCACCCACATATTGACGATCAACCAAGTCGTACAGCAGGTGCGATATGGCAATACGAGCGGTATCTGGCAGGTCATTCTGAATCCATGCTTTCGATCCGGCTTCGCGCCGACTGAACGGAGGTTTCACGGTCATATCCGAATCCTCTTCTGTAAACCTCTAACCAATTTCTTGCGACTTTTGCGTATGCACAAATTGAGACGGTCGTGGGCAGCTATCACAGAAGCCCCCTCCGCTCTTAAACAGAAATAGGACCAATATCAGCGCATCATTTTCTTCTTGATGTAAATCCCCAGAAAAGTAAGCTCATAAAAGCACTTTACTATAGTTTTGTCAAAGATTTTGACCATAAACCAGACCCCCACCGTACATGTCCCCGCAGCGGCGAGAAATGGCCATCCCTCATGTGGCGATCGGAATTAGCCATTTATTTTTTTTGACGACCGCAAAAAGACCGCTTTTTTTCCGAAACTTTTCCGATCATTTTGGTGTATTTCCCCCGGCAACCCGTTTTTTCATCCCGATAAACCAGGACGAGCGCCATGTACGAATGCCGCTGCCCCCATGATGGAAGAAAACTGGCGGAGATTGCCAGGCTCCCATTTTCTCTGATGAAGGTGGTGGGGCGCTGTCCCTGCGGAAGGCCAAAACGGGCTCAAATCGTTTCTGATCGGCAAACCAATCAAATCCTTGCACTGATTTCCTGTGAATGTGGGCGCGTGACCGTGAACCTTGTCGGGTATCTGGTGGCCATCCAGTGCCCGAAGTGCAAGTCCGTCGTGAGATTCTGAATCTACACGACTTTATCAAGTAGCAGGCTCTGAGGCTCCCGAAGCCCATGCCGCGAGGTTCGCGCATGGGCTTTTCCTTTTCTGGCATCCGGAAGGATCTTTCCTCGGTAAAATTCAAGCGGTTTTATAAGGGAATCCGGGTGACCTGCCCCAGCCTCTCCCCCTTTCCGGAGCATACTTCTCTGATTGCCTTCTTCCACGACACAGCACAGGACCTGGACGAGAAGGATCGTATCCTTTTTGATCTGATCACCTTTTATCGGGAAAAAGACCGGCATCAAGACCTCGCGCCGCTGTTCATTGTCCTGTTCACTCCCGCCCTGGCCGGCATTTACCGGCAGGGGAAGAGAACCTGCCCCCGGATGGAACATGATGATCTCATCCAGGACATCTGCCTTCTTCTTTTACAGGTGCTGAAGGAAGCGGAGATGACCGGCTTCAAGGTGGCCAGCCGGATCGTCGGCCAGGTTAAAAACTGCTTCCGCAGCTATCTGAATTACCGGATCAAACACGATTCTTGGGATTATTCGCCCGGTCAACGCATCCCTCTCCGGCATACGACCTTTGAAGAGGATGATGTTGAACCCGGAGAGTATGGGGAGGCATTTCTTGCCATCGCCGGCAGTGACGATTCCATTCCCGATATCGCCGATGCCGAAACCTTCATGGAGATCCTGGTAGAGGCCGGGGTGATTACCGCGGCAGACAGGGATCTCATCAAAGCCACATCAATTTCGGATCTTCCCCTCAAGGAGATAACCTCAGACCCCAAAGAATACGAACGCCTTAAGAAGCGAAGGCAGCGCGCCCTTCTCGCCATTCGGGAGTACCTTCTTAAGTACATGAAATAATGATGGTAAAAATATTTTATTCCCCATGTCCCCGGGAGGCATTTTGATGACGTAACAAGATAGAAGACGTTTTTTATTTGAGGAGGATGACTCATGGCCAACCCTGAGCCGAAAAATACGACCCGTATCGTACGCGATACCTTTATCGACATGGCCCTGTACCTGGAGTGCCTGTTTCTCCTCCATGGTGTGAACGACATCCTGGTCGAAGACATCATCCACTGCATGGAGGAAGGTTACGTCAAGGCCATGAAAAATCTGAAGAGAATCGATATTCCGAAACCGAAGATCAAACGAAAGTCCGCCGTGGATCGTTTTATCAAGAAACTGGAGCAGGAAGGAATCTGATCGGGTGCTGTCCGGGGGGTGAAGAGAGGTGGTGCGATGGAATGGAAGGAATTGGAAATGGTCAAAAAGGACGAACCGGGAAAAAGAATTCTATGCATCGGCAAAATCCATAAAGGCAAAAAAACCATGATTATTGCCTTTCCAGAGAAGGGGGAAAACGAACATGTCGCAGTTTCACAAAGCGGAGAGGAAGAAGGGAAAGCTTAGGTTGGGCATCGCCGGAGCCGCGAGGTTGGGGAAGGCCTATTCGGCGTTAAGGGCAGGATCCATCCTTCCCTTTTTATCTTTTCGCCGTGAATTGTGAAACGTACCGGACACCCGAAAAGAGAAGACGGTTATACCATGATCTTCAATGAACTCCTGGAAGCATTGATGTGCGCCGACATCCCCAAGCGGGCGCGGCGGCTTATCGACGTCCAGATGCGCTTTTCTTTCGGGTGTGGTCCGAAAACGTTTACGTCATTGACGAAAAGCGAATATGCGTCCCTGGCCAATCTGGACTGGTCGGACGCCCACCGCGCTTTGCAGTGGCTTCTTGAGAAAAAGATTTTTGAGCAGGACGAAAGGGACATGAAACGATATCGACTGAATAAATATTACCGCAAGTGGCTTGTCCGGGTGGGACTGAGGGATATCCCGGAGTTTAAAAATCACCTCACCAAAATGGTCAAAAAGCACCTGTCTCTCTCCGGCGCGTCGCCAGATCAACCTGGTGAAACACCAGATGAACTACCTGGCAAATCACCAGATGAAGCTACGTCTCTGATCTGGCAAAACACCAGACGCCCCTCTGGTGAATCGCCAGATGACGATCTGGCAAAACGCCAGACGGAGCTCGCAGATTCGCCTTTACAATCCGATGGTTGTGACCTCCTAAAGAAAAAGAAAAGAAAAGGTAAAGAAAATAAAGATCTTGAAGAAGTATATTCATACTTCTTCTGTCGTGACCTTGCCGATCTTTTGGATGATCATCCTTTCTTTTCCGGTCTGAAAACGGACGTGGATTTCTGGAACGCCCTTGCCGTTGCCTTTCCCGATCAGGATATCCCCATGCAGATCAACAGGATAACCGCCTGGCTGATCGCCAACCCCAACAAAAGATATAAGAATTACAAACGTTTCATTCAAGGATGGTTATCCAGAGAAGAACGAAAGGAGAACGATCATGGAAAAATTCGGGACGATTCTGAAGAAAGGCCTGCTCCCTTTTCCGACATCCCCCCGGAACTCATCGCCTGAACGTGTCGGCGTACAGCATACAGGCAGGCCCATAAAGGAATGCCCGCACTGTGGTGAGCCCATTCATGCTGTCTTCATGGATAATCCGTCTTATCTGAGGATCACCGGGAAGACGCCCCACTGGACAGAGCTTCCCTGCGAAGCCTGTGAACGGGAACGGATGCGCCAAGAGATGGAGGAGAGGGCCAAAGGCGCCGTCCAGCAGAGATTGAACACCCTGCTTGCGAACAGCATGCTCCGTGAACGATTCATCGGCAAGACCTTCGATAATTTTATCCCTTTCGGGAGGGACAAGGAGAAGCAGTTCCGCGTCCTGTCCATCGCAAAGGATTTTGCCGGCAACTTTCATCGTCATCGTCAGACGGGCACTTGGCTCCTCTTCATGGGCAATGTGGGAACGGGCAAAAGTCATCTTTGCGCCGCCATCATCAATCAGGTCATTCGCGCCGGTTACACGGCGTTATTCACCAAGACTCCCCGTCTCCTGAGAGAGGTCAAGGACACCTTCCATCGGGATTCGGAGATTACCCAGAGCGAGATCATCGCCCGGATGGGCGACATCGACCTGCTGGTTATCGACGAGGTGGGCATCCAGTTCGGCACAGATACGGAACGGATGATCCTCTATGAGATCCTCGACCTGCGCTACGAGGCCATGCTGCCCGTTATCCTCACGACGAACATCACTGACTTGAAGAGCCTGGAGAAGCTTCTGGGGGAACGGATCATCGACCGGCTCTTTGAGGGGGAATCGAAAATAGTCATCTTTGAATGGGAGAGCTACCGGAGATTTCAAAAATCGGGAGCGGCAACGGGACTGTCGACATCGGGGCCTGTGTTGAATAGAGCAAGCGCGATATTCAAAGCGCATGCCGGCGTCCCATTGCAGGGAGGGCGGTTCCAATGAGATCACTGACGTTTTCCATGCCTTTTCTCCCACCGCCGCTGAACGCCTATCGGAATGAGCATTGGCGGAAGCAACAGGGGGAGGGAAAAACGTGGAAAGATTATATCGCCGTGAATTGGGCGGAATTGGGCAGGCCGAAGCTACGGGCCATACGCGTTGCCATGATCTTTTCCTTCCCCGACCGGCGTACGTGCGATCTGGATAATTATTTGGCCACGGGAAGCAAGCTCGTGGGGGATGCCGTCAAAGGGCTCTTTATTCCCGAAGACAGCCCGGAACACCTGACGGCCTGGAGCTTCCGGTCTGAATTCGGTGACGAGGCCAAAACGACCGTCGTGATTGAGGAGGCGGATGGGAGCGTAGGGGGCCGCGTTTCCGAAGGACAGGCGACGTTCTGGGAAGACCACCGCCCCGCGCAGTCCAAGGAGGCGGCTGCCAATGCCGGTAATGATGCAAAACGATCCGCCGGGGAACGCTTTGCGACGGGACGTCGTTCCGGTCGTCAGGCATCGGAGGCGCCAGAGGCGGAAGTTGTCACCGGTTGTCCCGTGCAGGGGAATTCATGCCGGCGCTGTCCATTGAAAGCTTTCCCATCAAGCAGCATTTCCGCAGGTCCTTCTGCCACCGGTCGCCCCGCTTGCAGCCTCTACGAGATGTGCATCGCGCCGCTGTGCCCCATGGATCGGAGCAGCCTCAACGGTATCTGGTACCCCGACGAGGAGATCTGCCACTCCCGAACCCAGGGGAATTTCCCTTGGCTAAAGGCGCAGAGAAAGCTGTCCAAGGTCGCCGCCGCCGGGTACTTCACCGTCGAGATGATGAACCGCCTGGTCGTCATCAGAAAGGGGATCTCCGGCCTCGATCCGAACGTCCCGGAAGAGCAGCAGTTGCGGACCTGGTTTCAGAAGCGGGCGGATAAACAGGATGCGCCGCCCGAAGCGAAGGCCGACAGGTCCCGGCACCTGAAAAAATTCAGTTTCAAAAAACGGGGCGTTCGGGAGGGTTAGGAGTCATTTTTAAAACGGTCGAGATGGCGTGGTCTGACTAAAATTTAGGGTCGAGACGGCGCGCCTTAAGACCTAAAACTTTTGGCGAGGGGTAAACCCCGCATCCACGGTTTGCGAGGATGATCGAACAGGACAGCAAGACAGCATTACCGGCAAGAGAAAAAGAGGGGAAAGTGACCACGGTTTCAAGCCCACCCACAAAACGATACTACCGTGTCGATGAGGTCGCCCGCCATTTCTCTGTCTCCGACCGCACGATCTACCGCCTCATCGACACCGGCGATATCAAGGCGATCCGCCTCCGGGATTGCATAAGGGTCTCCGTGGAGGAGATCCGGGAACTGGAAGTGAAATTCATGATCAGCTTTTAGGCAAAATATTTGATAATATCATGTTGAATCTTTCTGAAAATATGCCTATAAATCCTTCATGGGGAGGGCGTATCTGTATGAAAGGTTCAATCCATTTTCGCAAGGATCGTGGCTACTATTACGTATCGTGGATACATAAAGGCAAACGGTACAAAATCTACAAGTATAACGGCGAATACCTCTATCATAAAAAGTTAGCCGAAAAACTTGTCGCCTGTATGCAGGCCGACGTAGAGGGCGGGTTCTTCCGGATCGAGAAATATACCCGGGAGGTTCCCACCGACGTTATCCCCTACCTGCAGTCGTGGATCAAATTACAGGAGGCGCATCTTTCTCCTGCCACGTACAGAGATTACAGGAATTCCATCAATAATCACCTGATTCCTTGGTTCAAGAAGCATCCTCTCAATGTTCATGAGATTCGCTACGACATCCTCTGCCACCTCCTTGCCGATATCAAAAGGGAAGGAAAAGGGAAGCTGAACGTGATGTACTGTCTGCGCCGGTGCCTCGATTACGCCTGGAAATCTGGTCGCATCCTCGCCCTGCCGCCATTTCCTGAAAAACGTCTCTACGGTATTGAGCCCAAACCTATCAAGTGGATTTCCGAAGAACGTCAGGTAAAGATCATACAGGCGATCCCAGAGGAGCACCAACCGATCTTCTGGTGGCTGAAATATCACCTCCGCAGACCGTCTGAGGCCATGGCCCTGTTCAAGGATGATTACGATCAGGCGACGGATAGTTTCATCATCCGGAGGGCATTTTCCAGCAAACAACTAGTGGAACATACGAAGACCCACAAAGTCCATTTTATCCCTTGCCACAGTGAATTTAAACGGATCATGGAGACGATGCCCAAGACATTTGGTCCATACTTCTTTGTTAATCCGAAAGGGCGATTGAAGGGACAACACTACCAGCACGATTATCTTGTGGATCTGTGGCACACGGCATGCGCGACAGGCGGAGAGGCAATCGATATGTACGCCGGGCTGAAGCATTCCTCATGCAGTCAGTATATCAACGAAAAGGGCCTGAGTATCGACGAATTACAGATGCTGACAGACCATGCGCGACGGGATTCCGTCATGCAATACGCCTCCGTCCAACTCGAAGCAAAACGCCGCATTCTGGAGAGGAAAGTTATCCCCCTGGGGGAAATCCGGGGGAACTTTGGGGGCACAATTCCAGCAGATAAAACTCAATAAAATCAAGTAAAAATGGCGGAAGTGCATGGGAATCGAACCCACCTGGGACGGTTTTAGCGCCCCACAC
>Ga0074199_1001915_pt1 | contig 15058 bp, 16 predicted proteins | sample EPASupsiteSAE347_FD_64528 | JGI IMG/M metagenome (GOLD analysis project Ga0074199, IMG submission 64528) | Bioremediated contaminated groundwater from EPA Superfund site, New Mexico - Sample SAE3-47 | ecosystem: Environmental > Aquatic > Deep subsurface > Groundwater > Contaminated ...
CGTCCCCGCCAAGCTCGCAACTCGCCAAGCTTGGTGAGCCGCGAGCTTGGCGGGGACGCAACCCCGCCCTACCGTTCAAGGTGTCCCGCCTTATGTGGGTAGCCTACCTGGATACGAGCACGAGCACGGAGGTCGCCCAGACCATCGAGCCATTTAGCGAAAATTTCAGTCTTCCGGATTTCAATCATGCCTGTACTGTATCCTGTGGGCTACATGCTGTCAACGGGCATTACTTGTTTATCACTTCCAAAATATATATGGCGCAGGGAAGTGAAATGTGAAATTAATACGGTAGGCGAACAGGTATCGAATGGGTTCCGGGAATGTTTTGGGAATGTTCTAAAAATGGAGGGAATTTCATGAAGGGTGAAAACTGGTTGGGAGTTTGGCGCGGGTGGCTCGGGCCGGTGGCGGGAATGGCCGGCAGGGTGCCGGGGCGGATACTCTTGCTGTGCTGGATGACTGTTGTCTGTTCGGGGCTGCTCGGCGGCATTCTGGACGTCTCCACGGCTTGCGCGCAGGCGTACCGACTGCCCGATACGGGCCAAGACAAATGCTACGACGGCTACGGCAATGAAATTACCTGTCCTCAGCCCGGCAAGCCCTTTTACGGCCAGGACGCCCAGTACAAGGGGCCTCAGCCTGCCTTTCGGGACAATGGGGACGGCACGGTCTCGGATCTCAATACGGGGCTCGTGTGGCAGAAGGGAGACTCGCAGAATGGTCAGTACCGCGATTGGCAGCAGGCGGTAGATTACTGCGCTTCACTGGATTTGGGTGGCCATACGGATTGGAGGCTTCCGTCGAAAAAGGAGCTCATGTCCATTGTGGACTATGGGAGATCTTACCCGGCGATCAATACGGCATTTTTTCCAGACTGCCGCTCGGGCTATTACTGGTCGAGTAGGACCTACGCGGACTATCCGTACTACGCCTGGGGCGTCTATTTCGGCTATGGCTACGTGTATTGGGACGATTAGACGGACAATAGCTTGCTAGTTCGGTGCGTCCGCGGGGGACTATGATGGATTATTTGGTCATTTGATCCTTTGATCCTTTTCTCCGTTGTGGCAGGGTCGGAATCTAATGATACGATACAAAAATGAGGCCGGTCATGGCAAATTACGAGCATCTCCCCATTTTCAAAAAGTTGATGGAGCTGAGTGTCCTTATGGAGCAGGTCGTTCAGTATTTTTCACGCTATCACAAGTACACGCTGGGAAGCGAGCTGCGCACCATGTGCCATGAGGCTCTGGCACTGGTGGTGGAAGCCAATTCGCTTCGTGAGCGGGGACCGGTTTTGATGAAGCTGCGGACGTTGCTCGAAAGAATCAAGATCCATTTGATGCTTGCCAGGGAGGTGAAAGCATTCCAGAGCCGCAATGCCTTCGGACAGGCAACCGAAATTGTGGTGGACCTGTGCAGGCAGAATGAAGGGTGGATCAGGAGCACGGTGGGGAAGAAGGTCGGTGAATCGGTGAATCGGTGAATCTAAAGATCGTAAATCAAGAGTCATGATATGAGCGCACGGACGGTGGGCTGTGCCCACCACTTTGGTGCATCCATTGTGAATCCGACGGAAGCGCCGATCAGGTGTTTCCTGAAAACGATGTCCTTTCGAAGGTAATGACGGATGGGTAGGGTTTCACATATTCCGGAGGAGGGTGTTTGCCGAGTTTTGACGTCCGGCTATGCCTGCCTCCGAGGTTTGTGGGGTATTTCGGCCCATACTCATCAGTGCCGCGGGGGCCTGAATCTTCATCCCGAGGGATGTGAGAGCGAGCCTTTTTTCATGGTGCGTCCGCCCCACCCTTCTTCATTGGAGGGTATGGCGCATACAGCTTTTCGTCCCCATCTCGCATGGGCCCGGGGGGCAGTGGGTTCCGCCGCGAACGGCAATGGAACAGAAAGTGGGTGGACTATGTGCCGCTCGAACAATTACTGGTCGAGTAGTACCAACGCGAACAATCCGAACAACGCCTGGAACGTCAATTTCAACAATGGCAACGTGAATTGGAACAATAAGACAAACAATAGCTTGCTAGTTCGGTGCGTCCGCGGGGGAGCATGAGAGCCCATGGCGCAGGTCAGTGGAGTAGCTCGATAATGGAGGGATTTTGATGGTCATCGGAAATGGATCGCGTGGGATACCTTGCCTGGTGGTGGGCACAGCCGACCGTACGCGTGCATTTTGGGAATCCCGGCTTCCGCATGTAGCACATAGCCCCTTGTGGGCGTCGGGGCAGGAGGCATTTGGCAGACCATTGCGTTCCCACGTCCGTGATAAGGATCTTGGGGCATGCAGGTCATGAGTTAGCGGAGTCGGAAATAGAAAGAGAGTATGCAACTTCCTGAACTTACGAAAGAGCACATTGCTCGTTCCCGCGTAATCGCAAAGGGTAGAGGAATACGCGACTTGAATAGACTTATTCAAGATTACGGTGGAAGAGCCTCGATGTGGACCAAAAAGAGCAGTCCACAAGTTGAGATTGGTGGGGATGTGTATGAGTATCACTGGTATGAGCACCATGGAATCGGAAGGTTTGAGGTAAAGCTAAAGAAGGTGAGAGATTTATGATTGTAAAACTGAAAGAAAAAAACCTTGACTATCCAGATCTCACGCCGGGTCAACCGTATTTTCTAATTGGCATTGAAGCGGACGATTACCGAATATTGAATGATTTCGGCAAGCCGTATCTCTATCCTTCATGTCTGTTCGAGGTCATCGATCCGCGAGAGCCGAGTATTTGGGTTACCGAGTACGGAGATGACGGTGAGCGCTATGCATATCCACCAACGCTGAATAAAGCCGGGTTCTTCGAGGACTATTTCGAGGGCAAGGACGAGGCACTTTCCAAGTTTTGGCATGTAATAAATGCACGGCTTTCGGAGGCAGCCTGAGCTAGTGGAAGGCTACTCACATAAGCCGGAACGGACGGGTGGCACGGGCAACTTCACGCCCCCAACAGAGTGTTTTGCAACATTGTTGGGGGCGTGAAGTTGCCTGGGCCACCCGCGGGAAATGCCGACCGGATAGGTAGATTGTTACCTGGAAATCACCATAGGAGCTTCGCTGTGACCCCTGTCATTTTAAGGTCTGGACCTTACCGCTTCTATTTTTACAGCCATGAGCCGAATGAGCCACCGCATGTTCATATTGATCGAGATGACCAATCGGCCAAGTTTTGGTTGTGTCCCGTCAGCCTTGCATACAATTTGGGTTTTAGCCCCAGAGAGCTCAGGAAGATAGAAGCAATCACAACCGAAAACCAACAACAACTTCTGGAGGCCTGGCATGGCTATTTCAGCACCTAAGGCTGGTGAGCGCGTCAAAGACGTCCATTTTTCCGAGGACAGTATTAGCGTGGACCTCATAGATGGTCGTACGATCATCGCACCTTTGGCATGGTATCCGCGGCTGTTGCATGCAACAACCCAACAGAGGGACAACTGGCAAATTGCCGGGGGTGGGTATGGTATTCATTGGCCTGATATCGATGAGGATTTAAGCACCGAGGGACTCCTGCGGGGTGCACCCGCTCCAAGGGCATCTCGATCAGCGGCTGCTTAGAAATGTTCTGTGTCTGTTCGAGACGAAAATATAGAGTGGAGATGAACGTGAACTGGAAAGGTCATATCGTAGGCACACCTGACGTACTCAAAGGTAAACCGCGCATCAGGGGAACAAGGATTTCAGTGAGCCTGGTGCTTGGATATCTGGCATCTGGTTCTTCCCATGAAGAGATCATTCAGGAATTTCCTGATCTGACAAGCGAACAGATCATGGCATGCCTTGATTATGCCCGTGAGTTGGCGGAGCTCGAGGTTGCAGCGGGTTTGGCGGGGACGCAACCCCGCCCTACCGTTCATCGTGTTCCAAGGAGCCTCAGGGATTGAGGATTGGCTCCCCTTCGGCATTTTCACGGTAGGGCGGGGTTGCGTCCCCGCCAAGCTCGCGTCCCCGCCGAGCATACCGTTCAAGGAGGAATCTCATGTCACACATCCCCCAACGATGGGATGGATTCGGCTCCTGGTATTTCGTGACCGTGGTGACACATCGGCGTCAATCGGTGTTTGCCGATGAATCGGCCTGTAAGATTCTGCAGTGCTCTTTTCACGAAGCGCATCGCTACCATCCGTTCAGATTGGCCGCCTTGGTGATATTGCCTGATCATTGGCATGCTGTGATCCGCCCCGGCATTAGAGAAGCAACAAGGGCGGGAAGCGCTATTCTCCGCTTTACCAATCAAGAGGTGGTGATCGAGGAGGTTGTGGGAGCTGTGAAGAGGAATGTATTGCGGGACCTGCAGGTAAAGGGTTCCAGTATCTGGCAGACACGCTTTCTTGATCATCGGATTCGCGATGAGGATGATTTTATTCATCATATAGAGTACATCCGGTTCAATCCCGTGAAGCATGGGTATGTCACCGAAGCGGATCAATATGGGTGGTGTTTCATCCACGATCGACCCTTTTGTTGAGTGGGAGCTACCCCCATAAGGCGGGACATCTTGAGGCGGGACATCTTGAGGCGGGACATCTTAAGGCGGGACATCTTGAGGCGGGACATCTTAAGGCGGGACATCTTGAGGCGGGACATCTTGAACGGTAGGGCGGGGTTGCGTCCCCGCCAAGCTCGCGTCCCCGCCAAGCTTGATGAGCCGCGAACATTGGCGGGGACGCAACCCCGCCCTACCGTTCAAGAACATTGGCGGGGACGCAACCGCGGGTGGCCCAGGCAACTGGTTGCCTGGGTGCGAAGCGCAAGAGGGATACCGAGGATTTTCATGCATGGGGGCGAAAATCTGGTTGATCGACCTGAACCCGACAATTGGAGAGGAGATCCGGAAAACCCGCCCTGCCGTTGTTGTGAATGTTTCTCGTTCCCACGCTCCAGCGTGGGAACGAGGGGGGAACCCAACCCTTATGCGCGCAACAAATGCCTCCCGCTATGCGGGAGGTTGGTTACTCTGTGGATCTGTACTTAGAAATGGGTATGGTTCAGAACTATGCAAATAAAGGAAATCTGCTATGGATTTAAGGCGAGATATCATAAATATGCTGAATCAACTTTCCGAAGACCAATTACAGCGAGTTATTGCTTGCATTAAGGAAATATCTTTGATGGAAGATAAAGCGAAAGAGTTACAGCTAGACGAAGAGCAGCAAGAGCTTCTAGGCCTGCTGGCTCATACCGTCGATACTGGACGAGGTGACTTTGCTGAAAAGCATGATCACTATCTGTACGACAGGGACAAACAATGAAAAAACAAGCATTCATGGATACTGCTTTTCTTATTGCTCTTATCGATCGTTCTGATATATCACAATATAGCGGTTGAATGCTATAGAAAACTGATCCTGGAAAAGTGGTCAGTGGTTGTTACCGAAGCCATACTAATAGAAATGGGTAACGGTCTATCTGAGCTAAAATGGAGACAAACTGCCTGGCAATGGATAACAGGAATACAAAAAAGTAAATCAATATTTGAAGTTGTTCCTGTGACTACTGAAATTGTCAGGAAAGCTATCGAGCTCTATGGATCGAGATTGGATAAAGAATGGGGGTTAACAGATTGCATCTCATTCATTATTATGAAAGAACGTGGTTTGAATTTCGCTTTGACAGTAGACCATCATTTTGAACAAGCTGGATTTACTATATTCATGGATATATCTGAAAATCTATAGCTGAGCCGAGGTCATAGGTGGCATGCAGGAAGATCTTTTCACCTTGGAAAATCTCTACCAGGCATACACGGCATGTCGCCGCCACAAAAGGGGCACCATGAACGCGCTGCGCTTCGAGATCAGGCTGCTGGACGAGCTGTGCGACCTGAAGGACCGGCTGGTGGATCGTTCTTATCATCCCGGTACATCGATATGTTTTATTCAGCGTAGGCCCAAGATGCGCGAGATTTTTGCGGCGGACTTCAGGGACCGCGTCGTGCACCATCTTCTGGTGGGGTATCTGGAACCGATTTTCGAACGGAAGTTCATTCATGATTCATATGCCTGCCGCAGGGAAAAGGGGGTTCATACCGCCGTGGCGCGGCTGGGCTCCTTTCTGAACGGTGTTACGCGGAACGGGACAAAACGGGCGTGGTATCTGAAGCAGGATATCTCCGGTTTCTTCATGAACATCGACAAGGAGATTCTCTATGGGCTGATTTGCCGCCACATAAAGAGGGAAGAGGTGCGATGGCTGGCCCGTGTGATCATTTTCCACGAATGCACCATGGACTACCGTTTCAAAGGAAACCAGCTCCTTTTGAATCGTATCCCTCCGCACAAGACGCTCTTCGGAGTCGGGCCGGGAAAGGGGCTACCCATCGGGAACCTGACGTCTCAGTTTTTTGCCAATGTTTATCTGAACGAGCTTGACCAGTTCATCAAGAGGGAGCTGGGCTGCCGCCATTATATGCGTTACTGCGACGATTTTGTTCTTCTGCATGAATCGCCGGAGGTACTCCAAAAATGGCATGAGGCCATCGAGGATTTTGTCACGGAAAAGCTCCTTCTTTCCTTGAATGACAAACAGCACAGATTGCAGCCGGTAGCCAACGGGATCGATTTTCTGGGCTACATCGTCCGGCGGCGCTACGTCCTTGCGAGAAGACGGGTGGTCAACCATTTCAGGGAAAGGCTGGATGAGCTCGAAAAACAGCTTGCCGAGCGTAAATGGGGGCATATCGTTGCCTGGAGATATCCTCCACGGGTAATGGCGGTTTTTCGATCCACCGTTGCCTCGTACCTTGGGCACCTTCAGTGGGCGGATACCCGTGGACTGGTAACCTCTCTCTTCAAGAGGCATCCGGTATTGAAGGCGGCCTTTGTTCTAAGGCAGGGGCACATTGTGCCACGGTATCTGCCGGCGAAGGGAGCTCGCGGTTTGCGGGCGACGTACAAGTCTTGGGTGCCTCCGGCGCCACGTCCGGTCGATCCTCCGGGACTGGAGGTGATTCGTCCTTTATGGGTGAGAAACGGGGAATATCCTCGCGTGCTTGTCTTTTTTCCTGTCGGACGATTTTACGAATTCTACGATACGCAGGCGTTGGCAGCCACTGAAGTCTTGAATCTGAAGCTTCTCTCGGGCCTTCGCTGGTTCAGGTACGGCTGCGGATTTCACAAGCGCTTTTTCCGCCGGTATCTTCACACAGCGACGACCTACGGATACCACGTTGCTTTGATACGTGCGGAAAAGCATGTGGATGGAACGGTCCACCGGAGATTGGTGCGCCTGTTTCGCGCTCGCGCGCACCAGGGAGTCAGGCTCCCCAGTCTCCCATTTCGGTGATTCTCCAGTGCTCTTGGCATAGGTTGTAACGGCTGAAAACCATATTTCGAAAATAGCTTAGGGAGGGGACAAATGAAAAGGACCGTCGGGTTTGGGTTGTTGTTGGGGATTTTTCTGATTTGGGCATTCACGCTGTTTGCCGGGGCTTCTGCATGGGCCGGCTACGTGAATAACGGCAATGGGACCGTGAACGACACCAGGACGGGTCTCACGTGGCAGCAGTCGGACGACGGGCAGTACCGGGACTGGGAGGATGCACTGGCTTATTGCGAGGGGTTGAGCCTTGGAGGGCACAGTGACTGGCGACTCCCCAATGTTCGGGAGCTGGAGAGCATCGTCGACGACAACAGATATGGTCCTGCAATTGACCCTGTTTTCACGTGCCGCTCGAGCCATTACTGGTCGAGTAGTACCATCGCGGACTATCCGAACTACGCCTGGTTCGTCTATTTCAACTATGGCAACGTGTATTGATACGATAAGACGAACAATAGCTTGCTAGTTCGGTGCGTCCGCGGGGGACCATCTGGATCATTTGGCTCTTTGGTTATTGCACAGACCCCCATGTCAGGCCCGCCCGGAACGACCTTTGTGCAGTGGGGAACGGGATTCAGCGCGAACAGCACAGCCGTGCTGCATTTCCAAAGGCCAGACGGCACCGAGGACACTCCTCTTGAAGTATCTATCGACGGCTCCGGGCATTTCGAGGTGAGCTACACGGCTCCCTGGAACAAGCCTGCCGGAGCGTACACCTGGTGGGGCATAGACGGCCCGACGGGACAGGAAAGCAACAGGGTAACCTACACGATTACGAGCGCCGGGAATTCCAGCCTGCAGGGGAAGGTCTATGATGTCGCCACGAAAGCGGCTGTAGCCGGGGCGACGGTCGGCCTGGGCTCGCGGTCCGCCGTGACGGGAGCCGACGGGTCTTACGCGTTCCTGAGCCTCGCCTCGGGGCAATACAGCGTCAAGGTGTCAAAGAGCGGCTATGCCGCCCAGGTCGAGAGCATCTACGTGGCTCCATCGTCGAAGATGCAGAAGGATTTCTGGCTTTCCTCCGCGAGCACCATGGCGGTCACCGGTGTCAGCTCCCAGTATAGCGGGCACGTTTACTTTCTGGACGGCTACGACCATTACGTGGACTACGCGGCCTCGGTTTACTGGGCGGGCCACACTCCTTCCAAAATCAGGTTCACTACCCCGAAAGGAAGCTACGACGTTGCAACCTCCGGCATTCAGGCAACGAAGCGCTTCAACATGGGGACGGAATTCGGAGTTTGCGGGAAGCTGAAGGTGAAGGCGATTGCCGCGGGTGGGCAGGAATCGCCGGAGGTGACGGCGGAGGTGAGCGTTATGGACAATCCGTTGGGCCCCCTCGGCTTGGTCGCTCCTCTTCTATTGCGGGACATGGGCGACAGCTTCAATTATAACGTAAAGGCGGGCATTGACATGAGCTTAATCAGTGCGGGGGTGGACGTGGGGGTTATCCCCGAATCCATTCCTTTTTTTGGAAAAGAGGCTCTTAAGCTCGATTTCGCTCCCTCTCTCGAAGTCGAGGTGCAAAGCGCGGGGGAATGCAGCCTGAAATTCCAATGGGCTGATCTCAGCGCGAAAGCGGCTCTCGATAAGGAGTGGGAAAAGGAGCATGATCCCCGCAAGATTTTGGAGCTTCTCGAGGACTACATGCAACAGGGCAAGATGGATCGAGGGAAGCTTCCCAAGGCGAGCGTTGCGGGCTTTGAGATCTCCCTCTATCCTTACGTGGAATTCGATGGGGAATTCTCCGATGCGGCATGCTCCTGGCTGTGGGGCGGTCAGCTTGGCCTGGCCGGTGAGCTCGAGCTGAAGGCAAGCCGCCCGTTTATTGTACCGAGTCCCATCGGTCCCATTCCCATGTATTTGAAAGGGAGCATCAAGGTTGGGGTGGATGCCGCGCTGGAATTGCTGGAACTGGATCCTTTCGAGCTGAACGGTTCTCTCGGGTTGGATCCCGAAGTCAGGGCATCCGTTGGAGCCGGTGTCGATGCGGTTGCCGCTATTGAAGGCTGGATCGGCGGCGGCGGGAATTTTGGATTCCAGTGGCCCGCCACCCCCACGCTCAACGAGGCCAAGATTTATATCAACGCCGGTATAACCGTCTACGCCTTTCTATTCAATTGGGAAGCCAAGGGATTGCTCTGGGACTGGGATAAGTTCGGCCCCAATGGATGTAGCCTCCTCTCGGTTCCCCAGGAGCGCTTCATTGCCCCAACGCTCGCTCCGAGAAACTACCTCGGCCTACCCTATTACGGGGCCTTTGCCGCCGGCAGGCAAAGCCGGACGGCTGTGATGGAAACAAAGGGCGTGCCTTACGCGGCATCCCAGAGCCTTCTTCAAGCGACAGTCTTTCCGAAGTCCGAATCCACCCTCTCCTCGTCGGGCAACTACCTGCATCTTAGCTGGCTCTACGACAATCCGAGCCGGACGGCGATCAACCGCACCATGGCCCTTTTTTCCTCCTGGAACGGCAGCGCCTGGAGCACTCCGATTCCCATCCAGGACGACGGCACGGCCGATTTTCATCCGGCCCTCCTGACCTTTCCCAATGGCGTATCGGTTGCCGCCTGGGAAAACGAGAAGGCTGTCTTGCCCGCTACAGCCGGATTTCCCGACATGCTGAAAAACCTCGAGATCTCCGTTGCCCGCTACAGCCCGGCGACAAAGCAGTGGCTCGGGGCGAGGAAGCTCACCTCCAACAGCAATCTGGATCGAAGCCCGAGGCTAGCCGGAGTGGCTTCGAACAACGTGCTCCTCACCTGGATATCGAACAGCGCAAACGACGCCCGAGGGAGCGCCGCAGCCCCCAACGTTTTGAAGTTCACCAGGTGGAACGGCACGGCCTGGAGCTCTCTCAAGAATATCGCCACCATCCCCTACGGCATCCTGAGATACGATGTCGCCTTCGACGGTGCGAAGGCCTGGGTGGTGATGAGCCTCGATACGGATAACGATCCCTCCACCCTGGACGACCATGAGCTGTTCCTCCTTTCCTATTCCGGAGGAGTATGGGGAAGCTTGCAGCGGTTGACCACGGACGCGACGGCCGACGAGAATCCTCAGCTTGCCATCGACCCCGACGGCGATGTTGTTCTCGCCTGGCTCAAGGGAGGAAAGCTCGTGAGCGCGAAGAATTTCGATCTCAGCTCGCCCTCGATCATCTTTGAAGACGAGTATTCGACCAATCTTTCCGATTTCAAGCTCGCCTCGACCGCAACGGGAAAGACAGCCGTTACCTGGGCGGAGCCGTCCCAGTACAGCTCGGATATCTACGCCACTTTCTTCGATCCGGTCTTCGGCGTCTGGGGCAGCCCCAAGCCTCTCACCTCGGATTCCGAGACGGAAAGCTATCTTACCGCCGCCTTCAGGGGAGAGAAGAACCTGGTGGTGGTCTACGACCGTACCCAGGTGAGCGTGCGGCAGACGAGCCGAAAGGACATGAGCGGGAAAATGGTCGCCATGGCCACTCCCGTTCCCGGCACGACGGACCTTTACATGAGCCAGTACACCCTTGGCGGAGATCTCGCCCTGGCTCAGGAGAGCTTTTTCCCGACACCTCTAAACCCCCGGCCGGGTGAGGCCGTGACTTTGAAGGTGAACGCGGTCAACAATGGAGACAGCGCCGTACAAAACATCCCCGTCGCCTTCTACAAGGGAAATCCTGCTTCGGGAGGCATTGAGATCGGAAGGGTGGCGATAACCGACGTGCTGAATCCGGGAGCCGAGGCCGAAGTTTCAATCGAGTGGACCGTGCCGGCCGCGACGACGCCCATCGCCGTCTTTGCCGTGATCGATCCCGAGCGGCAGGTAGCCGACCGCAACCGGAGCAACAACGTGGTGAGGCGGCCTCTTTCCATGGCGGACCTGGTTCTCTATCCGGTGACCTGGGACCAGGTTTTCCCGACGATGGTGACCGTGACGGCAAGAGTCACCAACCGCGGGGCCGTGCCTTCGGCGGCAACCGACATTACCTTCAGGAGGGATTCGCTCCAGGGGCAGATACTGTCGACGCAGGCCGTTTCGAGGCTGGGAGTGGACAAGGCGGTCGAGGCGGCCTTGACGATCGACACCACGAGCTATCCCGTGGGAGAGATCGTTGTTTATGCGATTGTGGATGAGAGCGAGAGCGTGGTGGAATTCGACAAGACCAACAACACCGAGAGGATTGTCATACCGAAGAATTAGGAGCGACCATCGCGCGGGTGGCATGGGTGACATGGGTGACACGGGCAACTCGTTGCCCGTGCCGAAGGCAAGAGGTATCCCTCTTGTGCTTCGCACCCAGGCAACAAGTTGCCTGGGCTACCCGTTACCCGTTACCCGTTTGAGCATCGAGCGGCTACCCACATAAAGCGGGACATTCTTTGACGTGCTATAGTTGCATGTAAAGGAGACATCGTATGAATGCTACGACCAAAATTTGCCGAGATAAAGTACTTGCGGAAATAGATGCATTGCCCGAAGAATATTTGCCATTCCTGCTGCAGATGATGCGTGCTTTCCGGGAGAGCGTAACCTTGAAGTCTCCTGCGGAAAGTTTCCGGCAGGGTTGGTGTGAAGCTCAAAGTGGTATGACATCCTCGGTGGAAGACTTGTGGGATGGTATTGATGCCCAATAATCCTCAAGCACCTGAGATCGTTTACACTCCAGAGTTCAAGCGTAATCTTCGGCAGTTGGCCAGGAAGTACCGGCACATAAAATCCGATGTGCAACCGATCATTCAGGATCTCATTCAGGGAAGAACTCCGGGAGATCAAATTCCAGGTATCCGCTATGAGGTTTTCAAGGTCCGAGCCAAGAACTCAGATGCAGCCAAAGGTAAGAGAGGTGGCTACCGGATTATCTACTATCAGCCCAGTAGCGGTCCTATTGTACTGATAACCATCTATTCCAAGACCGAACAATCGGATATTACACCAGCAGAGATCCGGTACATTATCTCAGAATGTGAATCACAGGGCTTTGTCGTGGACGACATGGTACCTAAACCAGACGATATTTGAAGAACCCCTGGCCATCACAATGCTGGAATGCCCAACAAAAAAATGCAGCGGGCGTTGCGGGCTTCGAGATCTCCGTTGCCCGCTACAGCCCGGCGACAAAGCAGTGGCTCGGGGCGAGGAAGCTCACCTTCAACAGCAATCTGGATCGAAGCCCGAGGCTAGCCGGAGTGACTTCGAACAACGTGATCCTCACCTGGATATCGAATAGCGCAAACGACGCCCGAGGGAGCGCTGCCGCTCCGGTTTCCGCAATGCCTTCCCGCGTAACGGCTGAAAGGCGTGAAGCGTGGCGGGAGCCGGTCACGGGAATGGAGTTTGTATGGGTGCGTGGGGGGTGCTTTTGGATGGGCAGTCCGGATTACGAGAAGGATCGAGAGCACGACGAGGGACCCATGCACCGGGTCTGTGTGGATGATTTCTGGATGGGGAAGTATCCGGTGACGAGGGGGCAGTTTCGCCGGTTTGTGGATGAGACGGGCTTCAGGACGGATGCGGACAAGGAAGGGTGGGCTTACAACTTGAAGGAGGGCAGGTGGGACAAACAGCAGGGAGGCAACTGGCGCTTCCCCGGGTTTGATCAGAGCGACAGCCACCCGGTGGTGGATGTATCCTGGAATGATGCCAAAGCCGTGGCTGAATGGCTTTCCCGCCACGGCAACGGAAAGTTCCGGCTGCCTTCGGAAGCGGAATGGGAGTATGGCTGCCGCGCTGGGACGGTGACGGCCCGGTTCTGGGGAAATCATCCGGACAAAGCCTGCGCCTATGCCAACGTGGCGGATCAGTCCGCGCAACGGCGGTTCCCCGGCTGGGCGGTTCACAACTGCAAGGATGGCTACGTCTTTACGTCTCCGGTGGGGAGCTTTCGCCCCAACCCCTTCGGGCTGTACGATATTTTGGGGAACGTCTGTGAATGGTGCGAGGATACATATGCAAGTGATGCCTATAGCAAATCCCGGAGGGATAATCCCGTGTATACAGGTGGCGGCCAGCATCGGGTGATCCGGGGCGGAAGCTGGTACAACCGGCCTGCTTACGTGCGTTGTGCCTACCGGGGCCTCGGTTGCCCCGCCGTCCGGGGCAACCTTCTGGGGTTTCGCCTCGTTTGGATTCCCTATATCGTAGGACGATCCAGCGTTCCCTCCTCCATTTGAATCATGCCCGAGTAGGTCCGGAGCTATCCTCAAATCCGTGCTTGACCGAGTTTTGCTTGACTTTTCCCCCCCCGTTTTTTACATATTCTCGTTTGTGATTGAATCCATTGAACTGAATAGACGCGAGCAATTGGATTGAATAGACGCGAGCAAAGGATTCCCATGGAAAGCATTCAAGCCGTCAGGGGCATGAACGATATTTTGCCCGAGCAGATCGAATGGTGGCAAAAGGCCGAGGCGGTTGCGCGCGAGATCCTCGAGAACTTTGGATATCGCGAGATGCGAACGCCGGTGCTTGAAAAGATGGAGCTCTTTTCCAGGAGCATCGGAGAGAGCACGGATATTGTCGAAAAGGAAATGTACGCCTTTGCCGACCGAAAGGGAGATTGGCTGTCCCTGCGGCCGGAAGCGACCGCGTCGGTTGTTCGCGCCTTCATTCAGCATAACCTACAGGCGGAGCCGCTGGCGCGGAAGTTTTATACGATCGGGCCGATGTTTCGTCACGAGCGGCCTCAGAAGGGGCGCTACCGGCAGTTCCATCAGATTGACGCAGAAGCCTTCGGGATCGACGATCCCATGCTGGACGCGGAAATGATGTACATGCTGCGGCTTTTTCTGGAACGGCTCGGGCTGACGGGCGTGGTGCTCAATATCAATTCCCTCGGGTGCCCGGAGTGCCGGAAAACCTACCGGGACGTCCTGCAGGTTTACCTGGAAAAGCAGGCACAGAATCTTTGTCCCGATTGCCGGCGCCGCCGCCACGTGAATCCGTTGCGGGTTTTCGATTGTAAAGTCGAGCGCTGCCAGGAGGCTCTAGTCGATGCTCCGGTCCTTCTGGATTCGATCTGCGAGCAGTGCGGCGATCACTTCGGGCTCGTGAAGACTTATCTGGAACAGCTCGGGACGCCCTACAAGATCAATCCTCGCATGGTCCGCGGCCTGGACTATTACATGCGCACCACTTTTGAAGTCATCACCGACCGTCTCGGAGCACAGAACGCCGTGGGTGGGGGAGGGCGCTACAACGGGCTGGTCCGGGACCTGGGCGGTCCCGATCTTCCGGGTATCGGCTTTGCTATCGGTATGGAGCGGCTTATTTTGCTCTTGCAACAGGATCAGCCCGAGGAGCGGAGACATCCCAAGGTTTTTGTGGCCGCTTTGGGGGAGCCCGCCCGCCAGAGGGGATTTCTGCTCGTCCAGGAGCTCCGGGATATGGGGCTGGAGACTGATTTCGATTACGAGGGGCGCAGCCTGAAGAGCCAGATGCGCCGCGCGGATAAGACGGGGGCTCGATACGTCCTGATCATCGGGGAAGAGGAAATGAAGAAGGGGGAGGCGCAGCTTCGCGATATGGTCAACAAGACCCAGTCGAATCTCCCGCTGGATACCGCCGCTCATGCTTTGCAGGAAATGCACGGGAACAAGACTGACTAAGTACCGATGATCGTAATTTCATGGCGGCTACCCACATAAGGCGGGTGATCTTGAACGGTAGGGCGGGGTTGCGTCCCCGCCACGCTCACGGCTCACCAAGCTTGGCGAGTTGCGAGCGTGGCGGGGACGCAACCCC
>Ga0074199_1001916_pt1 | contig 15057 bp, 16 predicted proteins | sample EPASupsiteSAE347_FD_64528 | JGI IMG/M metagenome (GOLD analysis project Ga0074199, IMG submission 64528) | Bioremediated contaminated groundwater from EPA Superfund site, New Mexico - Sample SAE3-47 | ecosystem: Environmental > Aquatic > Deep subsurface > Groundwater > Contaminated ...
GGTATATTTGCATGCTTACGACTCAGTCACCGAAGCGAGGAGGTCGATCATGCAATACATGGACTGGTACAACCGATCCAGGCCGCATTCGAGCCTGGGCAAAAATACACCTGATGAGGCTTATACCGTGCTGCTGCCGACGGTTGAACTGGCAGCGTAAAAATCAGCAGAGATTCCACTTAAAAAACGCAGGATGTTGTTCAAACGAGTGGGGCCACTTCTTAACCCCGGCAACGGGCTGATCATCACCTCAGGCTGAAATATCATCCCGAGCTGGAAAAACAGTATCTGAAAACACTGCAACTGCTGGAGGCCAATCCCTTTCATCTCTCACTCCGCCTGCGCCAGTTGTCCGGGCGGCTCTCTGGTTTGCATGCGGTTTCAATCAATCTTTCCTGTCGAATCACCCTTGAGTTTCTGATTCAGGAACAGGAGATCATCCTGGTAAACGTGGGCGATCACGAGTCCGTATATTGAAGAAACCTTGGGAACGCACTTAACTCCTTAACTATCCTGTTGACCCGGCGATTAAATACGTCATGCCCGAATGCTTTCGTCGGGCATCCATCCCTCTGGATTCCCGCCTTCGCGGGAATGACGGTTTATATATTTGGCCACCGAAGCAATAGCAATGCGAGAAAGGTTTCCATTGTGGCAGTGTGGCGGGAAAGCAAAGGTGAAATTCGATTTATAGAGGTGATATATGCCGGTAGCCACGAAAAAGCCCCATATTGACGAAGACATGATAACCCTGCGCTTGCGTGTCCAGCGTCACATCTCCGAGATGGAAAACGGCAAGCGTACCATCGGCAAGGAGTTGGCCAAGAGGCTGGGCAAGGCGTTGAACGCCGATTACAAGGTGTTTCTGTAAACAGTTTTCCGAGAAGAAAAAGGGGCAGGCTACTTGTGAAAAGCGGCCAAGGCTGAGAGCTGAATCATGAACAAAAAAATCATCATAGCCCTTATCGTACTGCTGGCCGGAGTCATAGGCTGGGCCCTGTTCTATTTCAGCGATCAACAGGTGATCAAGCGCAAGTTCACCGCCATTGCGGTTTCGCTTTCCAAGGATGGGGAGGAAACCCCGGTGATGGTCGCCCTCAAGATGAGGCCGGTGAAGGATTTCATTGCCCCGGCCTGCGAGGTCACGGTGCCCGAGCGCAACTACCATGAGCTTCTGGAGCCTGGGCTGGTCACCCACTACCTTATCCTGTACCGCTCCCGCCAGGCCAACCTGCGGGTGGCCCTGGAGGAGATAACGGTGGAGATTCCGAGCGAGGGCAGGGGAGAGGTCAGCGCCCTGGTTCATGTGACTGCAAACTACAATCAGCCGGACTTCTTTGACGAAACCCACCGGGTGGCGTTTTCCCTGGAAAAACAGGCAAAGAACTGGCTCGTCCGCAAGGCCACCCTGCCCGACGCCCTGGTGCGCAGATAATACCTGCCCGTTGCAGCGGGATCTTGATCGTTTTCCGATTCTTCCCACCCGATATTCAGACACAGCGATTGCCGGGCTCCCGGCAGCTCCGGGCCTTTCCGCAAGGCATTGCAAGCGAAGGGGCGGCGTCTTGCGAGAAAGTGGCAACGGCGACGAATTTCTATATTTTTTATACTGTATGGTTGGTTTTGGCCAACTGTATATAAAAATATCTGGCTTAATATTGGAAATATGCTACCTTAAATAAAAAAGGTGGCGACATGGCAAACGAAGAATTTTTCCATCAACTCGGGCTCCTGTATCGCAAGCGGCGCATCGAGCTGAAAATCAAGCTGCTGACTTTGGCGACCAGATGCGCCATTTCCGTTGACACCATGCGGGCGATAGAGCGCGGGAGCGAGAAGGTGAAAATCGGCTCCTGGCTTGCGGTGGCCGAGGCCCTGGGTCTTGCTGAAGCGTGGAAAGGCCTGCTGGTAGAACCGGTTGACCCGTTTGCCGAATACGACCGCAAACAAGATCTTGAAGAAAGAATCCTGAAAAAGCGGGTCCGGTCATGAAAAGCACCGATGCCATCTCCCTGCACGTTTCCGCTGTCATGCCTGACGGAGAGGTGGTTCATGTGGGGCGGCTCTTGTCGCGCAACCTCTCCTCGCCGGACAGGAAAGAAGGATTTTTCAAGTACGACGACGCCTACCTCCTGCGACCCAACGCCTATCCGCTCGACCCGATTCATCTCCCGCTTCTTCCTGAAACTTTCGAGGCCCACCGAGGGGAATCCGGGGTTCACGCTGTTTTTGAAGACTCCCTGCCCGATGCCTGGGGCCGAACCATCCTCGCAAAGCGGGCAGGTCTCGATAAGTCCCGTTTCACCGCGGCTCATCTGCTGGCCGCCATGAAGGGATCCGGGCTGGGCCGTTTGCTCTATGCGGAAAAGCACCCGGCAAAGATCCGGGGTGAAGATCACAGTATCGACTTCAACCGGATCAGCAAGGCGATGCAAGAGGCCGCGGTTTTTGAAGGGAACATCGATACCGAGAACAAGGCGTTGAAGCATCTGCTCGCCTGCGGCAGTTCCGCCGGGGGAGCGCGGCCCAAGGTGCTGGTGCGCATGGACAATCACCTCTGGCTCGCCAAATTCTCCAGCATCCGGGACCTCTCCCCCTCTCTTTGGGTTTCCCTTGAGCACGCGGGAATGCTGTTGGCGCGGCATGCCGGGCTCGACATCCCTGCGTTGCAGCGCCTCGCCGTGGGGGATAGGGAAATTCTGCTCGTAAAACGGTTTGATGTTACAGAGGCAGGCGGGCGGAATGCGATTGTGAGCATGCGCACCATGACCGGCGAGGAAAATCCGTACCTCTCGCCGTATTCGGCCATGGCGGATGTGGTCCGGCGCATTTCCTGGCGGCCGGAGGTAGATCTGGACAGCCTCTTCCGGTGGATGGTGATCAATGTCCTTCTCCAGAACACGGACGATCATCTGCAAAATTTTTCAATGCTCCACACGAACAGAGGCTGGGAACTGTCGCCGGGATACGATATCACCCCCAATATTTATCAGGAGCGCCATATCCTGCAAATCAACGGGACGGATGGCCCCTTCTCCCGCGAGGATATCCTGCATGAGGGGCGGCGATTCGGCTTGTCGGCTCAGCGGTGTCGCCGCTTGTTTGAGGAAACCCGCGCCAGCCTTTCGGAATGGGAGGATATTTTCGAGGAATGCGGAGTTCCCTGGGAGCATACCCAGAGACTGCGGGAAAGCCTTAGGCAAAAACGGAAATTGGCAGGCGGGGCGAGGTAGCCTTCTGTTTCGGCGAGGTTTCGGTTTAGGATTTTTCCGCGTTTATTTGCAAGATTTTCTTATTTTGCGTGCAAGCTTACAATCAGTTGCAACCCAGGCGCAAGCAGCATAAAAAAAGGGTTTCCATGAATCATGGAAACCCTTGCTATATCTTGGCTGGGGGACAGGGATTCGAACCCCGATAGGCAGAGTCAGAGTCTGCAGTCCTACCATTAGACGATCCCCCAATATGTGCCGGGCAAAGAACGGTCGAAAAATAGAGGAACAGGGCGATTATGTCAAGGGGAATTGTGGCCTGTTTCCAGGTTTTTCAGGAAATCGTCACGCCTGCGTAGCCGACCACCTGGTTGGTGTCGCCGCTGGTCTCGCCGGAGTCGGTGTAGCGGATAAGCCGGGCCTGGGTCGCCCCCAACCGGAGGGCGGCGACAAGGGCGATGGTGGCGGGCATGATCCCGCACATGGTGATGCCCTTGCCCAGCACCGTGTTGTACAACCCTTCGGGGTCCAGGGCTTCGAGCCGTTGGATGGCCAGGGAATCCTTTGCCGTGGCGGACTCCCGGGATTCGTAATGGGTCATGTCCGAGCTGGCCACGATGAGGACGGGCTTGTTGTACTCCCGGATCGCAGCGGCGAGCGCCTCGCCTACTGCCTGGCAGGTCTTGAAGGAAAGATGGGAGATCACCATGGGGGTCAGGGTCATGTCGGGCCGTAAATACTGCAAAAATGGCACCTGAACCTCCAGGGAATGTTCAAACCGGTGGGCCAGGGTGTCCGCTTCGATCAAGTCTGTCTGGGCAAGGAGGTTTTGCGCCAGGACGGTGTTGATCTTCACCTCGCCCAGGGGCATGTTCCAAGCGCCTTTGTGCATCAGGGATACCGGGGCGCCATAGCCGTGATGGTTGGGGCCCATCACCACGATATCCTGGGGGATCTCCACCGCGGCGAAGGTTTCTCCGGCCACGGAGCCGGAGTAAATATAGCCGGCATGGGGCGAGACAACGGCCAGGGCCTTTTGCTTGGTTGTGGTGGCGGGAATGAGGCGTTCGAGGGTGTGTCTGAGGGTGGCGGGGTCTCCGGGGTAAAACTGATGGGCAACCGCGGGCTCTCGTTTCATGGCGGACCTCCAGGCGCAGCCGAGGGAAACAGGCAAAAAGGTGTTTCACTCAGTATAGCCCAGAAAGCGCGACTGAATCAAAGAGATATATGCGCCTTTTGTAAAAGCCGTCACCGGAATGACGGCAACGGCAAGGCGATTACGGGAGTTTGACCTGCCAGGAGGTTCCGGTGGGGCCATCCTTCAGTTCGATGCCCTGGGCCAAAAGCCGGTCGCGGATCTCGTCGGCCCGCGCCCAGTTTTTTTCTGCCCTGGCAGCGGTTCTGTCCGCGATGCCCTTTTCGATCTCCTCCGGGGTAACAGCGAGGGTCTTGAGGATTTTCTCCTGTTCCTTGCGCATGTATTGCACTGGCTCTTCGCCGAGCAGCCCCAGGGTGTTGGCCATTTCCCTGGTGCTCTTGGCGCCGGCTTTAAGCAGTTGCAGGTCGAGGCTGGCCGGTTTGCCCGGCAGATGCTGGCGGATCTTGTTGAGGAGCTTCACCCCCTCGAAAAGATGCCCCAGGGCCTGGGCTGAGTTGAAGTCGTTGTCCATGGCCTTGAGGAAACGCTCGGCCAGGGTTTCGATCTTCTCCCGGTCCGGTTTGGAAACGGCGCTGGCTGCCTGATCGTTGCCGCTGGCGGGGAGTTGTTCGATTTCCGCCAGGCAGGTGTACAAGCGGTTGAGCCCGGCCACCGCGTCGAGCATGGCCGCCTCCGAATAGTCGAGCGGGTTGCGGTAGTGGGTGGAAAAGATGAACAGCCGCAACGCCTCCGGGGCAAACTTCTCGAGCACCTCGCGGATGGTGAGAAAGTTGCCCAGTGACTTGGACATCTTCTCGTCCTTGATCGTGACAAAGCCGTGGTGCACCCAGTACTTGACGAAATCTTGCCCGGTGACGCCTTCGCTTTGGGCCATCTCGTTTTCATGGTGGGGGAAGACGAGATCCTTGCCGCCGCCGTGGATATCGAGGGAGTCGCCCAGGTATTTGCGGCTCATGGCCGAGCATTCGATGTGCCAGCCCGGCCGGCCCGGGCCCCAGGGGCTTTCCCAGGTGGGTTCCCCGGGCTTGCTCCCTTTCCAGAGGGCGAAATCCATGGGGTGTTCTTTTTTCTCGTTCACCGAGATGCGGGCGCCTGCCTGCATGTCTTCCAGGTTGCGGCCGGAAAGGGAGCCGTAACCGCTAAATCCGGTTACCCGGAAGTAGACATCGGTGTCCACCTGATAGGCGAGTCCCTTGCGGATGAGATCTCCGATCAGTTCGATGATCTCCGTGACATGTTCGGTGGCTTTCGGCTCGATGGTGGGGGGAAGGGTGCCGAGTTGGGCCATGTCTTCGTGGAACATGGCGATGAAGCGGCTGGAAAGCTCTTCGCATGTGGTGTTTTGTTCCTGGGCCCGTTTGATGATCTTGTCGTCGATATCGGTGAAGTTGCGGACAAAGGTGACATCGTAGCCCCGGTGGCGGAGGTAACGGACGATCATGTCGAAAACCAGGGCCGACCTGGCGTGACCTATATGACAGTAGTCATAGGCGGTGATGCCGCAGACATAGAGCTTGACCTTGCCCTCTTCCAAGGGGACAAAAGGGGATTTCCGGCCGGTTTTGGTGCTGTAGATCTCGATACCCATGGTCTGTTCCATCGAGTTGCCATGCAAGACAGGAAAGCCGGGACAGTGTGCCGCTGTCGTATCCTGGGCATTTCCCGGCGCTGATTCTGAATTTATGATAAAGGAGTTGTCCCCTTTGTGAAAAGATATGTTATATACCCGTTTTCAGGAAAGAGGGCAAGCCTTGTTGTGTGCATATGCAAATATCCAGGCAGGGTTTTTTGCCTTAGGCTGGTAGCTACCGAGGAGTTTTAGCGATGGATATAATCGAGCAACGCAGACTTGAAAATAACATGACCCTGACCGTCCATGACCAGTCGAAAAAGATGGCCGGAGACCGGTGGTTGATCAAGATTGTTTGCGAGGCGGAGATTCCGGTTGATGAAGGGTTTTTCGCCCGGGTGGCGGAGGATGATCTTGAGCTGCGGGCGGAGGTCCGGGAAGCCATGGCAGGGTCGGTAAGGTTTTCGGTCACCAAGGAGAGAACCTTTGTGGCCGAGACCGAACGGGCCGCGCTGGTGGAGCGCATGGTAACGGAGATCATGGACAACATGGTGACTTACCTGAACAGGCCGGAATTTCCCGACAAGCTTTTTGCCCGCAAATATGCGGAGCTTCGGGAGGGTTGCGCTACGGCCCGGCATTACCGGAATCTGCCGGATGAAAATCCCGATGGGGGCGATGACGAGGGGCCGGCTGATTTTTCCGCCTGCTTCAAAGAGTAGGAGAAGCGCGGCAAGACGGGGCTGTCGCTCTTGTTTTATTCTTGACAAACTTCCCTGATCACATAATATTCGGCATTTTAGGTGCCGGGAATCCGGGGTGTTTTTGGTTTTTCGAGTCTGTATTATCCGCGCTCTATCCATTTGCCACGGTTTGCAAAAGACTTTGGCCGCTTTCCATATACAAAGGAGAAACAATGAAAGTTCTGATCAGTGACAACCTGTCGCCCATTGGTGTTCAGATTCTCGAGGATGCCGGGCTTGAGGTTGATGTGAAAACAGGCCTTTCCCCGGAGGAACTCAAAGCCATAATCCCCGAATACGACGGCCTGGTTATCCGCAGCGCCTCCAAGGTTACCGAGGAGATCATCGAGGCGGCAACGAATCTGAAGGTTGTTGGCCGCGCCGGTATTGGCCTTGATAATGTCAATATCCCCGCGGCAAGCAAGAAGGGGATCATCGTCATGAACGCCCCGGACGGCAATGCCACCACCGCTGCGGAACACGCCATTGCCATGATGATGTCGTTGACCAGAAACATCCCCCAGGCCACGGCCTCCATGAAGGAAGGCAAGTGGGAGAAGAAGAAGTTCGGTGGCCGGGAGGTAACCGGCAAGACCGTGGGCATCGTCGGCATCGGCCGGATCGGCAGCATCTTTGCCGAGCGGGCCCAGGGTTTGAAGATGAAGGTTATCGCCTTCGACCCTCATATGCCCAAGGAGCTGGTCGAGAAGATCGGCGTGGAGCTGGTGAGCCTGGACGAGCTGTGCAAGCGGGCGGATTTCATCTCCGTGCATGTGCCGCTCACCAAGGAGACCAAGCATCTGCTCTCCACCAACCAATTCAAGATGATGAAGAAAGAGTGCGTTTTCCTCGACTGCGCCCGCGGCGGCGTGGTGGATGAGGAGGCCTTGTATGAGGCCCTCAAGAACGGAGAGATCCGCGGGGCAGGGCTCGATGTCTTCGAGGTGGAGCCCACCACCAAGGAAAACTGCAAGCTGCTGAGCCTGGATAATTTCATCTGCACCCCGCATCTGGGCGCTTCCACGGCCGAGGCCCAGGAGAATGTCGCGGTGGCCATCGCCGAGCAGGTTGCGGCCTATCTGCTTCGCGGCACCGTTACCAATGCGGTCAACGTGCCTTCCGTGAGCGCCGAGGTTCTCTCCCAGGTCGGTCCGTACATCACCCTGGCCGAGATGCTTGGCTCCTTCCACATGCAGATCGCCAAGGGCGGGGTTGAGGAGATCACCATCGAGTACTGCGGCGATCTCTCCGAGATGATCACCAGCCCGATCACCGTTTCCTTTCTGAAAGGGCTGTTCACCCCGATCCTGAAAGACGCGGTCAATTACGTCAACGCGCCGATCATCGCCCAGGAGCGCGGCATCCGGGTGGTTGAGGCTAAAACCAGCAAGAGCGATGACTTCCTCAATCTGGTGAACATCCGGGTGAAAACCACCGAGGGCGAAAACGTCCTGGCCGGAACGGTGTTCGGCAAGAATGAGCCGCGTCTGGTGCGCCTCAACGGTTTCCGCATGGAGGCCCTGCCCGCCGGTCCCATGCTCTTTGTTCAGAACAACGATGTGCCCGGGGTCATCGGTCTGCTTGGCACCACCCTCGGCAACGACGGGGTGAATATTGCCAGGATGACTGTTGGCAAGCAGCGGGAAGGGGATAAAAACCTCAACGTGATCCTGCTCAATACCGATGGCGTGGTTCCCCAGGCGTTGCTTGACAAGGTTCGCGCCTTGCCGAATATCCATGCCGCCATGGTTCTTGAGTTGCCTGAACTGGTGACCGCGTAACGGCTTGGTTTTCTCCTTCTTCCCAGTGGAGACAGCCCATGACTGAAAACGAGAAAAAAGAGAAAGGGTGCTGCCCGGAGGGATATGTCCGGCAAGGCGGCAATTGCGTCCTGCCGGAGGTTACCTTTACCACCCTGATCATGTCGCTGAATACCTCGGCTCTCTTTCATCTGGGTGATCTTCAGGACCCGGAGACCGGACAGACCGGCAAGGATCTTGTTTTGGCCAAACATACCATCGACACCCTGCAGTTGCTCAAGGACAGGACCAAGGGGAATTTGACCGACAAGGAAGAGGCGCTTCTCGGGCATGTGCTTGCCGATTTAAAACTGCGGTATGTGAACGCCAATAGCTGATTTTCTCTACGCATTTGAAATAACCTTGATCGCCTGGTTTTCAATCCGCTGAAATCAGGCGATCTTTTTTTTATGATAACGGGAACAGGGGCCAGGCAGTTACCGAAGATGGAAAACGAGAGCGCAATGGAGCTTGTTTGCGAGGCTCCGGCAAAAATAAATCTCTATCTTGCCATCAAGGGCAAACGGGCGGATGGGTTTCACGACCTGGAAACCAGGATGCTCAAAATCACCCTGGCCGATCGTTTGCGTCTTGTCAGGCGGGATTCCGGCATTTCGGTGGAATGTCCGGAAAGCGGCCTGCCCACGGGCGAGGGAAACCTTGTCCATCGGGCCGCAAAAGCTTTTTTTGCAGCCTTGGGCAGAGGCGGGGGCGTGCATGTCGTGCTAGAGAAAAAAGTGCCGGTTGCCGCTGGGCTGGGGGGAGGGAGCAGCGACGCGGCTGCCGTATTGCGAGGGCTGAACACTCTCTACGAGTTGCCGTTCTCTCTGGAACAGCTGGTTGATCTGGCCCGGCCGTTGGGCGCCGACGTGCCTTTCTTTGTTGCTGACTGCGTCGCCGCTTGGGCTACCGGGATTGGCGATGAGATCCACGCCGAGGATATCCCTCTCTCCGGCTGGATCGTTTTGGTAAACCCTGGATTTGCCGTGTCCACCAAGTGGGTGTATGAGAATTTTACATTGACAACGGGTGGCAATCCATATATCTTAGGCCGCGACTTCGTGCATGGTAACGATGCATGTGCCGGGCCGGGGAATCTTCCTTTATATAACGATTTAGAGGCCGTGACCATCGGGAAATATCCGGAGCTCGGCCGCATCAAAGACGAGCTTCTGGCTGATGGTGCCCACGGGGCATTGATGTCCGGCAGCGGCCCCACAGTGTTTGGTCTTTTTGCGAACGAGGCGCAAGCGCAAAAGAGCGTTGCTCGATTTGCCCAGCGTTTCGGCCGGAATGTCTTTCTTGCACGACCACTGAACACACAAGAAAAGCGTTAGGCGTTGGGGCGTCGTCAAGCGGTAAGACACAAGACTTTGACTCTTGCACTCGCAGGTTCGAATCCTGCCGCCCCAGCCATTTTCTCCTTTGGCGCGCTGCCGGTTGAGGCGATTCGAAGCGGCGGAAATACGATAACCCGAACTTCAGGCAACAGCATGAAAGATATGAAGGTCTTTGCCGGTAACGCCAATCCAGCCTTGGCTGGGGATATATGCAACTATCTCGGGGTACCCCTTTCCAAGGCGGAAGTCCGCCGGTTCAGCGATGGGGAGATCTTTGTCGAGATCGGCGAGAACGTTCGCGGCCGCGATGTCTTCATCATCCAGCCGACCTGCCCGCCCGTGAATGACCATCTCATGGAGCTGGTCATCATGGTTGACGCCATGCGGCGCGCCTCTGCCCGGCGGATCACCGCGGTGCTTCCCTATTATGGCTATGCCAGGCAGGATCGCAAGGTTGCCCCCAGGGTGCCCATCACCGCCAAGGTCGTGGCCGAGATGATGATGGTGGTCGGGGTGCGGCGGGTTCTGACCATGGACCTCCATGCCGGGCAGATTCAGGGCTTTTTCAATATCCCGGTGGACAACCTCTTTGCCGCGCCGGTTTTGCTTGATTACATCTCGCAGAAGTTGAACAATGACGTGGTCATGGTTTCTCCGGATGCCGGCGGGGTTGAGCGGACCCGGGCATTCGCCAAGCGGTTGAATGCCAGCCTGGCCATTGTTGACAAGCGGAGGGAGCGGGCCAACGAATGCACGGCGATGAACGTTATCGGCGATGTTTCCGGAAAAACCGCGATTCTGCTGGACGACATGGTCGACACCGCCGGCACCCTGTGCGCCGGTGCCGATGCCCTCATCGCCGCGGGCGCCAAAGAGGTATATGCTTGTTGCTCCCATGGGGTGCTGTCCGGTCCGGCCATTGAGCGGTTGGAAAAGTCGAAGATCAAAACCCTGATCATCACCGACAGTATTCCCCTCAGCGAGTCTGCCAGGAATTGCACGAAAATCAAGGTGCTTTCCGTCTGCAAGCTGCTGGGCGAGGCGGTGAAGCGAATTCATAGTGAGGATTCTGTCAGTTCATTATTTGTGTAGTGAGTAAGGCAGAGATATCTATACAACCGGAGGCCACTGCATTGTGGCCGTTGCTGGTTTTTTGTTATGAGAATCGGTACATGAGGAGGTCAGTTCAATGTTACAAATCGATATGACGGCGCGGGTCCGTAAAACTGTTGGTAAAGGTGCGGCAAGGACGATGCGCAGAGCGGGGAATACCCCCGCTGTTATTTATGGTCCTCTGGGAGCGCCGGTTGCATTGGAATGCAATACCAAGGATCTCACCAAGGGATTGCTCTCGATCCATAGAAAAAATGCCTTCATCAATCTGGAGATTGATGAAGACGGCAAGAAATCGGTGCGCCACGTTATTACCCGTGAGATTCAGACGGATCCGATACAGGACAACGTTCTGCATGCCGATTTCTATGAGGTTTCCCTGGATAAGCCCATGGTATTTCAGGTGCCTCTCAAGTATGTCGGCAAGGCCAAGGGCGTTGACCTGGGCGGCGACATGACCATCCTCAAGAACAAGGTCACGGTATCGGGCAAATTGCTGGATATCCCCGATGTTATCGAGGTTGATGTTGCTCCCTTGGATCGGGGCGATGCCTTGACCTGCAAGGATCTGGGTCTTTCCGCGGGAGTGAGTCTCGTCACGGCCGCAGATGCTGTGTGTGTTTCTGTTTCCGGCGCTGCAGAGTAATCGTCCGGAATACGTTTTTTTCAATACAGCGTGGTTAAAGCCGAAGAAAGGAGCTTCCTTTTTTCGGCTTTTCTTTTTTCTGGTCAGGCAGGGCCGGAAACCGCTGTCCGAATAGTTTGACGGCAGAGAGGGAACTATCGTGTACGTCGTGGTCGGTTTGGGAAATCCCGGCAAAGAGTATGCTGCTACCCGGCATAATATCGGCTTTATTTTTCTTGATTACCTGGCGGAAAAATACCGGTTTGCCTTCAAGGGCACAAAGTGGCAGGCGGAAACGGCGAAGGACATGTCCTGGGGGTATCCCGTTTTGTTTGTCAAGCCGCAGACCTTTATGAACAGAAGCGGCACGGCGGTAAGGGCGATTGCCGATTTTTACCAGATCGAGCCCGGCAAGATCATTGTGATCCACGACGATCTTGATCTTCCCCTGGGACGCACCAAGATCATGACAAAGCGGGGGGCAGGCGGCCATAACGGGATCCGTTCCCTGATCGAGCATCTTGGCACCAATGACTTCGTGCGGGTGCGGGTTGGCATCGGGCGTCCGCTGAACGCGGAGCGGGTGAGTGATTTCGTGCTTTCCCGTTTTGGGCAAGAGGAAGCGTCCATGGTGCTTGAAGAACTCCACCAGATTGAAACGGGGGTTCGCCTGGTCATGGAAGAAGGGCTTTCCGTTGCCATGAACAGGATCAATTCGGAGTGAGTGTTTCTTAATATGTTGTAATATCATGTTTTTTTAAGTTTGATTTGATAATCCTGTGATCTGTGGTATAGTGCCCCCTAATCTTCATTTCTTCGTCGGTGCTGGAGTGCTTCCTTGTAGAAAAAGGAACAGGGTGTTCCATAATTGACGAAAGGGAGGCACGTGTGTTTAACGTTGGTGATATGGCAGTATATCCGGCCCATGGCGTTGGCAAGATAGAATCCATCGAGCAGCGGCAGGTCGGGGACAAGCAGCAATCCTTTTATGTGATGAAGATTCTTGATTCAAGCATGGTTATCATGATTCCGACGACCAGTTGCAAGAATGTGGGGTTGAGAAGTATCATCAGCCCCAAGGATGTGAGCAAAATCTACGACATCCTGAATGAGAAGGATGTGGAAATCGTCTCCCAGCCGTGGAATCAGCGGTACCGGGAGTACATGGAAAAAATCAAGACCGGTTCTGTCTACGAAATTGCCCAGGTGCTTCGCGATCTTTTTCTCTTGCGGGTGGACAAGGATCTTTCTTTTGGCGAACGCAAGATGATGGACACCGCCAAAAGCCTTCTTGTCAAAGAGATTGCCCTTGCCAACGAAGCCAAGGAAACCGAAACCCAGGTGGAGAAAAACATCGAGCGGATTTTTTCCTGATCCTGTTGTGGCTGTGCCATGTATCTGTAATTTTTCGCCTGTGCTATCATCCGGTAGCACAGGCGTTTTCTTTGGGAGCGTCGCATTTTTTTTCATGACGGATCCACACCTTTTTCGTCCCGTGAACCTATGAGCCAAAATCGCCTTTTTGTCGTTGAGAGAGCAGGGCAGCGTCTTGATCTCTATCTGGCGAGCCAGCTCGAGGGTGAAGGGTTGACGCGTTCACGGATTCAGCAGCTCATCCGGGCCGAAACGGTTCTGGTAAACGGGGTTGTCCGGAAGGCCAAGCATCTTCTTCAGGCCGGGGACAACCTTTCCCTTACCATCCCCTCCGAAACTTCGTCTGCTTCGGAGCTGATTGGCGAGCCAGTCGCCTTTGTCACCCTGTATGAGGATGATGATCTCATCGTGGTTGCCAAACCCCCCGGTGTTGTCGTACATCCTGCCGCCGGCCACGGCACGGCAACCCTGGTGCATGGGGTTCTCCATCAATGCGGCGAGCTATCCGCGATAAATGGGGAGTTGCGCCCCGGGATCGTCCACCGGCTCGATAAAGACACCTCCGGGGTCATGGTGGTTGCCAAAACGGATTTTGCCCATCAGGCCCTTGCCGGTCAGTTCAAGCGGCGTGAGGTGAAAAAGGTCTACCAGGCCCTTGTCGATGGCAAGCCGGCAGGGCAAGCCGGCAGGGTTGATCTGCCCATTGGCCGTCATCCCGTGCATCGGAAAAAAATGGCGGTCCGGGAAGATGGCCGCGAGGCCGTGACCAACTGGCGGGTGCTGGAGCGCTTTGCCCAAGGGCTGGCCCTTCTGGAGCTTGGCCTGGAAACCGGGCGCACCCATCAGATCCGGGTGCACATGGCCGCCTTGTCTCACCCCGTGGCCGGTGATCCGGTCTATGGCCGGAAAAATTCCCGTTATCTGGAACTGGGTATAACCCGGCAATGCCTGCACGCGCATACCTTGGCATTCTCGCATCCCCGGACCGGGGAGAATTTGCAGTTTACCGCGCCGCTCTGGCCGGATATGCTGTACACACTTGAGTTGTTGCGGCAGACGGACGGCGGGTAGGTTTCGTGGAGGGGCGACAGTGGTCCAGCAGGCGCTAAGATCGGTGATTGCCGTTACCGGAGGCATGGGGTCGGGCAAGAGTTCCGTGGCGGCCTATCTCTGTGAGATCGGCGGGGCCAGGGGGCTCAGCGCCGATACCATCTGCCGTCAGCTTCTTGAGCCGGAGGCTCCCGGCTGGCTGGCCGTACGCACCGCCTTTGGCGAGAGATTCTTTTTGGCGGACCAGCACCTTGACCGCCCCCTGTTGCGGAAGATCCTTTTTGAGGATCACGACTTCCGCCATGCACTCAACGCCCTTCTCCATCCCCTGGTACGAAACGAGATAACCGGTTGCATCGAGCGGGAGATGGGCCAATCTTCCGATACCCAGACTTCAAGGCGGTTCGTGGTCGAGGTGCCCCTTTTGTACGAAGCGCACTGGGAGCATGATTTTTCCCAGGTTGTGGTGGCGTATGCGGATGAAGCAGCCTGCCTGCGCAGACTCATGCTCCGTGATGGGGTAAGCGAGCCTGAGGCCAGACAATCGATCGGCGCACAGATGGACTTAGCGCACAAGGCCAGCCTTGCGGATCACGTTATTGATAACAGTGGCCCTTGGTCTGACACCTGTTTGCAGATTATGCATCTGCGAGATCTTCTTTGGCAAGATTCCGGCGTTGGCGGCGGATAATCCCCCTTTTTAGTTCTCATGTCCCGAAGAGGCGTGTAGGCAGGAAAAGAACAGGGGCTTGTTCGCAGGAAAGTTCCAAAGCTCAAAGCCACCATTTTTTTCAGGTGCGAGGGACAAATTTGGAAAAGTCAGAGGCTGAAAAAACCGACGCAGCCCCGGAACGGCTGGCTGTGAAAAAGCCTGCGGTTTGGAGGCTCGTTATTGCCGTTGTCCTGATTTTTCTGGGAGAACTCGGCATCATGCGGGTTCTTGATTTTTTCCCCAATCTGCCTCCCGGCACCGCTGGTTTGCTGGACGGGGTTGCTCTTTTTTGTCTGGTCTTACCGTTGTGGCATCATCTCTTCTACAGACCCATGCGCGAAAGAACCGAGCAGTACAATCGGG
>Ga0074199_1001917_pt1 | contig 15032 bp, 17 predicted proteins | sample EPASupsiteSAE347_FD_64528 | JGI IMG/M metagenome (GOLD analysis project Ga0074199, IMG submission 64528) | Bioremediated contaminated groundwater from EPA Superfund site, New Mexico - Sample SAE3-47 | ecosystem: Environmental > Aquatic > Deep subsurface > Groundwater > Contaminated ...
GAATGAGTATGGCTGGTACTGTTCTTGCTTAAGAAGTTCAACTGCACGTTCACCGCGCGAAAGTCTTTTTTGCGATAATTCATCAAGTTCGGTGCCAAATTGTGCAAAGTCAAGCAACTCGTGATACTGGGCTAATTCTAGCCGAAGGGCTTTGGCCATATTCTTTATTGCCTTTGTTTGTGCCGCACCGCCTACGCGAGAAACGGAAAGCTCGATATTAACCGCTGGTCGTACGCCGCGATTAAATAATTTGGTGTCCAAAAATATCTGCCCATCTGTGATAGAAATCAAGTTTGTTGGAATATAGGCGGTGATATCGTCATTTTGAACCTGTACGATAGGAAGTGCAGTTACGGAGCCACCTTTAAGGAGCGATCCTGCGCGCTCAAGAAGCCGTGAGTGGAGATAAAAAATATCGCCTGGAAATGCTTCGCGCCCTGGTGATCGGCGTAAAAGGAGCGACATTTCACGATATGCTATGGCGTGATTGGTGAGGTCATCATAGACAACCAAAGCGTCGTAGCCCTGATCTCTAAAATATTCAGCAATGGTGCTGCCTACATAAGGAGCCAGATATTGGTTGAGCACCGGATCACTTGCCTGGGCATTGACGACCACGCAGTACTCAAGGGCACCGTGTTGTTGTAGCCGCTGGATCAGTCGAGCAACGCTTGCCTGTCGTTGGCCAATTGACACGTATACGCAAAAAACATTTTTACCTTTTTGATTCAATATGGTGTCAAAAGCGATAGTACTTTTACCAGTATTACGATTACCAATAATAAGTTCGCGTTGTCCGCGGCCGATAGGGACCAGCGCATCTATGGCCAAAATTCCTGTCTGCAGCGGCTCGTTAATGGGGCGTCGTTCAATAACACCCGGAACAATTGCTTCCACGGGCCACTGTTGCGTGTCTCCCAACGTGCCAAGTTCATCAAGCGGCCTGCCGACGGCGTCGATTACACGCCCTATAAGTTCCATGCCTACCGGTATTTTGAAAACATCGTGTGTACTGCGCGCTACCTCGCCTTCAACGACCGCTATATGACCATACAAAAGAAATATCGAGACATAGTCTTCAGCGAGATTGAGAACAATTCCTTTGTTGCCGCCTTCGAATGCAATAAGCTCACCGTATACTGCGTGCTCAAGTCCGCTGCAAATGCAAATGTTGTCACCGACCTGCAGGACAATGCCAGTTTCTTGTAACTGTTTTGATGGTTTTTCTATAAGTGCTTGTTCAAACAGAGATATAAGATCGGTGCTTTTGCTTTTCATTGGTTATTCCTCTGTAAAGCTATTTGTTGAGCTTCGCGCAATTTTTTACGTAGAGAGTATTCCCATACCAATGTTGTGCTTTGTACACGTATACCTGCAATAAGACTTGGATCAAGCTTATAGGTAGGCACGATGTTTTTGCCAGTTTTTTTATAAAAAAAATCGATAATCGCCTTTGTTTGCGTCTGATTAAGGTGTGGATAGCTGCTTATGGTGAGTTCTATGGTGTTGTTGGCTTTTAGAATAAGTGTCACAACGATGGTGAGGACTTCCGGTAGAATACTTATACGTTTGTGGTTGGCAAGGAGCGTGCCGAGTGTGAAAAATGGTTTGGGAAGTTCGAGATAGTCGATCAGGCGGTCAAGCATTAAACGTTGCTTTTCGGGGCTTAACGGAGGGAAATCAAAAAAAATAGCCCACGTTTTGTTGCGAGAAAGGTAAGCAATAGCTTTTTGTATATGTGCGCAATCTTTAATAGAGAGCCGTTCTTTATACCCATTAAAAAAAGCTTGTGCATAATGTCGTGCAAGGAGCGTGCTGATTTTTGTCATTGCATGCTCGTTATACGGTTAATGGTTTTTTCGACAAAGGCGGCAGCTTTATCTTTTTGCGTAGTATATTCTGACGTTATTTTTTGTTCTGCTTGAGCAAATGCGGTTGGTACGGTAGCTTGTATTTCAAGTCGCCGCAGATAATTTTTTTCCTGTACTAGTTTGCGTTGTTGCGCTTTTTGTTCATAACTTGCTACTACAACCTGTCTGTCGAGTAACTTTTTTTGAATGGAACGTCGCCAACGAGCCATATTATCTAGTAAACGCTCGGCCTGCCATTGTTCGCTCGCAATGGCCGTATCTAGCTCTTTTTGTTTGTTGCGCATATGCATAATAGTGTTGCGGAGCGCAAGCCACCAATCGAGTCGTTTGCGTGCGCTTAACTTAAAATCGTTGTAAAAATACCTGCGAAATACGTGTACAAAGAGCCACGTTAACACGCCAAAGTTTATCATGCGAAACATAATAAAAATGGGTGGTGCCATTATTCTTCCACCTTTTGTACAATTGCTTGCGCCATTTTATCAACCTGATCTTGAGAAACGGGTGATATTTTTATAGTTATTGAGAGTCCGCTGTTGCCGGACATCTGCGTAACAATTTTTTCATGCGGCATGTTTTGTGCAAACGCCCGTTGTGCTTCAGTTTTTACTTTGAGTAAATCAAACTCTTTTTGCTCAAGTATCGTTTGTTGCTTTTGTATTTCACGGTTTAGCAGATTGCGATGTCGTTCTTCGCTTTGCAAATAGCGTACAATCGGTTGCCACAAAAAAACGCGCAGGAGCGTATATGCTACCAAAAAGTGCACAATCTGTATGATTAAAGTAAGATTTATTTCTATAATCATACCCTGATCCAATATTATCGTACGAGAAGCAAAATGGCGATAAGAAGACAGTAAATTGCCAATGACTCAACAACGCCGAGCGCGACAAACATGAGCAAACGTACTTTATTGGCGCTTTCAGGATATTTACCGACCATTTCGCATGCTTTGGAGCCGATGAGACCCTGGGCAAATGCAGGTCCTATGGTGCCCAAACACATGACCAATGCAGCGCCGCAATATGCAGCGACCTTTACTGTTTCACTGTCCATAGTTTACTGTTCCTTTGGTTTAAAATACCCACCAGTAACGCAGTATATCACATTCTGCGTGTAAAATAAAAACTAAATGGATAACGGCTGCTCTTTGTGCTGTGGTACGCGATAATTGATATCAAACTTTGTTGCTATGGCATCCAGGTGTCTTTGAAGTTCTTGCGTGTTTGATTCAAAATCATTATCGCATGTAAGTTTCAACACCGGAACATCACGTAGATAAGGTGAAACATCGTGTGCGTGCGTAAGCCAATCTTCGTGTTTTTCGTGCAATCGTTTGAGGTAATCAAGTGGTACGGTAGCTTCTTCTTTGCGGTCACGTTTTTTTAATCGTTCGTAGCATACGGTTGGGTCGGTTTGCAGATAAATAAAGCCGGTAGGCTTTGTAACATAGTTTTCAACGAGCCAGCCAAACCAGTCACAATATAGTTGCCATTCAAGCGGTACCATGGCGCCCATTTCGTAACAATTTTTTGCAAAGCAGTAGCGGTCACAAAAGACCGAACGTTCAAGAATTTGTATATCTGTTTTTGCCTCTTTAAATTGTTTTTCTTGTTCTAGAACACGGGTGACGAACGCGTATGTTTGAAACGTGTAAGCCCAACGGTTGATGTCTTTGTAAAATTTGTCTAAAAGATTGTCGCCATTGCCGACATTTTGCCAGCGCTCATGTGGTTCAAAAACTGGATCGATGACAAAATGTTCATTGAGTAGTTTTAGGAGAGTTGATTTTCCTGCTCCAATATTCCCTTCAATAACCAAAATATGGCGTGCAAAATTTTTTTGCATAAAAATTTCCCTTCAAAACGGTATACTGTAATTCCAGCTTAACGGCTATTGTGATAAAAATCGAATCTTGTTTTATGGGCACTTGTACATGGTTTTTTTGAGGTGATTATTGGTCGATTAGATTCAGTCGTGTATTGTTGTAGTTGTAGTACGGGGGCTTTTGTGCTGTTGGGCTAATTTTGAAAAAAAACAAAAAACGCGCTAAAGTTAACAGGTTATTCTTGCCATGTGATTTTAAAAATTTAACGTAAGGGCAGTGTTATAATGGAACGGTGGTACCGCTTTATCTTTCTCGTGGGCGTGTGCATGGTGCGGATTTCTTGTGGAGCGCAAGGTGATATATTTTTTGATTCGCTTGAACTGCCAGAATTTTCAGCTGAACCTCCCGTAATTACCCGCCAGAGCACCCCATGTGAAATTCTAGGAACTATTTATTCACAAACACATCTTAATCGTATATTAAAAAACGATCTTTATGCATATACGTATCCGATTAGTTTTCGTAATATCATTACGTACCCGAGTTTGTATACGTTTACCCCCAAAAAATCACAAGTAAATTGGAGTGTGTTTTATCAACAGATGCCAACAGTGTTTCCGTTTGCTAATGGTATTGGGGGATATCTGAATTTGGTAACTGCTGATTATTTGCGCGATGTTGATATTGATATTGCTCGCGTGTACAACATCAGCGTTCCAAAAACGATAAGCTTATTACAAAATGCGCGAGTCGAGCAATACCGCGCAGGATTTATGTTTGATTTGTGGAAGCGCGTAAAATGGGTAAGCATTGGGGTACAGTTTCCGTTTTATGCTGTTGCGCGCAACTACAACTTGCCGCTTGAGGATCAGCAAGAAATTCAGGTTGCTGTCCCAACTATTATGCAACAGTTTGGCAAGAGCACAAGTGATAATCCAACTGCCAGCAAGCGTTCAGTATATCCGTATGTGCTTGAAACGCGTATCGGGTTAGGTGATATGCGCTTAAGTCTTGGTGCGCATATACTTGAAAAAAAATATGCTGACTTGGTGCTTGGTGTCAAATGTGTTTTGCCAAGCGAAGCGACATTTGCAAGTGGTTTTTTAGGTTCTGATTTTAGTAAGCATCTTGAACGTAAATATCTTGACATTGAAACGTTTATGGAGGAGGTAACCGAAGATACAACAAAAGAGCAAGCGATTGAGACGCTAACGCAGTTTGGTATGGCTGGTCTTTGGCAACTTGATCAGACGCTTTTGGGTACTTATTTAGGTGACTTTAAGCGTACACAGCTCGGGCTGTATGTACAGCCGACGTTGCGTGCAAATGACCAAGTTTCGTTATCAGCGCAATTGTGTGCCAATTGGCTTTTGGCAAAAAAAGTGCACAGATTTATCAAGCCGGTAGTAGATCAAAATGATTTTGATGATAAGTATTTTGATCCTGACGATTTTCCACCTGCCGAATGTGATGCGATGTCTGTTGTTGCCATGAAATTTTTGAGCGATCGGCTGCAAGATGTGTTGATGCCGCCGCAATACACCGTCAAATTAAAGCCACAATTTGAGGTGCAGGTTACGGCTCTTGCCGACATACAGTTTACTGATATATGGCATTTTACGATTGGCTATGATTATTGGCGTCGTCATGTTGAGTGTACCAATTATGTAGTAAACAATTGTCGCACGAGCGTATCATGCACGAGCCTACAGGTGCCGACCGCGTTGGTGCCACAGCTATCGCAGCAAAAAATTTTATTAAAAGCAGAGTATACTAAGTTTAAAGTACGGCATAACTTCCTCTTTGCGTTTGGCTTGGATGTACCCGTTTCAAGCAAAAATATAGGGGATGATTATACTGGGTTTATGAGATTTGAATGGGCTTTTTAATTAAGTAAGGGTTTGCATTATGAATCGTACGATAAAAGTTTTGATTTTTTTAGCACTCGCGCATAACGCGACAACAGGTGCAATTGTTTTGCAGTCAAGTGTAATAAAGCTACTTGACGGGGTGTGGCCCGCGTTTGATGGAGATACGTTTTACAAGATGTCGTGGTTAATTGTCAAAATGGATGCCATGATTAACGGAAAAATTATTGATAAAACAACCAAAGAACGGCAAGGTCTGTATACGTTTGATGGCAAACTTTACTGTGTTCGTGAACTTGCAGAGATAGAAAAGAATAATTTGCCAAACAAAGATTTACAGGAGCGCTTACAGGAAGTTCTAAAAGCAGTAAAAACAGAGTTCATAGATATCAATAAAGTGTTTATTAAGCAAATTCAGGGCCAAAAACAGTTTGTAGTTAAAATTATGCAAGAATCTTGTGATCGGCATGGGGTTCCCGATAGTTTTATGCTTCGTTGGGCCGATACGCCATTTGGGCAAGAAGAAGAATCTTTTGATAAAAACATGAAAACTTTTGCGGACTTAAATAAATTCTTGATTGAACTGCGTAATTTTTTAGGTGATCTGTTTGAAAGCTGTCCAAAGGGATATGCGCAGTATCTTGAAGTTTTAAAAAAGCAAAAAGCAATTGCTAAGGGGTAATCATTGGCGGGGGATGTACAAGAGCTTAAGGGAACGGTTGATCGTATTGTATACGAAAACAGCACGACAGGTTTTTTTGTTTTCGTGGTAAGTGATAGGCAAAATTCTATTGTTGTTCGTGGAACGGTACCTGCATTGCGTGTTGGGCAAGAGGTAATTATACAGGGGGTATGGGCTCAACATCCCCGTTTTGGTAAACAATTTGAGGTGCAACAGTGCGCGATTGCGCATCCAACAAGTGTGACTGGTCTTAAAAAATATTTGAGCTCTGGTATCATCCGTGGTATAGGTGCAATCTATGCACAAAAGCTTGTGGAGGTTTTTGGTGAGCAGGTACTTGAGGTTATTGATAAGCAACCAGAGCGGCTGCGTGCTATTGAAGGTATCGGTCCAAAGCGGTTGGAGCAGATTGTTATTGGATGGCGTGAACAAAAGGGTGTTGCGCATGTGATGGTGTTTCTGCAGGACAAAGGTATATCGCTTGCCTATGCAACAAAAATTTACAAACGGTATGGGCAAGATTCAGTTGCAGTTATTACCGAAAATCCCTATCGGCTTGCCGACGAGATATGGGGTATTGGATTCAAGATTGCTGATCAGATTGCGCGCAATCTTGGTTTTGCACATAACTGCGTGCCACGCATAAAAGCAGGATTATTATTTTGTATTCAACAGGCTGCCGGTAGCGGGCATTTGTATGTTGAGCGCGATGTTTTAAAAAAAGAATCTACGGTGTTGCTTGAACTTGCTGAGCACGACGATGCGCTTATTAAACAGGCTTTTGCCGAGCTTTTTGAGGCGGAAAAAATAAAAATAATTACCTATAACGATGTACACTATATTGCGACTGCGCAACAATATGCAAGTGAATATGGTGTTGCACAAAAGCTTAAACAGATTTTAACCTATGCACGTTCTGTTCAGGTTGATGTTGATGCGGTGTATCATGCGTTGCGTGTACAAACGGGTACCATCCAGCTTAACGATGATCAGGTGCGTGGTGTTTTGGCTGTTTTGCAACATAAAGTTACGGTTATTACGGGGGGGCCGGGAACAGGCAAGACAACGCTTATTAAGCAACTGCTTGAAATGCTTGATGGGCGTCAGATACGGTATAAACTTGCAGCGCCAACGGGACGAGCTGCCAAGCGGATGGCCGAAAGTACTGGACGCAATGCGGCGACGATTCATCGGTTGCTTGAGTTTGATCCAGCAAATATGCAGTTTAAGCATAATGAGCGCAATACGATTAGTACTGATGTAATGATTATCGACGAAGCGTCTATGATCGATATTTTTTTGGCGCATGCGTTTTTGAAAGCGACAGCACTTGCGACGCATCTGGTATTTATTGGTGATATTGACCAGTTGCCGCCCGTTGGTGCCGGTAATTTCTTGCAAGATATTATTACAAGTGGTGTAGTACCGTGTGTGCGTTTAACCCATATTTTTCGACAAGCGCAGTACAGTCTTATTACCCTTAATGCACATCGGGTTAATCATGGTGATTTTCCAACTACGTCACTTCCGGTTCCCAAAAAAGATTTTGTATGGATAAAAGAGGAAAATCCAGAGCAGGTACATGCGCTTATTCAGTCGTTATATACCAAGCGGTTAAAGTCGTATGGAATAGATGCTGCACAGACAATGGTATTGGTTCCGATGAATCGTGGCATCGTTGGTACGCATAAGCTTAATCAGGAATTACAGGTTATACTCAATCCGTTACCCAAAGATAAAGTTACCGTTGGTCTGGTTGAATTTAAAGTTGATGATCGGGTAATGCAGATTCGCAATAACTACGAAAAAATGGTTTTTAACGGTGATATCGGTTTTATTCAGCGTATTAATAACGAAGACCGTGAAGTAAGTATAGCATTTGGTGATCGTGAAATTATTTATCGCTATGAAGAACTTGACGAACTGGTTCTTGCGTATGCTATTACGATACACAAAAGTCAGGGTTCAGAATATGATGCTGTGATTATTCCTATTTTCACACAACACTTCATGTTATTGGCGAGAAATTTGGTGTATACCGCCATTACACGGGCAAAAAAATTGTGTATATTGATAGGACAAACACGTGCGATCGCCATTGCAATTAAAAATAATAAAAGTGTTAAAAGACAAACGTTTTTGGTGCAGTATTTAACGTCGGATTTATCATGCCGCTAAAGAGAATATGGATATTTTTGATACTGAGTTGTTCACTCTCGCTTAAGGCTAAAAAATATACGATTATGCTGAGCCCTGCAGGTGACGCTGAGTATGCAGGTCGTGAGTTGGTTGATGGGTTTGAGCGTGGTTTTACGCGCCAGTTTGCCGAAGCACTCAAAGAAGAGCTTGAGCAGTGTGATGCGCTTCGTGTGGTTATGACGCATGATAGTGGCGAATCGGCAACTCAGGAACAAAAAGCGAACTTTGCCAATCGGCTGGAAGTTGATTTGTATATCGCGATTAATTTTTATCCAGATGAAAAGCGAAATCTTTTGGCTTATAGTTATAAAACCGCGCTTTTTGATGTGCCGCAAGATGAGTCGCAGCTGTACCTATATCCTACGACAAAATCATATGTGATTAATGGTGAACAAACCAAGCGCCTTGCAGCATGTTGGAATCAGCTTGAAAAATATCAGGCATCTATGGAGAGTGTATATGCAGGATCGTTTCCGCTTAAAGAGCTTGAGGGAATTGTTGCACCGGCATTTGTGCTTGAGATGGGTGCGCAAAAAATGGCCGATATCCATGACTATGTGAAACCGGTTGTCCAAGTGTTGTTGGAAATGGCTCATGAAACAAAAAGCTGAAATTTTTTTATTGGTGCTTTTTTGTCTATTTGGTGGCTTTGTATATTATGCTTGGCAGGCACAGTGGATTATTTTTAATATTCCTGACCGTAACACAGTACATAAAGTTGACGATGGCTATACCAAAAAAGATATCTATCTCTATTACTGGCATAACAAGCAGTGGGCGCATGAACGTGTGCAGTTGTTGCTTTCTTTAGAAGAAGCTGCTAATGCACAACAAGTTACACAAGCGGTGTTGAGTCTCTTGGGTGAAAAGCATGCGTTAAAAAAGAAAACAACAGTAACTTCGGTTGTTCGTACATATGATGCGCAGCAGCTTATTATTTTTCTTGACCAGGCACCATTTCTTTTGAACATGTCTATTCAGACAAAGCACATGATTATTGAAAGTATATTAAAAACTCTGCGTGAAAGTGGTATTACAACGCCACTGGTTAATTTCTTTGTTGGGCAACAGCCTATGCAAGATGCTCATCTTGATTTTTCTGTTGCTTGGCCAATACAGGGCTTTTTTTGCAAATAATTTTTTTGCTGTGCTATAGTTAAAAACAGAGCGGAAAGGATAGTATGAGCACAGGGGCACGATTCCTGTTGGGCTTTTTTTTCTATTTATTTGTAGTTAGTTTTTTAGTTAGTATTGATAGAATACTCATTTTTTTTGGGGTTCATAGAGAGACTGCTACGTATTTACACCAGCTTTTTTTGATAGGTTTAGTTTTTTGCTACGCGATTATTATTTTTTGGTATTTATTTATAAATAAGGCGTGGCGAAGAATAAGCATGAGCTTAAAAGTTCTGTTTGTTTCTGTTTTTTTTCTCATATTTTCTGTAATTTTTTTACCCATGTTGAATTTTTTGGGTTTTGAAGAAATGAGGCATGTTGTACATCTTATGGTCCTCATGAACGCGGTGCTTATTCCGATCGCAGCCCTTGTGGCGATCAGCTTGAAATTAAAAAACTAAGGAGAACGTTTATTAACTTTTTTACCGTGCTATAGTTGGAAAAATAATAGAAAGGGTTTCCTATGAAATTTTTTTCTTTTGTGTGGGGATTTTTGCTTTTGGCACTTGGATTAATGCTTTTCTTGGAAAATGTTATTGGTGTTGGTACGCAACAGGTTTGGAATATTGTTGGAACGATTTTGGCAGTATTGCTTGCAGCTTGGGGCATTAGGCTTTTGTTTGTATTTTTTGTTAATAAAAATTTTTGGCATCTTCTATGGGCACTTGTACTGGTGATTACTGGCACGCTTTTGATATTTGGCATCTACGACATATTTGAAAAGCTGGGACTGGCCGGTGCGGAACGGTACTTGCGCATGCTGCCGCTTATTTTTATATCGATAATGCTGGTAGGTTGGGGAACGCGACAGGTTATTTTGGCACTGTTTTCACATCCGCACGAATGATTAAAATAAAAGAAAGTGAGGGTGGATTACTTAAAAACGATCTTGAACGAATACAAAAAAAGAAAGTACGGTATGAAAAAATTTTTTAACCTTCTCTTTGGTCTCTTTTTAGTTGTTTTGAGTGCATTACTAGTATTGGATGGATTTGGTTTTGTTGAACATGCACACTTCTGGCCTATAGTGATGGGTGCTTTTGCGGTGATGATTATTGGGTGGGGTATCTTGAAGATTTTTGTGGTGTTACTAGAAGACGCCGCAAGTATTTATGTGCGCATTTTTGATTCAATCTGGGCATTTTTGCTTATTATAGCGGGTGCCGCTGTGTTGTTAAAAGAGCTCGGTGTTTTTAAAAAGTTGGAGATAGGTTGGTCTTTCCAAAGCTTTAACGTTGAAGTTGCTTCGAGCTTGCCTCTTGTTCTTTTGGTTATCGTAGTAGCTGGTTTTGGTCTCAGAATGATCTTAACGAATATAAAAAAATAAGAGAGGGGATATTATGGCATTTTTTGAATCAATTAAAAGATATTTTGCATCTATTTCACCACAATATCGTGGTGCGGTTTATATCGTTATCGGGTTGCTCATTATGTTGGATTCGTTAAATATTTTGAGCAAAAGTATCCATATTTTTGTATTCTTGGCTGCTGTTGGCTTGATGGTTTACGGTGTCCAGCTTACTAATGTTCTTGATTTGATAAGTAAGAAGAAGTAGAAAAGAAAAGGTCTCTGCCATTCGTAGCCGTTAGTCCTACGAAGCTTTATGCGAAGTAGGATGGCGAAAAAATGGTGGAGCTGACCGGGATCGAACCGGTGACCTCATGAATGCCATTCATGCGCTCTACCAACTGAGCTACAGCCCCACGTATGTGGATACTCTAAGTAGTCTATGAGTATCTTGAAAAAAGTAAAGATTCTTCTTTGTATTCAAAGTTTGTTATTTTTATTGATTGAGGTAAAAATGCCATAGACAACTCCTGGCATCTTTTGATCGATAAATTCAACACATGGAATGGGACATTCTGGTAAATCAGTAACAATTTCGCAAACATCATATGTTCTAACAACGTCTCTTGCTGGATCTTTCTTTGCCCACTGCAAGTGAGTAGGGACATGTATAGTAACCGTTTTTGCATGTTCTTCTCTGCTAATTTCTCCTAGCCAGTCCATACGACAATAGTTTTTCCAGTTTTCGCGTGTTGCTGTTTCTGCTCGACGGACTTCTTTTGGATAACTCCATATGCGTTCAGAATTTTTCTCAAGTGCCTGATGAAAGCATCGATGATAGAGTATCGATCCATCCTTATTAAATGTGCTTTCAAAAAAGCCATCTATGCGTTGTGTCCGTCCATCTTTATTGCGAAATTTAATAAAGCCAGGAAAGTAGTAACAGCGATCATCTTCGTGATATTTGTTATGTTCGAGTGGCACGTGGCCAACGATTGCATGATCCAAATAGAGCGCCTCAATTGCCAGTGGATAAAAATGGTAGCATTCGCGAATAGGATCAGTTTGCCCAATGGCCTTAGGGCATGTTGCAAGAGCAGATCGCTTATTGTAATCCCAAAGGAGCACTCGTTGATCGTATTGCCATGGTGCAAAATCGCTGCTTGCTGGTGAAACAGTGATATTCCATGGCTTGGTATCATGTGTTATTTTTGCAACGATAGAGCGGTTAACAATGTGATCATAACGGTGATCATCATCTTTGCTCATGGCGTTCAAGAATGCATATGAACTCAGGATCAGCGCGAATAATATTTTTTTCACAAAACTCCTTAACGCGAAACACCCCTTATATAACATATATTTTACCAAAAATGTGCATTTATGCAATTTTTATAATTGATATTTGCCCAATCTTTCCCATTGTTCTATACTATTTTCTATTAATTTGCACGTTATGGGGTTAAACTTTTCATGAATATGTTTCGACAAGCAAAAATTCTTGTTCTTTTTCTTTTTTTTGCAGCCAATGCGACAGGTGGTATTTATACCGCTATTGCGCGTATTAATAGTGTTGCAACACCGCCCGTGTTGGACAAAAAATGTGATGCGCTTAATGCTTTAATGAGCAAATCTAAACAATTTCATGAACTTGTTTATGATAATTTGCGTGAGCAGCTTGAAGTGTCGCCGTATGCAAAGCGTATGACCATTTTTTCGATACTCGGTACTTATGAAGAACTGCACCCCTTTCCGACCAATACGTGTTTGGATGAAACTACTTGGCGAGATCTTGAGCTGTTGTGTGGCAGTGCCGCCAAACCAGATTTTTACGTAGCTCAACAGATCGACCGTACTATTACCGGAATGGGGCAGGCGGTGTTGTATCGCAAACTCGTGCAACCACTCACAAGTTATCAGGAGCTTATTGATCAACAAGAAGTAGTCAAAGAGTTGGTAAACAACGTGTCTCTTTCTGAAAAACTTGAATCTTACCTTAAAGAACTGGTGGTGCCCGAAAACGCTCTCGTATCGTGTTGGAGCGATACGTTTTTTGCGAGTATGTTTGGCAAAGAAGGGTTCCAGCCGCCATTTGCCGACAAAGTTGCCTGGATAAAGAAGTTGGCACAGTGGTGCGATCGGCAAGAATTGGTGATAGAAGCGAATAACCAGCTATCAAATGTACAGTTTTGTACCTGGATTGGTGCATCGCTTGCAGGTTCTATAGCATTACCGCTTGTTGGGTATGAAAAAATAACCGACCGTCAGTTGTCACCTCGGCTGCACTGGTTGACAGAAAAGCTTGGACTTGGTGCGTTCAGTATGTTTTCAGTGGGTGGTGCATTATTATATCTGCTGAAGTTTACTTCCAATAAGCGATTTGAGGGATATTCTGATATTTTGACTGGTACTATTAGTGGCTTGATGTTTTATCATGCGTTAAGCAACTATAAAAACTCTTTAGCTGTTGATTATAGTATTCAAACAAAACTTATGCATGTAGCGCGCTATATGCGTATAGCGCAAGAATTGGTGACTCTCTTAAAGCAAAGTAATTCTTTAGCTCAGCGCATTCCAGCTGTTCAAGCATACGATGCGTTTATGTCAAAGATTTCTCAGTCGCATGATATAGCGCGTTTACTCAAGGTTTTACAATCCAATACGTTCAAAGTGGAAACTTCTTGGCCGTATTACTGGGGACGCATTTATGTTGCCTATCGGTTACTCATGGCAGTCAAAGAAGAGTTGGTACCGCTTATGATAACTATTGGTGAAATCGATAGTTATTTGTCAGTAGCGCGTTTGTACAAAGAATTTAAAACAAAACCGGTTTCATTTTGTTTTCCAATATACGAAACTACCGGTACAATACCGCATCTGGCGCTTAAAAATTTTTGGCATCCGCTTGTAGATCCTGAAAAAGCAGTTCCTAACTCGTTAGAAATTGGTGCAAAAAATCCTGCCCATATTATTATTACGGGGCCAAATGCTGGCGGTAAATCAACAACGGCAAAAGCGCTTGCGCTTGCGGGTATTATGGCGCAAAGCTTTGGTGTAGCACCGGCGCAACAAATGAGTTTTACCCCGCTGCAGCGCATAATAACGTATCTTAATATTACCGATGATCTTGCCGTAGGTAATTCACACTTTATGGCTGAGGCACAGCGAGCGCGTGATTTGGTTAACGCAGCATGTGTAGCCGAAAAAGAAAACACATTTTGTTTGTGTGTATCAGATGAAATATTTAATGGTACAACGTACAAAGAGGGGCAGGCTGCTGCGTATTGCCTGATTGAGAAGATCGGTGCTCATAAAAATACGCTGTCACTTACGTGTACACACTTTCCCCTTTTGTGTAATTTAGAATCTCATGGACGCTTTGCTAACTACAAAGTGTCTGTTGGTTATGATCAAAATCATCAGATAACATATCCATACATGCTTGAGCCGGGCATAGCTCACCAAATCGTGACCTTTGATATTCTCAAAGAAAAGGGCTTTGATGACGAATTTTTAGTTCATGCCCAGAAGCTTATTGCTGGTGAGGCCGCATAAAGCGCTCTGTGTTGTTTGACTTATGATTTTAAATTACTGTCCATACGTTTCAAATGGTTCGGGTAGGTGAACAGCACTTATATTTTTATCAAATTCTTGGCATGCTGCAATGATACGCTGCATATCTACGTCATTTTTTTCAAGTAACCAGTCCTTGCATTTTGTGTACCAACTCCTCCGTAGTCGCTCATTAAACTGTTGTCTCATTTCGCGGCATAAAATGTGTGGTTGTGATGGTACTCCCGCAGCTCTTAGAAATCGATTTGTGCGCACAATGAAGCTTGGATGAGGGGTAAATAGCCAGTGAGTCAATGTTGAGCCAATATGTGTAGAATAAAATTTACCTTGTGTAGAATAAAGTTTACCGCGCATGCTCACTGAATTTAGAAAGGCTTGGGCAGCTTGGTGGCTAGATAAAAAAAATGAGGCAGCATCGATAAGTACGTGCGGCTTATCCTTAAATTGCTTGATAACAGAACTGTCAGACCGATATTCATCTATGTGGTCTATAATATTGACAATGAAATGTGAGCATACGGATTCTAATAATGTTTTGCTCAAAGTT
>Ga0074199_1001918_pt1 | contig 15023 bp, 9 predicted proteins | sample EPASupsiteSAE347_FD_64528 | JGI IMG/M metagenome (GOLD analysis project Ga0074199, IMG submission 64528) | Bioremediated contaminated groundwater from EPA Superfund site, New Mexico - Sample SAE3-47 | ecosystem: Environmental > Aquatic > Deep subsurface > Groundwater > Contaminated ...
TATATCTAAATTGTGCATGAATCTATCAAAATTAATTAGTAATGGTAACTTTAGTACTGATTATTATTTTATAAATTTATAATTATTATATTTTACTTTCCATCATTTTTGTACTTAATATAACTCAACTATTTCATATTTTAGTACTTTACGTTCCTAATAATCTACCGTTTATGGGGGAATGATGTTGCCTTTTGTTCAGATATCATTCCAATAGATGGGACTTAATTTAAATATTGAATCTAGATGTCATTAAAATTATTATTTAATATTTTTGCTATTGCAATTGGTCGAAGCTTATCCAGAATCCTCAAAGAAGCCGCGCGGCGGGACGCTAAAACTCGGTCCTGCTGGGATGGTAACTGGACAATGGGGACAGCAATGGACCTCATTTCGGCAACAAAACACCATCTGTAATCAGCTTTTGTTAAACTTATTTGGTCATAAAACAAGATAGCTTTATATGGTAGAATATCTTTGCCATCTGCAATGGTGATGTAATGCATATAATGGAAGGCTTCTTGCCCCTCAACTGGTGCGTATTCTGGTATGTGCTCTCTATACCGGTAGTGGCTTATGGAGCTTATAAAATTAGCAAATTGATGAAAGCTAACCGCGATGTTCTGCCTTTGCTGGCTGTATCCGGTGCCTTCATCTTCGTTCTCTCCTCTCTGAAGATGCCATCCGTTACGGGAAGCTGCTCCCATCCTACGGGTACGGGCATAGGTGCGATACTCTTCGGGCCTTGGATTACCTCTTTGTTATCGATCATAGTCTTGATCTACCAGGCTATATTTCTGGCTCACGGAGGCCTGACCACCTTGGGAGCAAACACATTCTCCATGGGCATTGTCGGACCATTGGCAGGCTATCTGGTCTATAAAGCGTGCATGAAATGGGATGTGAATATGTACATCGCCGTATTTCTGGCGGCGATGTTCGCAGATTGGCTGACATATATTGTCACATCAATCGAGCTTGCTCTGGCTTTTCCTGCGGCCACGGGTGGTGTTGTGGTGTCTTTTAAGGCTTTCCTGGCAGTCTTTGCCATTACACAGGTTCCCTTGGCCATTGTTGAGGGCGTTGTAAGTGCGCTCTTGTTCAAGTACATCGTCCAGCTGAGGAGCGACGTCCTGCTAAAGCTCAATGTGGCATCCCCTGGTGTTCTGAAGAGACTGAAGGAGGCCTCTGCATGAAACTGGAGTACATTACAATCTTGGTTCTTGTAATATTCATCGCAGCCTTTGCATATACCAGTTCAACCGGAAATCATGAGTGGAGTGGCGCTGATGATCAACCGGAGGAAGTTATCAACGACCTGACCGGCGGGTCTTACCATCCCTGGGCGCAAAGCATATGGACACCCCCCAGCGGTGAGATAGAGAGCTTGCTCTTCGCCTTGCAGGCGGCCTTCGGCGCGATCATCATCGGCTATTTCCTGGGTTACTACCGGGGCTTGGCGAAGGCCAGAGCTGCTACACCTTCCGAGGAGCCAGAAGGAAATTTGAATGCACGATCTTCTAGATGACTATGCCCATTCCAGTGCTTTGAGGGAGACAAGTCCTAGGCTAAAACTGCTGCTCGGCCTGGGAGCCATGCTTCTTTGCGTCGCCTCACCTGCGCTGATCGCGCCTTTATTGATAGCCGTTACCATGAGTCTCGTAACTGTAATGTTGGCCAAAATTTCTGGGCGCTTTTACTCCAAACTGCTGCTAATACCCTTCTCCTTCTCCATTCTGAGCGCAGCTGTGGTGGCCTTCATGCATGGCGGAGGGGACCAATTATTTGCCGTTAATGTCTTCGGCATTGATTTGGGCATGCGAGAAGATGGGGCTAACCTGGCCCTGCTTCTGATTGCCAGGACTTTTGGCGGCATGTGCTCCTTATTCTTTATTGCCCTGACCACGCCCATGATTGAGATTTTCTCCGTGCTAAAGTCACTGGGACTGCCGGACTTCTTGGTCGAGCTTTCCATGTTGATGTATCGGTACATATTTGTCTTTCTGGATCAGGCTGCAATGATTCACAGCGCCCAGGTGATGCGCCTGGGCGACGCCGGCGCAAAAAACTCCCTGAACTCATTTGCATTGCTTTGCAGCGTTCTATTCCTCAGCTCCTGGGAGCAGGGGGAAAGGCTCATCGTTGCAATGGACTCTCGCTGTTACGACGGCAAGCTCGATCTCATGGATCAGGCTGCAGGGGCAAAGCCCGGGGCGATTCTTGCAGTAGCGGTCTATTTAGCTGCAGCTACTGCCATAGCTGTTTTAACCAGGGACGTTCTGCTCTTGTGAGGCTACTATGACGACTATCCTTGAAACCAGAAGTCTCTGCTATTCTTATGGAGATGGAACGAAGGCTCTGAATGATGTATGCATCTCCTTGCAGGAGGGAAAAAAGGTTGCTCTGGTGGGGCCCAATGGAGCCGGCAAATCCACACTCATGCTCATGTTCAATGGCATCTTGCGGCCCAGCCAGGGTGAAGTCCTCTTCCGGGGCCGGCCCATGAGTTACGATTCTGCTAGCTTGCGGTCCATCCGGCGAGCTGTGGGCATGGTATTTCAAAATTCCGACGACCAGCTATTTGCACCTACCGTCTTCCAGGACGTGGCCTTCGGCCCCACCAATCTGGGCTATGCTGCAGAGAAGGTTAAGAGGTATGTGGGCTTCGCCCTGCAGTATGTGGGTCTATTTGGATATGAACGCCGTCCGCCGCATCACCTGAGTGGTGGCGAGAAGAAGAGGGTGGCCATCGCCGGCATTCTGGCTATGGAGCCGGAGGTAATCATTCTCGATGAGCCCACCTCCAATCTTGATCCAGCCAGCTCAGAAGAGATCATGGAGATGCTCGATGAGCTGAACTACGGCGGAAAGACATTGATCATCTCTACTCATGATGTGGACCTGGCCTATCGCTGGGCGGATGAGGTCATCCTCATGAAAGGGGGTGGTGTAGTGCGGCGGGGCACAGGTCAGGAGGTATTCGGAGACGCTGAGCTGATAAAAGATGCCCGTCTCAAGCTTCCCCTCGTGGTGGACCTCTATCAGGAGCTGGCTGGCAGGGGCATTGCCCGTGGATCAGAGCCACCCAAGAATATCCTTGAGCTTTGCGATCTCCTGCAACCAGAGGCAAAGACCGGGACATGGGGCAAGATCTACATCTGCAATGTGGATCTGGCGGATGGCAAACAGATCCTGGCGATGCTCGAAGAAATTCCTGCCTGCTTTAGGGGCGCTATGGGCACCAGTGCCAAGGCCCTGGCGGAAAAGTACGGCATATCCATAGATTTTACCTATGGCGTCATCGACAAATGCATACTTAAAGCGCTCCTGGGCAAGAACTCTATCATCATGACCTCGGGAGGGATGGTAGATCATACTATGCAGAGAATCAAGGACTACGGCCAGGAGTCCGGGACGAAGATCGAAGCGATCTGTCTTGTGCAGAGCACCGAAAACCTTAAGTAAAAATAACTTGATTAAAGAAAAGTACATTGGAATAAGTGGTTATTCCATGCGTCCATTCAGAACCTGGGGCGAGGGTCAACTGGCTGGCAGTCCGGCCTTCGCTCTGAATCTCCCTTTTGGATAAATTACTATTTATTTTAAAATGAATAATAATTGAGGAGCGGGTAGGGGAGTGGGGGTTAGTGAAAAAGATGTGTATACCCGCTCTTGTCTTAAGAATCTGTTGCTCGTATAAATACTTTTCTGGCAATAATTTATGACTGTTTTTGTCCATATGCTTTTTGTCTGGCAATCTTTGCCGCATAGGCGCCGGCTACAAAGCCTGCATCTATATTGACTACGGTGAGAACGGAGCAGGACTGCAACATGGAGTAAAGGGCTGCCTGGCCGCCTCCGCCCAGACCATAGCCTGTGGAAACCGGCAAGCCAATTACCGGAGCTTCTACCAGTCCAGCCACAACCGCCGGCAGCGTCCCTTCCCGTCCGGCTGCTACCACAAAGGCATCGACATCTGCCATCCTCTCAAGGCAGGGAAAGAGCCTATGAATGCCGGCCACTCCTACGTCGTACTCCGAGATGACATTGCATCCCATCTCCTCTGCCACAACGCGTGCCTCCTCAGCGACCGGCATGTCGGCAGTGCCTGCAGCCAGTATGCCCACCATTCCTCTTTTGGCCTGTGGCGCAGCAGAGCGAATGATCACTGTCCTGGCCTTCGAGTTGTGCTCCAGCCTGCTTCCCTCAGGCAGTTTTGCGCACTGCAGGAGCTCTAGCTGCTGCGGCGAGACACGAGTGATAATCACACTACCGGTAGCCTGCAGGTGAGCCAGGGAGATGGCCACAAGATCTGCTTTATCCTTCCCTTCGGCGAGAATGGCCTCTGGAATGCCGATGCGATCTGCCCGGCAGATATCCAGCTTTGCCACATCTCCTACTGCCAGGAAGCTGTGGCGTTTGATGCGTCGCAAAGCCTCTTCCAGGTCCATCTCCCCTCTGGCAAAGCATTGCAGCAGATCTCTCAGTTTCTCTTGCACGGTCCTTAAAATATGTCGTCAAGCATAAAGGGTTTATCCCTGCATAGTGAATGAAAAAAGATGCTTGCAAATCTCGATCTTCATATCCATTCCAAGTATTCGATGGCAGTCTCGGCTGATATGCAGCTGCCGGAGATTGCCAGAGAGGCAGCGCGCAAAGGAGTGAAGATTGTGGCCACGGGGGACTGCTTGCATCCTCTATGGCTGGATGCCATAAAGAAGCTTCCGAAGGACGACGGGCTCTTTCTCTTAGGCGATACATATTTTGTCCTCAGCGTGGAGGTGGAGGATAAGAGTCGAGTGCATCATCTCATCTTTCTGCCTGATACTGCCCAGGCGGAGCAGCTGCAGGAGGCCTTTGCTCCCCATTCTTCGAACCTGTCGAGCGACGGCAGGCCACGGCTTCATTTGAACGGTTCAGAGATTGCCGATCATGTTCTTGAGGCGGGCGGACTGCTGGGACCTGCCCACGCCTTCACACCCTGGACCGGCATCTTTGCCTACTTTGGCTCAATAGCAGAATGTTATCAGGAGAAGGCGCAGCAGATCCGGTTCATCGAATTGGGCCTCTCTGCGGACACTGACTATGCAGACCGGATTGCCGATCTGTCCTCCCGGACCTTTCTCTCCAACTCCGATGCTCATTCGCCCCGCTCCAATAAGCTGGCCCGGGAATTCAATCAGATGGAGCTTGCTTCTTTCAGCTATCAAGATCTCATCCTCGCCATCAAACATGAGGGCGGACGGCGTCTTGTAAAGAATGTGGGTCTTTTTCCTGAGGAAGGAAAGTACAATCGCACGGCATGCACACGCTGCTATCGGCAGTACTCCATGGCCCAAAAGGACGAACTGATGGGACGCTGTCCGGATTGTGGGGGAAGAATCAAGCTGGGAGTGGCTGACCGGGTGAATCTTCTGGCCGATTATGAAGAGCCCGTGCACCCTCTGCACCGGCCGCCTTACCTGCATATTATTCCCCTGGCTGAGATCATAGCTCTGGCCCTGGGTCACAAGAGTGTCATGACCGCCGGCGTGCAAAAAAGCTGGAGCGAGCTGACGGAGTGCAGGACGGAGATTGAGGTTTTAATGCAGGCTGATCTTGCCGAGCTGAAGGCTGAGCCGAGAGTTATCGACGCCATCCAAAACTTTCGCATAGGCCGGGTAAAGGTGCAACCCGGTGGCGGGGGCAAGTACGGAGAGGTTGGGCTGGCGCAAGCTGCCGGGGCGGAAGGCAAGAAAGATGGGCAGAGGTCGCTCTTCGATTTTTGAGCAGAAAGCCGGTGAACGGCTGTGGCTGTATTCTGGTAGTTAATCGCGATTGCATTTTTGTTTATATTATACCATTTTTTCATTAAATTTCCAATTCTCTGCATTCGTCTTCCTTTTTTTAGGTCTGTTTAGTTCTTAGATTAGGTTCTACTCTATCTGACATTTGCTATTGATAATATACCATATTTAGGATGTTTCTTTCCTACGTATTTAAATACTTCGAAAAGATATTTAGTTTATGTATCTACGATTTCAAGGAAGGGGAGGTATTTCAAAGGCAGATTAATGTTAATTTATTGATTTTATAAGGTGGAAATGACTTACGAATAATTCAATACAAGATGGATGATTGATATGGACTTTCGGAATAAATCGGCCAAATGCAAATTCAAAGAGAGGTTTTCTTTTCTTGAAGCTGCTGCAATATTATTTCTGGCAGGAATGCTGCTTGCCATATTGTCTTTAAATGGCAGTGCTGCCAATGAGAGCCTTGAATTAAACAGCATTGCTCTCAATTCATCGGATAGCCCAACTCAAAATGAAAATGTCACCTTCGATGCACGGCAATATATCAAGATGAGAATGCAATTGCCTGCGGAGAGGAAAGCTGCTGCACAACGCTATAAAGCAGCTCGTGAAGAGGCTATGGCCCTGGCTCGTGAGGCTGCCCCAGGCGTTGCGCCTACGATAACACCATTATTTGATCCCGGCGGGATTCCTCATTACTTCGGCCCCTATCCTAACTATGCCAACAGCCCCATGCCTACTGGTTCTATTGCCAGTATCACTCTGACAAATGGAGGCAGTGGTTATGCCAATCCCGGTGTTGTAATCTCAGACGTTTATGGTACGGGCTCAGGTGCTACGGCTACCGCAACAGTTGCTGGTGGTGTTATTACTGGCATCACTGTAAATACACCAGGCAGCGGCTATACTGGTCCTCTAGTTACCATCATTGATGCGGGTCCGGGCACTGGCGCAACCGCTACAGCAATATTAGGTGGCGCTCTAACCGGTGGAATTAGAAAATTCGTTGATACGCTACCGAATCTTGTTCTGGCCACTCCAGATCAGGTAACTTATCCACCTGGTGGAAAAGGCTACACATCTGCTCCCACAATTGAGATCACTGATGGGACCGGCACAGGTGCTGCAGCCACTGCCCATTTGACCGGAGATACAGTTACCAGTGTCACCATCGATAATGGCGGGAGTGGATATTCTGCCAATCCGACCATTACCTTCAGAGGCGGCGGGGCGACGAGCCATGCAATAGGAAAGGCAACGGTAGTAGGCGGCGCTATCACCGCAATCACGCTCTTAGGATGTGACTATTATGAGATCGCATTGGTCGAGTACAGCCAGAAGATGCATACGGATCTTCCCAATACGAGGCTGAGGGGTTATGTTCAGCTGGATACCCCGATTATCCCTGGAGCTGGCGTTGCATTACTGGATGTCAAAGGCAATCCCATCTTAAAGCCCGACGGCACTCCGGCTATAGCTGTAGCGAATCCTCAATACATGGGTCCCATCATAGTCTCCCAGCGGGACCATCCGGTGCGCATCAAATTCCTAAACCTGCTTGCTAAGGGTGAGGGCGGCGATCTATTCCTGCCGGTGGACACAACCGTTATGGGTTCAGGAATGGGGCCAGACATGATTATGGCCAATACGGTGACGCCAGTGGGCGGACCGGTTGTCGAGGTCACGACAACTATGCCTCATAACCTCGCACAGGGGCAATTGATCATGCTGCATGGCTTTGTGCCGGATGCTTACAATGGAGAGTATCGCGTTCTGGGCACGGGATTGACTGCAAATAAATTCCAGATCCAGCTCAAGACCAATCCGGCACCTGCAGTTGTGACCATCGGCCATATCATGGAACTGTATACCCAGAACCGTGCCACAGTACATCTGCACGGCGGCTATGTTCCATGGATTAGCGATGGAACGCCTCACCAGTGGATAACTCCTGCCGGAGAGACCACCTCTTACCCTCAAGGCGTCAGCATGCGTAATGTTCCGGACATGCCTGATCCAGGCGACGGATCGATGACCTTCTTCTATAACAACCAGCAGAGCGCCAGGCTGATGTTTTACCATGATCATTCCTATGGTATCACTCGGATCAATGTCTATGCTGGAGAGGCGGCCGGGTTCTTGATAACCGATCAGGTTGAGAAGGACATGATAGACGGCACCAACTTTGCCGGAATCAACCTCAATCCACCAGTCAAAGTCCTTCCTGATGTAGGAATCCCTCTGGTCATTCAGGATAAGACCTTTGTCGATGCAAATACCATCTGGTCTCAGGACCCGACCTGGAACTGGGGAACTGCGGCCAGAGATGCTAACACAGGAAAAATTTTGAATGCCAATACCGGCGACCTGTGGATGCCTCATGTCTATATGACCAACCAAAATCCCTGGGATATCGGAGGCATGAATGCATTCGGTCGCTGGCATTATGGACCATGGTTCTGGCCGCCCACAACGGATATTGCGCACGGACCTGTGCCAAATCCCTATGCCGGCCCCAATGAGCCGCCAATGATTCCGGGCGTGCCCCATAACTCCATGGCCATGGAGTCCTTCGTGGACACTCCGGTGGTCAACGGCATGGCCTATCCCTACCTGGTGGTAGATCCCAAGGCTTATCGGTTCCGCATTCTGAATGCCGCCGACGACCGGTTCTTCAACCTGCAAATTTATGAGGCAACCAATATCCTTAGCGGTATCACCGTCACGAGCGGAGGCAGCAATTACGTAGATCCAAAGGTCACCATAACCGATCCTACCGGCAAAGGTGCTACTGCAACCGCGACAGTAGTGAACGGGGTTATTACCGGCATCGAACTGCTAACTGTGGGCAGCGGCTATACCGCGCCTGGAGTTATGATTTCGGATACCGTCGGAGGTGGTGCTTCTGCAACCGCTACACTCTACACTGCTCCAACAGAGGTTGGCATGATTCCGGCATCAAATTGTGCTGGCTTGCCGGCAAACTGGCCGACAGATGGACGAGACGGCGGTGTGCCTGACCCAGCTAAAGTGGGCCCGTCTTTCATCCAGATAGGAACGGAAGGGGGCTTCTTGCCTGCCCCGGTGGTGCTGCCCAATTTGCCGGTCAACTGGAACATGGACCAGACGAACTTCGATTTCGGGAATGTTAACCAGGGAACTCTCTTGCTGGGTCCGGCTGAGCGGGCGGACGTCATCGTAGACTTCTCCGCATACGCTGGAAAGACACTCATATTGTACAACGATGCTCCTGCACCCTTCCCGGCAATCGATCCGCGCTACGACTACTACACCAACCATCCGGATCAGACAGATACCGGTGGCGCACCCACTACTCAGGCGGGCTATGGTCCCAATACGCGCACCATCATGCAGATCCGGGTAGCTGCCGCCCCCGTGCAACCATACGATCCGATCAAATTGCAGGCGGTATTTGCCAAGGATACGGTGAACAATAAGATGGGCGTCTTCGAGGCGTCCCAGGACGAGATCATTGTGCCGCAGGCAGAATACAACTCAGCCTATGACAGGACGGATCTGGCTGCGGATCCTTATGTGAGGATCTTTGAGAACAGCAAGACATTCCAGACACTTTCAGGCTCGACGGTGACTATCCCCTTCGAGGCGAAGGCCATCCAGGATGAGATGGGTGAAGCTTTCGAGACCGACTATGGACGAATGAGCGGCTTCTTAGGTCTTGAGGTGCCATTCACCGGGGCAGGCAATCAGAACTTCCTTCTCTATCCCTTTGCCTCTCCGCCAGTTGAGATAATCAAGGGCTCGGTCTATGGAACTCAGATCGGATCGCTGGGAGATGGAACCCAGATCTGGAAGATCACCCATAACGGAGTGGACACGCATACCATACACGTGCACCTGTTCAATGCCCAATTGATCAACCGGGTGGCCTGGGACAATGCCATCCGTGTGCCTGATCTCAATGAGCTGGGATGGAAGGAGACCTTCCGGGTTAATCCGCTGCAAGACACCATCATCGCTTTGAGGCCTATAGCGCCCACGCAGCCCTTCGAAGTCCCCAACAGCGAACGGTTGATCGACCCGACTATGCCGGCGGGGGCTGAACTAAAAGGAGGGCCTCTGGGATTCCAGGACCCGAGTGGTGAGCCGGTTACGGTGATCAATCATGTCGTCAACTTTGGATGGGAGTACATGATGCACTGCCATCTTCTCTCCCATGAAGAGATGGACATGATGCATGCTGTGGCCTTTGCAGTGCCGCCAAGGGCTCCTTCTGATCTGGTAGTCACATTATCCGGAGCAGGACCTCTTGCTGCAACTTTGAACTGGGTGGACAATTCCATCAGCGAGACTGGATTTCTCATCCAAAGAGCAAAGGATGCCGCATTCACAGTGGATCCAACTGAATTCACAGTTGGGCCGAATGTGGTAACATACACCGATACAACAATAGTCCCAAGTACTGCATACTACTACAGGGTGCAAGCTGTCAATGTGGTGGGCGATACCACAATATATCCGGCACCTGCAGTGGGATTCCCCCAGAAGACGGCATATTCAGGATGGTCGAACACTGCGACAGTGTCCGAAGTATTGACCATCTCAGCGATCGGCACTGGTAATGACCTGCAGATCAAACAGCTCATAGGAGGTGCATGGGGTGCTTGGCAGAATCTGGGCGGTGTGATAAGCGATCTTGATTCCGCTTCCACTGCGGGCAGTGTTTATGCGTTCGGAATTGGCGGAGACAATGCTTTATGGTACAGAAATTGGAACGGCGTTAACTGGGCCGGTTGGCAGAGTCTGGGTGGTGTGATAAGCGATCTTGATTCCACATCCACTGCAGGTAGCGTCTATGCATTTGGACGTGGTGGAGATAATGCCTTATGGTACAGAAATTGGAACGGCGTTAACTGGGCCGATTGGCAGAGTCTGGGAGGCATTATAACAAACCTTGATTCCACATCTGCAGCTGGCAATGTTTATGCGTTCGGAATTGGTGGAGATAATGCCTTATGGTATAGAAATTGGAATGGCGTTAACTGGGCCGATTGGCAGAGCCTGGGAGGCTTCATAACAGATCTTGATGCCACATCATCTGGTGGCAGTGTTTATGTCTTCGCACGCGGTGGGGACAACGCCTTATGGTACCGCAATTGGAATGGTGTTAACTGGGCCGATTGGCAAAGCTTGGGCGGTTGGGTAGATCTCCTTGATGCCACATCATCTGGTGGCAATGTCTATGTCTTCGCACGCGGTGGAGATGGCGCCCTATGGTACCGAAATTGGAATGGTGTTGTCTGGAGTGATTGGCAGAGCCTGGGTGGTGCGATAACAGACATCGATGCAGTATCATCAGGCGGCAATGTCGGAGTCTATGCAATTGGGACTGACGGAGCCCTCTGGTATAGAAATTGGGATGGAATTACGTGGAGTGCATGGCAGAGCCAGGGAGGTTCGATAACAAAACTCGATGCAACGTTATAGATTTAAGATTATTGAAATCATCAATGCCGATGATTTCAATAATCAAATCCATTCTATTTTTCGTAGTGGTTTTAGCCAAATAGTCCTTTCCATTTTGGCTTCTAACCGGTCTCTGAGGTTCCCTAATCAAGTGATCTTACCACCCAGACCATACCAGTTGAAATCTGCTGGATAATTCGTGTCCATTCTGTTGATCCACAGTGCTCCGTCTCCTCCCTGAACAGCTATATCGATCTGATCCTTATTCGTATTCATCAAGGGCTTTGGATCTGAGGTGATTATGCCTCCCAATGAGTACCAATTGTGCAAATACACGCCGCTTTCCCAGATACCCTTGTTATCCCAGAGTCCATTGTCACTGCCGCGAGCAAAGGTATGGATATTGCCGATGCTATCGAATGCAACATATGGGTTTGAGGTTATGATTCCGCCTAATGAGCTCCAGGCATATTCAATTTCGCCGCCGGGAGATGCAACTAAATCGATATCGCACATCAAGAGGCCGTTGTCCGAACCTCGGCCGGCCACCTTAAGAAAGCCGTTTGTGACCGGCTCAATCGCGCCGCTCAGGTCTGAGGATAAACTGTTGCCGAATCCATACCATCCTACTGAGCTAGCGGTCGTTGGCCCGGATTGTGCTTTGTTTACCCATAATCCATCATCGCCCCCCCTTGCAAGGGCATACACATAGTTGGAACCATCATTTGAAGCAACCAAAAATGGATCTCCCTTTATGTATCCGCCCATGTTGCTCCAAGAGCCGGCTGTCATTGTAGTGGTGTAGAGGTTTCGCATCCAGAGAGAATTATCGGTTCCCTTCACCGCGATTGCAATCCAGGAGGGATATGCAGGCTCTATTACGGCACTTGGAGATGATATGATTTGTCCTCCGAGGCCGGTCCAATCCCCACCCATAGTGCTTGTGAGCTTTCTGTCCCATAGGCCGAGATCGCCGCCCTGCACAAAAATATGGATGTTGCCATTGCCATCTTTGACTGCCGATGGATTGAGGTTGAAATATCCTCCCAGCGAGTACCAGTCTCCTCCCCTGTTGTCCCAAAGTGAGCCATCAGCACCTCGAACAAAGATGTGTTCGATATTATCGTTATCAATTATGGATGACGGTCTGGTTGAGCTGGGCAGAGGCAGAGCAAAGAGTTGTGCTCCTGCGAGAGGTGTTGCCTCCAGTACTGTGTTCTTTGTGTCTCCTATGAGTTCTGTGTTTATGCTGGGCCGGCCGTTTACGCAAGCGATTATACTGCCGGATGCGAGGCTTCCTTCTTTCGCTATAGTGAACAAATCGCTTTCATCCTTGGCACTGGCATAAGCCATGATGTCACTATCCGCTGCTACATTTTGCTGCACCCCTGTTTGTTCATTAGCGTTAGCTGTAAGGGTAGAGTGCAGACCGTCGCGAGAGGAGAGATAGGAATAGGTCTCCTCTTGGCCGGAAGTGGCTTTTGTAGTTGAGTAGGACTTGCTGTCCTGGCTGATGCTTTTGATTTCTCCTGATGCACTAGCCTCATCTGAAGCAATGGCGGTCATCTGGCTGAATACTATGCCCTGGCCGTTAAGTCCTCCTGTAACTTCTACCTCTTTGTCTTTTAACCCAGACCGACCCAATGAATAGCCAAGGGCACCTATGATGCCGGTATTCTGATCTGCCCTTACTTTGTCACATTGTACAGCTATGGCTTGATTTGAGGTAAGGCTGCCGCCTAGTGTCCAAGCCTCCTGGGTGGCAAAGGATGATCCGGTCGATCCGGAAAGCAAACTTCTGGTTTCGCCGGATGCCCCTAAGCTTGTGCAGAGGTCCAACGTCGTTCCTGTTGCCAAAGTGTTGGAGTTCAGGCCGAAGCGGCTTTCTGAAGATATTGCGCTGTATGCACTTTGCTCCCCTTTGCTCAAAGATTGGCTGATTTTGTTGTCGCCTTGACCGGCTGCCCACAAAGTCTGCTTGATGGTGCTTTCTCCAAGGCATGTCCGGACTCTAAGATCAGTTGACCTATCAATATCATAGCTTTGGATTAGGGATATTTCGGTCAATGCGTTATTCGAACTCATGGATACGGTTACGGAGAATGCCGGCAGGCTAATTATGTTAAATATAAAAGTAAGTACGATGACGAATTTACATATTGATGTTTGCATTTGTCTCACCGTCCATACATAGCCCAAATGGCCTGCCGATCTCCATTTCCCAGCCACAGAGGATGATTGTACTGGTAGTTCATTATCTGCTGAACCTGTGCTTTGTAGAGGGGCGCGCTATCCTTGTTATAGAGGTCCGCCAGGCCCAGGGTATGGCCAAGCTCGTGAACGGCAATGGTCTCTATATCATAATTTGTTCCACCGCTAATCCCATTCGTATTCCAGCTATAGTACGTATTGTAATCAACATCTGAGTCGGTTATCTGATAATAGCCATCCTCTTGACTGCTGGTGGTGTACCAGGTGTGAGCGTGACCTGGGGAGTAAACCCCGTTGTAGGCTCCGATATTTTCCCAGGAATGAACGGATTTCCCGTCTGGGACATCGCGGGAAACGCTGCTACTGGGCAATACTGTGCTTGCGAAGAGTATCTGGTAAGTTGCAGCATCCCATATGTTCGCAGCTGTTTGAATAGCCGTGCAGACCGAGTTGGTGTTCAGGCCCTCTGCATAGTAGTTGGTGTCTGTGAGAAGATACAATTGAATGCTTGGGTTTTCCTGGTTCCATCTCCTGGCAGGTCCATAGGTTCCTCCATCGTAGCTATTACCAAGGGAGAGCCATCCCCAAAAGTTGCCCACCCGGCCGCCATAGGTCTGAGATTGCAGTGCAGAATCGGTTGATGATTGGGCCTGGCCGGCTTGAGAGGCGCTATCAAAAACGTCACGATCCATGTTGACTGCATTGGTCTGCACAGATCCCTTAAATATCGGAGCGGTCAGCGTATTTTCGCCCTCTTTAATATAGCTGGAATCGAAGGAAAGACCCATGTTCTTCGAGCCGATCAATCTCAATGTATCTTTATCCAGGCAATTATCTCCATATGCGGATATATCTCCCGTTGTCCAAGCCTTTCCTTGGGATGCGGCGGTCAGATCAGCCGTTATATCTTCTACAGTGTAAAAAATCCCATTTACCAACATCGCATTGTCGCTGGATAACGAATTAGCCTCGAGGAAACAAGATCCGCCACTCATCTTTGTGTCCTGGCTTGCAGAAAGGAGGCTGCCGGCTGCGAGGTTCTGGGATAATGACAGGCCTCCATTTATCACATTTGTCTTCTGCTCCACAAAATCGGTCCCTTGAGTTCCCTGCAATTCTGCAAAAATATTGCCTGTGCCCATCACTGCTTGGGTCATAGATGCGGACTGGGGGGAGGCTGTCGCTGATGTGGAAATGCTCAGTGGTCCAAAACTCTTAACAACGTTTTTCGAATTATATTCATTTCCTTCAACGCAATGGGTGAGGTCATTATTGCCGTCTCCAAGGAGTCGGCGATTCTGGTAGATATTATGTCCATCAAGTATCGATTCAGATTTCAGGGCGGTATCCGTAGATAGTTTATAGCTATCGATAATTGCCACATCGCCACCTCCATCTCCTGATGACAGGCTTATTCTTATGGCACAGGCAGGCTCAGTCACAACTATATATAAAAGGTATATTAATAATAATCTGCAGTTTATATTTTTCATTAATATTCACTTCTGCTTTCTTCCAAAGTTGGTATATATATAACTTTGCAAGGAAATATTGTAAACTGATTCAGGTAAC
>Ga0074199_1001921_pt1 | contig 15015 bp, 10 predicted proteins | sample EPASupsiteSAE347_FD_64528 | JGI IMG/M metagenome (GOLD analysis project Ga0074199, IMG submission 64528) | Bioremediated contaminated groundwater from EPA Superfund site, New Mexico - Sample SAE3-47 | ecosystem: Environmental > Aquatic > Deep subsurface > Groundwater > Contaminated ...
AATCCAGGAGATCGTAATCAAAGGAACCGTACCCCTGGGTGACGGATTTGAGCCGGTCGTAGAAGTCGTAGATGATTTCCGCCAGGGGCACCTCGCAGGTGAACTCGATCCGGCCGGGCATGGGGTAGTGGTGGTGGGTATTCTCGCCGCGCCGCTCCATGCACAGGGTCATCACCACCCCCATGTAGCGCTCCGGGATGAGGATGGTCGCCTTGATAAAGGGCTCCTCGATGCGCTCGATGGTGGTCGGGTCCGGGTAGTAGGCCGGGTTGTCCACCTCTTTCATGGTCCCGTCTTTCAGAAAGATGTGGTAGTTCACCGAAGGCACGGTGAGGATCAGCGAGAGGTCGAACTCACGCTCCAGCCGTTCCTGTACCACCTCCAGATGGAGCAAACCCAAAAAGCCGCAGCGGAAGCCGAAGCCCAGGGCGGTGGACGAGTCCTTCTGAAAGGAGAGGGAGGCGTCGTTCAAGGTGAGCTTTTCGATGGCCGTGGCCAGGGTTTCGTAATCGTCGGTGGAGACGGGATAGATGGAGGAGAATACCACCTGCTTGATCTCCTGGAAGCCGGGCAGGGGTTTGGCACAGGGGCGGTCTTTTAGGGTGATGGTATCGCCGGGTCTGGTGTCGGTGATGGTCTTGATTCCGGCGATGATGTAGCCGACCTGGCCCGCGCTCAACTCTTTTTGCGGTTCGCGGGTCAGGCGGAAAAATCCCACCTCCTCGACCCGGTAGGAGGCGTTGTTGGACATGAAGAGGATGGTGTCCCCGGCCTTGATCCGGCCCTCGAAGAGGCGGCAGGAGATGATGGTTCCTCTAAACGGATCGTAGAAGGCGTCAAAGATCAGGGCTTCCAGCGGCTTTTCCGGGTCGCCCTTGGGCGGGGGCAGGAGGTTGACCACCGCCTCCAGCACCGTATCGACACCCTTGCCGGTTTTTGCCGAACAGAACTGGATGTGGCTGGCGTCCAACCCGAGGTCTTCCTCGATCTGCAGGGCAACCCCCTCGGGGTCGGCGGAGGGGAGATCGATCTTGTTGATGACCGGGATTACCTCCAGGTTGTTCTCCATGGCCAGGTAGAGGTTGGCCAGGGTCTGGGCCTCGATGCCCTGGGCCGCGTCAACCAGCAGCAATGCCCCCTCGCAGGAGGCCAGGGCCCGGGAGACCTCGTAGCTGAAATCCACGTGCCCCGGGGTGTCAACGAGGTTGAGGATGTAGTCCTTGCCGTCCTTGGCCCGGTACGGCAGGCAGATCGCCTGACTTTTGATGGTGATGCCCCGCTCCCGCTCGATATCCATGCTGTCCAGAAGCTGGTCGTGGAACTGGCGGTCGGTAACCATGCCGCAGAGCTGGATAAAGCGGTCGGCCAGGGTGGATTTTCCGTGGTCGATATGGGCGATGATGCTGAAATTTCGTATGTTTTCCATGGGTGAGCCGGGGAGGTCCTGTGTTTTCGGTCGGGCAATGGTTGTACTGTATCAGAAACATGGAGATGGGCGGAAAAAATATCCTGATCCCACAGAAGAGGCTATCTATCATAAAAAGATAGCATTGCAAAGGCAATTTTAAAAAGGGATTATACCCCGTTGGGATTGGTGTCAGGCCTGCGGCGAGGCGGGGAGGGGGTAAGCGGTTGTGGAAAGAGATTGACCTTTGGCGCGGTTCTATTAATAATAACCCCCATGAAAGAAGACCCGGAAGTCCTTGAAATACTCGATAATGATGAGGAGGAGCAGGAAGTGCTGCACCCCCTTGTCGCCCTGCCGGATGATGACAATCTCCCGGCCCTGGGCAATGCCGGACTCCATCGGTATCTTCAGGAAATCAGCCAGTACAAGCTCATGAGCCGGGAAGAGACCGATGAGTTGGCCCGCCATTTCCAGGAAACAGGCGACCCGGAGGCGGCCTACAAGCTGGTCACCTCCAATCTCCGGCTGGTGGTCAAGGTGGCCATGGATTTCCAGAAATACTGGATGCAGAATTTTTTGGATCTCATCCAGGAGGGCAATGTCGGCCTGGTGCAGGCGGTGAAGAAATTCGATCCCTACCGGCAGGTGAAGTTTTCCTACTATGCCGCCTACTGGATCCGGGCCTATATCCTCAAATTCATCATGGATAACTGGCGGCTGGTCAAGATCGGCACCACCCAGGCCCAGCGCAAGTTGTTTTTCAGCTTGAATAAAGAAAAAAAGCTGCTAGAATCGCAGGGCTTTGCGCCGGAGGTCAAATTGCTGGCCCAGCGCCTCAATGTCAAGGAAAGCGAAGTCATTGAGATGAGCCAGCGCATGGACAACTGGGATGTTTCCCTGGAAAGTCCGGTGCGGGAAGGTTCCGACGAGGAGCAGAAGAATTTCCTGCCCATGGTCGGACCCACCGTGGAAGAACGGGTGGCGGAAAAGGAAGTGCAGGAGTGGATGGGTACGGTGCTCGATAAGCTGCGCGAGACCCTCAATGACAAGGAAAAGGCTATCCTGGCCGACCGGCTGTTGAGCGACGAGCCCCTTACCCTGCAGGATATTGCCGATAAATTTGACATCTCCCGGGAACGGGTGCGGCAGATCGAGGCCAATCTCTTGAAAAAGATGCGGGAGTATTTTGAAAAGGAAGTCCCTGATATCAAGGACTTCCTTGCTGAATTTCTCAACCCCTGGCGTTCATGATTGGTAACTGTCCAGCAGCACCGCATCTGCGTTGTCATCGGCCTGCTCATGTGCACCAGCACACTTCGCAGGCCTCTTCCTAGCAGCTACGGTGCTGCTGAACAGTTACCTTGTTAACCTTTGCCAATTTTTCCGGCTTCGAGCTGGATAGTTATGGTTATTTTACGCGCCGTCTGCGGCGATACCTGGAAAAAAACATTATGCGCGTTCCTCTTTTAGATTTGCATGGCCAGATGGCTCCCCTGCGCGACGAGATCCTCGCCGCGGTGACCGAGGTCATTGATTCGACCCAATACATCCTCGGCCCCAAGGTCGAACAGTTTGAGAAAAATGTTGCCGCCTACTGCGGCTCCCGGCATGGGATCGGCGTTGCCAGCGGGACCGACGCCCTGCTTGCCGCGCTCATGGGGCTGGGTGTTGGTCCAGGCGATGCAGTCCTGACCACGCCCTATTCCTTTTTCGCCACCATGGGCTGTATCTTGAGATTGGGCGCACGCCCGGTTTTCGCCGATATCGATCCTGTGACCTACAATATCGACCCGGAGCGGATGGCCGAGGCCTTGGCCCGGGAGGCCAAGGGGGAGAACAGGATCAAGGCGATCATCCCGGTGCATCTCTATGGCCAATGCGCGGACATGGGTGCGATTCTTGCCTTGGCCAAACAGTACAATCTGCCGGTGGTTGAAGATGCCGCCCAGGCCATCGGCGCTGTCTATCCCATGAAGAGCGGCGGCCAGACCGTCTGGCAGCGGGCCGGTTCCATGGGCGAGGCCGGGTGTTTTTCCTTTTTCCCCAGCAAGAATCTCGGCGGCATCGGCGACGGCGGGCTGATTACCTGCAACGATCCGGAGCTTGCCGAGCGGATCAGGATCATCCGGGTGCATGGCGGAGCGCCCAAGTATCACCATGGGGTGGTGGGGGGCAATTTCCGGATCGATCCCATCCAGACCGTGGTGCTTGACATAAAACTCTCCCGGTTGCCCGAGTGGCACCGGGCAAGACGGCGTAATGCCGCAACCTATCGGAGCCTCTTCGCCCAAACCACCCTGCTGGAAAGCGGCGCGGTTTCCCTGCCCGAAGCGGTGTACCAGGCAGAGGGAGTGGCCGCCGGGGAAGAGTGCGATTACCATATCTACAACCAGTTTGTCATCAGGGCCAGGGACCGTGACGGGTTGCTCCGCCATCTCGTAAGCAACGAAGTCGGAGCGGAGATTTATTATCCCATCCCCCTCCACCGGCAGGGATGTGTCGCTGGTCTGGGCTACGAAGATGTTTCGTTTCCCGAAGCGGAACGGGCGGCGCTTGAGACCCTGGCCTTGCCGATTTTTCCCGAACTCACGGACGAAATGCAAGGTTTTGTTGTTGAAAAGATTGCCGAATTTTATTGCCGGTAAATCCGTTTCCTCTTTTTCAGTTTCTTAAGCCGGTCCTTTTCACGGTTGCCAAAAGGACACCCTCTGCCGATGCGTATCAGGCCGCGTAACTTTCTGCGTCTCAATCCATCCTTGCAACGAGCGGGAACCTCCGCCTTCGTTTCCGTGGTTGTTTTCTTGCTGATCTCGTTTCTGTTTTTTCCCGCGACGGGCCATGCGGCGGAGTTTTCCGCGCCCCAAGGCAAGCAGGTTGTTCCGGCGCGGACCATCCACCTCAAAGCGGACAAGGATGTCGCCTGGAAGGCCTTGTGGGATCAGGGGCGGGAATTGGTGCGCAACGGCAGGCTTGCCGAGGCGGTGCCCGTGTATGAGGCGCTGTTGGGCATGCGGGAAGGGCTCGAGACTGCCCGGTGGGAGCTGGTCACCGTTCTTCTGCAATTGAAGAGGGAAGAGAGCGCCCTTCCCCATCTTGAATCGCTGGTCGAGGCAGCTCCCCGGAATCTCCAGTATCTGCTGGCGTTGGCAGAGGCAAGCCGGGGCCAGGGCAATGGCGCCCGGGCCGTGGAACTCTATAAAAAAGTGCTGCAGCGGGAACCGGACAATCTTCAGGCCTTGCGCGGCGCGGCCTCCGCCCTTCTTGCCCAACAGAAGAAGGGGGGAGCGGCTCTTATGCTCGAAGCCCTGCTCCAGCGGGAGCCTGCCCGGACGGCCTTGCGGGAAGAATTGGCCAATCTTTATTACGATATGGGCTCCTATGACAAGGCCCGGGCGCATTTTGCCGTTTTGGCCAGGGAAAATCAGGACGATCCGGCAATCCTGCTCAAGACGGCCCAGGCCTATGAAAAATCAGGACTTGAGAGCCAGGCGGTTGAGTACTGGCAGCGGGTTGCGGCGCGCACCCCCCAGAATCCCGAGGCAAAAGAGAGGCTGACCGCCTATTATCTGAAGGGCGGCAAGGGAGAGGAGGCCTTGGCCTATCTTCTTCCGCTTTTTGAAAAGGAACCCTCCTCGCCTCGGCTGCTCAAGCGGCTGGGGCAGATCCATGCCAGCCTTTCCCGCCTCCCCGAGGCGCTTGCCTATTTTGAGCGGTATATCTCCTTCAAGCCCGAGGACAAAGAGGTGCTGCGGCAGGTGATCGATATCCACGCCGCACTGGGGAACAAGCCGGAATCCACGGCTCCGGGGCGTGGTCTCGGGCTTGAGCCCGCGTTGAATCTCGAGAATCTGGAGCGGGGGGCCGGGCTGTATGAGGCCAACGGCGAGCTTCCGGAGGCTGTCGCCCTGTATGACCAGATTCTGGCGGTGACCCCTGATGATCCGAAGATTCTGGCCAAGCGGGCCAAGGCGCTGTTGGCGGGCGGGAACGACGGCGAAGCCAGCGGGATGTGGGCGCATCTGGAACGGCGACAGAAGCTTCTTGAGGTGCTTGAGATCCTGTTTCGAATGGAGCCGGGGAACAGAACGGTTCTCCAGAAACTGGCCCGCATGTACCTTGATCGCGGGGAGTTGAGCAAAAGTCTGGACATGTTTTCCCGTTTGGACGCCCTTGGGGTGAGGACGCCGGAGGTGCTGGCCGGGCAGGCCATGGTGCATGAACGGCTCGGTCATCCCGCCAAAGCCCTGGCCCTGTATGAGCAGCTTGCGGACGGAGCCGGCCAGACCGGCATGTTCAGGCTGCGCTGTGTCCAGCTGGCAGGGGGGCTTGGCCTGGCCGGAAAGACCCGGAGCCATCTCGCCCGGTTGCAGGAAGAATTTCCAGAACTGTATGCATCGCCCCAGACCCAACTGCTCGTGGCCAAGGCCTTGACCGAAACCGCTTCCCATGGTGCGGCCAGGGAATTGTATGCCGGCATGCTTGCAAGGTTGCCGGCTGACCGAGAGCTGGGCAGGGCTGCTTTTTTGGGCCTGGCCGAGGTGTACCGGCAGGAGGGCTTGCCCTATGAGGCGGAGCAGGTTCTGCGGCAGGCCTATCTTCGGTATCCGCTGGACGAGGAGGTTCTGGGCCGTTTGTTTGCCTTGGCCCTTGAGGAAAAGCGATTTGCCGAGGCCTCGGTCTGGCTTGAGCAGCTGAACCAGACCGAGGGCAAGGGCAAGCGGCAGGATGGCGAGGCTCATGCAAAGCTCGGAATCCTGGCGAAGGAAGTATTTGATGGCCGGCTGTTGCGGGCACGCTTGCTGGCGGCCGAGGGCGAAACCGGGGATGCACTCAAACTTGTGGAGGAGCTGGCCAACGAGTTTTCGAATACGGCCGGGGCCGGGTTGTTGCGCAGGGAGGTTGATCTGTTCCGCGCCCGGTTGTGGCTGGCGGATGAACAATATGCCGAGGCCGAACAGCTGGCCCTATCGCTGTCCGGGGAGGGTGGTGGTTCCGGGGCGGATCTGCTTTTGCTGCGCATCTACCGCGCCCAGGGAAAGAGCGGGCTGGAAGAGGCGCTTTTTCAGCGAATGCTGGCGGAAGCCACCCAGGATCAAGGCCTTGTTCTTGAGCTTCTCAAGGGGCTGAAAGAGGAGGGGCTTTTTGCCGAGCTGGGCGAGAGGGCTGAATCGGCCAGCCGGCAATTTCCCGAGTCCGTCATAATCCGCTCCCTGGCTGCATCGGGCCGGGAGGGTAATGGCGAGATCGGGGCGGCCATCGAGATCTGGCAGGGTATTGTCCGGGATTTTCCGGATCAGGAATTTGCCGCGGCGCGGCTTGCCCAGCAGCTTTTCCGTCGTGGCCGTTTTGCCGAGATCAGAGGGATCGAGGAACGCTTCCCCAGGATTGCGGCGCGCCCGGACATGCTTCTTCTCAAGGCCCGGATTCTCTGGGCGGAGCATGAGTGGGAAAAGGGGGTGGCCGTGTACGACGCCTTTTTGGAGCCCCCGGTGGCCGAAAGTGTCGCGCTCCAGGCAAGGGAGCGGGGGGTGTCCTTGCCCCAAGCCGAGAAGCCTGGTCTCTGGGCGCAGTTGACCGTGGCCGAGATCGACCGGCAAACCGTGGTTGACGCGTTGATGGAGCCCTCGGCCGTGCTTGAATCCGGGCCTGGCGCAATTGCGCTCAATCAGCTGGCTGTTCCGTTTTACGCGCGATACCGCTGGTCCAAGCAGTTTGCCCTGGAGAAAACAGCCAGGCAGGCGGTGATGCATCGTGAGTATCTGGCTGCGGCAAACTATTTCAAAACCTTGTTGCGGGAATATCCCGCGGATGAATCCCTGCAGTTTGATCTTGCCGGGATTTACAGCAGGTTCGGGCAACTGGGCCATGAGGCGGCGCTCTATGAGGAGATGGCCGCCTCGGGGGGAGATTTCCCCGGGTTGGCCGAGGCCAGGGAGAGAAACGAACTGAAGCGCCAACCCCGGGTTGCCGCGGGGTATGGCTATCTCCGGGAGGAGGGCAGGGAGGGATATAAGGCGATCCGGAAAACCTGGGAGGGGGCCAGCCTGAACTATTCGCCCCATCTGCAGCATGACCTTGAGGTGCATCTTGCCCGGCTTGACTACCAGGATCCCGGGGGCCACGCCAAGATTCGCGGCACCCGCGCCCTGGTTTCCTATGCGGCCAACATCAACGAGCACCTTCTTGTTCGCGGCGGTGGAGGGGCCGAGTTGCTGGAAAACAGCCAGCCCGATACCACTCTTGTTGAGCTGGCCGCGGAGGGCCGCCTGGGGGATCGCCTGACCGGCATTCTTTCCTATGGCCGGGATGTCAAACATGATACCCTGGCCAGTCTCAGCCGGAACATCGTGCAACAGGATTACAAGGCGGATTTGGTGCTGGACATGGTTCGCAGCCTTCAGGCGGGAGCGGGGTATCTCTATTCTGATTTTTCCGACGATAATACCACGAGGGGCTATGATCTCTGGGCCGCTTACCTGCTTTTCTTCGAACCGGCATTTTTAAAGTTCAGCTATACCTATGATTTCAAGGACACCGCCGAGGCGCGAGGCGGCGGCCCCATGCAGCCGGACGGATTTGCCCTTTCGGATCATCCATACTGGACTCCGATAAATTACTGGCAGAACCGCTTCAGCGTGTATTTCAAGCACCAGCTCTCCGACGATCAGTTCCGGCGCGGGGTTCCCCGGTACTATGATCTTGAGTATGCCATGGTCTACGATGAAATGGGGTATGCCATGCAAACCTGGAAGGGTGGTTTTTTTGTGGAGTATGCCCCGCGGGTGATTTTTTCCGCAACGACAGAGCTGACCTCCGGCCCGGAATACCGGGCCAAGGAATTTTTTCTTTCGGCGATTTACCGCTGGTAGGCGCTGGGTTTCCCGGTGCGCTTTCCCTTGCAATCTTGTTTGCTCTGTGCTAATTGAAATGCTTGTTGTTGTCCCCGCGTTCCTCAACTTCGGAGCGCGCCGGACAGAGGATGGGTTGAAAATATTTCCGCCGTTTTGGCCGGGGCAATCGTTGCTGTGATCGCCTGCCGGGAAAACGGCCATTTTTTTTATAGAGCTCTGTCTTTGCAAGGAGGTTGTTATGGTTGAGCGTATTCCCATGTCCCAGGAGGGATATACCAGATTGCGTCAGGAGCTTGACCGGCTGCAGAAGAAAGAACGTCCCGCGGTTATCGAGGCCATTGAGGTGGCGCGCGGGCACGGCGATTTGAAGGAAAACGCCGAATACCACGCGGCCAAGGAACGCCAGGGGCATATCGAAGGGCGGATCATGGAACTCAAGGATAAGCTGGGCCGGGCCGAGGTCATTGATTGCTCAAGCGTGGACTGTTCCCGGGTGGTTTTCGGCACGGTCGTTTCCCTGGTCGATCTGGACACCGAGGACGAGATCCGGTATCAGCTTCTGGGTCCGCTGGAGGCGGATGTCAGCAAGGGCAGTATCTCCGTGCTTTCTCCCATCGGCCAGGCGATGATCGGGAAAAGCGTGGGCGATGAGATAACCGTGAAAACCCCGGGCGGGGTGCGGCAACTGGAGGTCATGGATATCAGGCCGCCAGAACGGGCTTGATGAAAACAGGAGTCAGGGCTGACCGTCGGCCATGATTCCCGATGTGAAGATATCGCTGATCTGCTGGGCTGCTTCATCAATGGTATAGCTGTGGTCCGGCGACAGAACCCAGAGCCTGGATGTTTCATCCAGCGCCCCGAAAAAGGCCCGCTTGAACACGCCCGGCAGGAGGCTTTTGCGGAAGACCCCCATCTCCTGGCCCTTGTGGATAATGGCTGAGATCACATCCACATATTCAATAAATTTCGTGTTTCTGTACTCTTTCATGAACTTGTTGCTCTGACGCAACTCCATCTGCAACACCTCGGCAAGCTCCTTTTTTTCCTCCATGAGCTGCATGTGGTGCAGGGCGAAAATCTGGAGCATCTTCCTGGGGTCGGTCTCTTTTTCGATGAGAAGCTTGACCTCCAGGATGATCTTGCCGATCTCTTCCTCGAACAGGGAAATGAGAATGTCGTATTTATTGTTGAAGTAGAGGTAGATGGTCCCGTCGGCAACCTGGGCTTCCTTGGCGATGTCGGAGATGCGGGCGCTGAAAAAACCTTTTCTGGCAAAAACAGTGATGGCCGCTTCGATGATTTTGGTGTGTTTGTCCGATGTTCTCATGGGGTCAGCAGGATGCGCAAAGGTAGCGGGTGTGGGTCGATTGTCTTATGAATGTGTATTCATTCATTTTTTGGCCTATCATAGAAGGGGATGGGCCCGGTGTCAAGGCAAAATTTTTTTCCTTTTGTTACAGGGGATTGTCACGGGGAGGCGCAGGGAATTGTTGGGCGATGGCGTTCCGGCCCGCCAGATGACGACATTATTGCGTGGCGCCGGTTTAATACTTTCTTGCCAGGCGGTTTTGGGGTAAAATGCCCCCTGTTGTTTCTGGGGGATTTTCCAATGACTCCAGAGGGATAACGGTTCATTTCGGAAAGAAGCCAAGGAGATTGTAGATGAAGATTTTGGTTGTTGGTTCGGGCGGCAGGGAGCACGCCCTGGTCTGGAAATTGCGGCAGAGTCCCAGGGTAACGAATATCTTTTGCGCTCCGGGCAATGCCGGGATCAGCGACTTGGCAACCTGCGTCAAGATCAGCGCCACTGACATCGAGGCGCTTGCGGATTTTGCCCAGGCGGAAGGGATCGGGCTTACCGTGGTCGGTCCCGAGGTGCCCCTTTCCCTTGGGATCGTTGACTATTTTGAAGAAAAAGGGTTGCGGGTCTTTGGCCCCCGGCGCAACGCCGCCACCCTTGAAGGCAGCAAGGTTTTCATGAAGAACCTGCTTGAAAAATATCACATCCCCTCTGCCTTTTACGCGACTTTCACGGATAGGCAGGAAGCCCTTCGCTATGTGGAAAAGCAGTCCGCGCCGTTGGTTGTCAAGACCGACGGTCTGGCCGCGGGCAAGGGCGTGGTGGTGGCCCAGACCATCGACGAGGCCAAGGCCGCGGTGGATCTGTTCATGAAGGAAAAGGCCTTTGGCGAGGCAGGCAGCCGGGTGGTGGTCGAGGAATTTCTCCGCGGGGAGGAGGCCTCTTTTCTCGCCTTTACCGATGGGCAGACGGTTCTTCCCCTGCCGACCTCCCAGGACCATAAGGCGATTTTTGATGGCGACAGGGGCCCGAACACCGGCGGCATGGGCGCCTATTCCCCGGCGCCGGTGGTGACCGAGCCCCTGCACCGGCAGGTCATGGAGACGGTGATGCTGCCGACGGTCAAGGGGTTGGCCGCGGAAGGCTGCCCGTACAAAGGGGTGCTCTATGCCGGTCTGATGATCGACAAGGGGGTGGTCAAGGTTCTTGAGTTCAACTGCCGGTTCGGCGACCCCGAGGCCCAGCCTCTGCTCATGCGGCTCAAGACCGATCTGGTGGAGGTCATGGAGGCCGTGGTCGATGGACGCCTCTCCGAGATCTCCCTGGAGATCGATCCGCGGCCCACGGTCTGTGTGGTCATGGCGGCCGGAGGCTATCCCGGGAAGTACGAAAATGGCAAGGTCATCGCGGGTCTCGCCAAGGCCGGACAGCACAAGGATGTGGTGGTCTTTCACGCCGGCACCGCCTTGCAGGGGGATGCTGTTGTGACCAATGGCGGACGGGTGCTGGGGGTGACCGCCATCGGCGGCACGGTGCAGGAGGCCATTGGCAAGGCTTACAAGGCTGCGGAGGAAATCAGCTGGGAAGGATGTTATTACCGGAAGGATATCGGCCGCAAGGCCCTGGACCGAAAATAAACGTCCAGCAGCACCGCATCTGCTTTGTCATCGGCCTGCTCATGTGCAATAGCACACTTCGCAGACCTCTTTGTCGGCACTTCTGCCGACAATTGACACACGCATCTGCGGCACTGATGAACGTTTACATTTCAGAAATTTAGTCACATTTTTTGTTTTTGCGAGGGCGTTATTATGATTGGCATTGTCATGGGGAGTGATTCGGATCTGCCTGTTATGCAGGGGTGCGTGGATTTTTTGAAGAAGATGGATATCCCTTACGAAATAACGGTGGCTTCCGCCCATCGCAGCCCGGCGCGGGCCATGGAATACGCAAGCAGCGCCAAGGGGCGCGGCTTGAAAGTGATCATCGCCGCAGCCGGGATGGCCGCCCATCTGGCCGGAGTTCTGGCTGCCCACACCACCTTGCCCGTTATCGGGGTGCCGGTGGATTCCTCCTCCCTGAATGGCCTTGACGCCCTGCTTTCCACGGTGCAGATGCCGCCAGGGGTACCGGTGGCCACCATGGGCATCGGCAAGGCCGGGGCGAAAAACGGCGCTATTCTCGCGGCGCAGATCCTGGCCCTGGCCGATGCAGGGTTGGCGGGAAGGCTCGTCGCTTTTAAGGAAGAGATGGCCCGTGAGGTCGAGGAAAAGGCGCAGCGGCTTGCCGGAAGCATGTGACAGGACAAGCCGGCGTGGACTCCCAAGCAACGGACGAGGCCCTGGCCCATGCCTGCTCGGTCCTCCGGGCTGGCGGGGTTGTCGCCTTTCCCACGGAAACATATTACGGACTGGCGGTTGATCCTTTTAACCAGGAGGCCGTCACCCGCCTTTTCGCCTTGAAGGGCCGCTCCGCCGACAAGCCGGTGTTACTGATTATCGACAATCCCTCCCAGCTTGCGGATCTTGTGGCGGAGATTCCCCCTCCCTTTGCCCTGCTCATGGAAAAGTTCTGGCCAGGGCCATTGACCCTGGTTTTTCCAGGGGCAAAGTCCTTGCCCGGGATGCTTACCGGCCACCGGGGCACCATCGGGGTGCGGGTATCTTCCCATCCCGTGGCCCGGCAGCTTGTCCGGGCTTACGGGCAGCCGATAACCGCGACCAGCGCGAATTTTTCCGGCCATCCGGCCGCGGTGACACCCCGCGGTGTGCGTGATCAGCTGGGGCCAGGCCTGGACGCGGTAATTGACGGCGGAGAAACTCCGGGCGGCCAGGGCTCCACCCTCCTTGGCTATCACGAGGGCAAGGTCTGTCTGCTCAGGGCAGGAGTCGTCCCTTTTGCCGAGATAGAGGCCGCGCTGGCCGGGGCATAGGCGCCCGCTTTTTTCCCTTGGGCGCGGCAGGTAAAAAAAAGGGCGCATAATTTTTCCATTTATACATTTGCCGATCGGGAACGCTTTCGGTATGATAAAATCATGGGTCGGGGAATTGGTGTGATTGCCGTTGTCGCCGTCCCATTATTTTTTGGCCGTGGCGACCGCCAACTTCATGATAAGGAATAGAAATGGCAGACCTTGATTGGGATAGAAATTTTGCACTGGAGCAAGCTGGAGACGACGAAGAGATGCTGGCGGAGCTGCTGGTGCTCTTTCATGATTCTTCCGCCTCGGATCTGGCGCGCATCAACGACGGCCTTGCCGCGGAAGACCCGGTGGCGGTGGCTGACGCCGCGCACAGCATCAAGGGCGCCTCGGCCAGCCTCGGCGTGGAAGGCGTGCGGAAGATCGCGGCCGAGCTTGAAAAAAAAGGCCGGGCCGGCGATCTTTCCCAAGGCGGAGAACTCGTCGCCCAACTCGCCGCCCTTCTCAAGGACTTTGAAGGCCGGCGATGAAAGTGATCCGGGCAGAAAGCCCACATGTCGCGGGGAGTATTTTCCCCGAATTTTCCTGGTTGAGCAATGCCCAGCGCCAAAGATATAGTTAGAAAATTTACCGAGCTGAAAACGCTCCCGCATGTGGCGATCAAGGTGACCCAATTGGTCAACGACGATCGCAGCACCATGCAGGATTTCGAGGAGATCATCAAGCTCGATCCCGTTCTGGTCACCCGACTGTTGCGTCTTGTCAACAGCCCTTATTTCGGCCTGTCCCAAAAAGTCGAATCCATTTCCAAGGCCGTGGTTTTCGCCGGCATGAAGCAGCTCCGCAATCTGGTCGCGGTTGAAGCCCTGCGAGGGATGTTCAAGGGCGATAACGATGATTTCTCGGCCCAGAAACTCTGGCTGCATTCCGCCACCGTGGCCATCCTCTCCGGCATGATCGCCAAGCGTATTTTCGGCAAGGATGGCGAGGATGTTTTTTTGGCCGGCATTATCCACGATATCGGGCTCATCGTTGAAAATCAGGTTGCCGGGGAACAGCTGCGGGAAGCCTGCAAGGCCTTCCGGGAGGGCAAGGGGCCTCTGACCGAGTGCGAGCGCAATGCCATCGGCGCCGATCATGCCGAGGTGGGCTATCTTCTTGCCAAGGACTGGGGATTGCCCCAGGAGGTGCTCAGCTCCATCAAGTCGCATCATCTTTCCAAGCAGGTGAAGTCCGTTTCCAGCACCGGCAGTATTCTCCAGCTGGCGGAATTCATGGCGGGAAAGATGCAGTATTGGCCCATTGCCGGGCCCCTCGAGCCGCTGCCCCCGGAACTGACGGAGCATGTGAAGGAGAAGATGGCGGATTACAAGATTATCATCCGGGATCTGCCCGGGGAAATGGCCAAGGCCAAAGAGTTGTACGAGGCGGACGAGTGACGCGCTGATGACCGAGCCTACATTTGACACCATATTTGATGATCTGGTCGACGCCAACGCGGAACTGCAAGGTTTTCTGGCGACTCTCGATGCGTTGCTGCCGGAGGCCTCGATGCTTCTGGTGAGTGAGGCGGGCGCCCTGCTCGAGGGGGCGCGCCCCCTTACTGTTGCCCTGCCGGTGCGGGACAAACTGGTCCGCGAGGCCAGGGCGGTGGATGGTTTTGTCACCGGCAAGGCGGACAACGGCGCCCGGTGCCATGCCATACATCTTGCCAAGTTTTCGGCGGTGCTGATTATTTTCTGCCCCGCGGCCCAGGAAGACGCCCGGGAGTCAGAGGCGGCAATCACCTCCCTGTTGCGCAATACCCTTGAACTTGCCCTGTACAGGCAGGAACGGGAGATGCTTGTCGCGGACCATGAGCAGTCGGTCCGGCAGATCAACATCCTTCAGCAGCAGCACGGGAAGCTGATTGAGGACAACTACCGGCAGTACCGGCTCAACCAGGACCGGGAAAAAGAGTACGCCCGGAAGCTGGAAAGCGAAATAGCAAAACAAACCGCGGAATTGCGCGAGGCCAATGCGCGGCTTGAGGAGATCAGCCGGCTGAAGAGCGATTTTCTGGCCAATATGAGCCACGAACTGCGGACACCCATGAACGCCATCATCGGTTTCAGCGAACTCCTGGCCGATACCCCCCTTGCCGAAGAACAGCGCGATTATGCCAGGACCATCACCCAATCCGCGACAAGTTTGTTGACCCTGATCAACGACATCCTGGATCTGGCAAAAATCGAGGCGGGAAAACTCGAACTTGAACACCTTCCCTTTGAACTTGCCGAGGTGATCGACAACGTGGTCGCCATGTTCAAGATCCCCGCCAGGGAGAAGGGGGTTGTCGTCTCCTGCAAGATTGACAGCCGTATCCCGAAAAGAATAATGGGAGACAGTAACCGGCTGCGGCAGGTTTTGGTAAATCTTGCCGGAAACGCCATGAAATTTACCGAGAAAGGCGGGGTGGATGTTCAGGTTGCCTACGAGTGTGAAGCCGCTGGCCGGATCGTCGCCCGTTTTTCGGTGCATGACAGCGGCATAG
>Ga0074199_1001922_pt1 | contig 15014 bp, 12 predicted proteins | sample EPASupsiteSAE347_FD_64528 | JGI IMG/M metagenome (GOLD analysis project Ga0074199, IMG submission 64528) | Bioremediated contaminated groundwater from EPA Superfund site, New Mexico - Sample SAE3-47 | ecosystem: Environmental > Aquatic > Deep subsurface > Groundwater > Contaminated ...
TCACCAAGCTTGGCGAGTTGCGAGCGTGGCGGGGACGCAACCCCGCCCTACCGTTCAAGGGGTCCCGCCTTATGTGAGTAGCCGGCGCAGAGAATTGTTGAAATCCTTATAAAACTCCTCTGCGTTTTCTCTGCGCTCTCGGCGCCTCCGCGGTGACCATACACGGTCAATCTTCAACGGGTTGTTTTTCCGGCAGGGTGATGATGAAGGTTGTACCCTGTTCAGGTTTGCTCCTGGCTGTAATGGCTCCATGATGACGTTCCACGATTCTGCGGCATATGGCGAGTCCCATGCCGGTCCCTTCGTAGGCGCTCCTGCCGTGCAGGCGCTGGAACAAGATGAAAATGCGGTCAACATACTTTTCATCGAAGCCAATGCCGTTGTCTTCAACGAAGATTCGGTGCATCCGGTTGCCGGAGGCCGGGTCCGGCACGCCGCCGTTTGGCTCTGCGTAGATCTTCACGACGGGCTTGGTGTCTTCTTGTCTGTGGAATTTGAGAGCATTGCTCAAGAGGTTCTGGAAAAGCTGGCACATCTGGTTGGCATCGACTTCAACAATCGGCAGGCGCCCGACGTCAATGCTAGCACCCGTCTTCTCAATGATAAATTCAAGATCGCTTACCACTTCTCTGACCACGCGCGTCAAATCGACAGCGGCAAAGGGTAGCTCCCTGGTTCTTACCCGTGAGTAGTCGAGAAGCCCCTGTATCATATCCGACATGCGCCTTATCGCGTTCATCATCCGCTCTAAGTAATCACAACCCTGATCGTCAAGAGCCCCGGCGTATTTATCCCTGATCCGGCCGCCAAAGGCCTGGACCTTTCTAAGTGGCTCCTGCAAGTCGTGGGAAGCAATGAAGGCAAAGTCCTGCAGCTCCCTGTTGCTCTGCTCGAGTTTTTTCATGTAGATTGCGGCAGCCTCTTCAGCCCTCTTGCGCTCTGAAATATCGGTTACCGATATCCGGCACTGCTTCCTTCCCCGAGAATCTTCCACGACTATGCTCTCCAACAAGACAAAGAGCCCACATCCTTTCTTTCTTCCGATCAGCCTCGCCTCAAGGGCCGGTTGCTCTCGATCACTGAAGATTTCCGCGACATGGAAGCGAAAACGGTCTCTATCGCTCAGGGCGACAAAGTTCGCGAAAGGACGACCGATAAGGATGCCTCTTTCAATCCCCAATTGCTTTGCCAGGGTCAGGTTGGCTTCAAGGATAATGGACTCCTCATCGACCGTGAGATAACCCACGGGGGCAAAATCGTAGAGATCGGTGTACCTGGAGCTGGATTCCAGGAGCTCGGCCTGAGCTTCCCTGAGCGCATCGTTTTGCATCTCGAGCTCGATCTGATGCACCCTCAGCTCATGCACCAGTTTTCGCACCTCCTCGACGGAGAGCTCTTCGGGGTCGGGGAGCTCCGAGGTCTTTTCCTCGGCTCTTCTTCTGAGATCATCCACTTTGCCTTCTCTCTTCTTTCCGCCCATTAGGCCAATCCTTCCCTGTATCCTGAATTTTTCGGCTCCCGATGTTTCAACCAGTCGTGAGATCCTCCAGGGTAAGGAGAATGAGACCGGGCTCTCCACTTTCCTGCTCTATTCGTCTTGCGCTGAGGAGCAGCTTTTTGTGGCCGATCGAGGGAAAATCGTGCTCCACCTCGAAGCCCTCAACCGAGGTGCTCTCGGGAAGGATTTCCTCCAGGAGCTTGCGCAAAGCGGGGATGTCCCACCGGCCGTTTCCGAGGTTATAGATGAGCTTTCCCACCGTTTCTTCCGGAGAGGCTCCGAAAAACCGGTAGAAAGACTGGTTAGCCGAAACGACCTCGAGCCCGGCATTGAGAATCAGGAGGCGCTCCCGGACCGTATTCACAATGTTTTCGGCATAATCCCTTGCTTTCTTCAATTCGTGCTCGATGCGCTTGAGCTGGGTAATTTCCACAAAGGTCACTACAACTCCGTCGATCTGGTTGTATCTCGTTCTATAGGGAAGAAGCCTCATCGAGAACCACTTCCCTTCTTCGGTCTCGACCTCTTTCTCGCACGCCTGAAGAGTCTCGGTAACAGAGGCGGCATCCTCGAAGACTCTCTCGAAAGCGATCTTTGACGTGATATCCCTCAATGATCTGCCTATATCGGAGGGGATGAAATTAAAGAGCTTCTTCATGGCCGGAGTGAATCGCTTGATGCGAAGCCGGCTGTCGAGAAAAACCGTCCCGATTTCCGTGCTGGAAAAAAGGTTGTTGATATCGTCGTTGACTTTCGTGAGCTCCTCGACCTTGTTCTGGAGCTCCGAGTTGATCGTTACGAGCTCCTCGTTGGTTGATTGGAGCTCCTCCCTTGCGGTAACGAGCTCCTCGTTTGTGCTTTGCATCTCCTCATTTGTGCTTTGAAGCTCCTCGTTCGAGGATTTTAGCTCTTCATTGGCGGTCTCGAGCTCTTCGATGGTGGTATGAAGGTTCTCCTTCGTCACCTGGAGCTCACCTTCGAGCTCCACGACACGGGGGTGCGTCTCCTCGTCCGGTGAGAGCTTCTTTCTTCTTCGATGAACGGGCTCAGGGGGAAGCACTTCTTCGAATACCACGACCAAAAGACTCGGAGCCTCGCCTGCTTCCGCAAGCGGACGGATGGTTATGTCGACGGTTCGAACATAATCGTTTTGCTTTACCTGCACCCTGGGGATAGTGACCTGGACTTTTTCCGTCATCGCTTTGTGCAGGGCGGAAGGGAGCTTGAGGGTTATGCCGGGGTGGGCAATCTTGAGGAGATTCAAAGACGCCTGGCCCGTGGGCAGCTCGAGGTATCTGTTTACCGGCCCCCGAAGGTAGAGGGTTTCGTAGCGTTCATTGACGAGAACGGTGGCCGGGGCGTATTCGCTCACGATAAGCCTGTCCACCGCTTCCTGGGCACTTTCTCTGACGAGCTTTTCCTTCATTCTGCCAAACTCTCCCGCACCCGGCCCTTCTGTAAGCAGAAGCTCCGGGGCTCTCATTTGGGATGAATCCTTTTTCACTTTGAAGATTTTCCACTTGGAATCGAGGGCGGAAAAGATGCCCGAAAAACCTCCAATGGCCTCGGATGAGCCGAGAAAGAGGTACCCGTCCGGATTGAGAGTGAAATGAAAGAGGGGGATGATCTTTTTTTGAAGCGTGGCATCCATGTAGATAAGAACGTTTCTGCAGCTTATGAGGTCGAGCCGCGAGAAGGGAGGGTCACTCACCAGGTTCTGAGTGGCATAGACGATCATTTCCCGAATTTCACTCCGGACCTTGTATATGCCGTCTTTTTTTGCAAAAAAGCGCTTGAGGCGCTCCTCGGAGACGTCGGCGCTGATCGCCTCGGGGTATTCGGCCTTCCTTGCGCGATCGACGGCATCGGAGTCGAGATCGGTTGCAAAGATCTGCACCTCGTGGTGTTTCCCACTTTTCTCCATTACCTCGATAAAGAGCATGGCAAGGGATAGTGCCTCTTCTCCCGTGGAACAGCCGGGGACCCAGATGCGCACCGCGGAACCGCCGCTCTTTTGCTCGACTATTTTCAGGACGACCCTCTCTCTCAAGGCTTCAAAGGCAGCGGGGTCTCTGAAGAATTGCGTGACCCCGATCAACAGCTCCTGAAAGAGGAGCCTTACCTCCTCCGGATTTTGCTGAAGGAAGCGGTGGTAGTCGGAAATGGCCTCGATTTTGTGGAGAGCCATGCGCCGCTCGATCCTTCGGCGGATGGTCTTGGGCTTGTAGCCGGAAAAATCGCTCCCCGTCGCCAAACGAATGAGAGCGAGGATCTTCTGGATATAGCCCGTGAATTGCTTCTCTTTTCCTTCGATTCTCTTCGGTTCCTTGAGGTAGGGGTGCTTCATGTAGCTCATGAGCACTTCCGGCATCTTCTCGACGGGCAAAACGTAGTCCACGAGACCGGTTGCAAGAGCGCTTTCCGGCATACCTCCGTATTTGGCCTGCTCCACTTCCTGCACCATGGCCATGCCGGCGACTTCCTTTATCGCCTTTAGCCCCAGGGTGCCGTCGCTGCCGGTGCCGGAGAGAATGATGCAGATGGCCTTATCGCGCCGCTCCTGTGCAAGAGAGCGGAAAAAATGATCGATGGGAAGTCTCAGGGCACGGCCTGTAACCGATTCCTCGAGCTGAAAAACGGACTGGAAGAGGGCAACGTCCTTGCCGGGCGGATTGAGGTAGACACGATCCGGCTCGGCCCGCATCCCGTCCCGCACATCGAGTATTGTCATCTGAGTGTGCTTGCTCAGAATATCGCCCAGCATGCTCTTCCCTCCCGGCGAGAGGTGCTGGAGGATCACGAAGGCCGTGCCGGTTTCGGGCGGCATGTTGTCAAAGAAGGCTTCGAGCGCTTCCAGCCCTCCCGCGGAAGCCCCGATGGCAACAATCGGGAAGGATGCTCCCTCTTTGTTTTTTTCCTGAGATCCTGGTGGATTCTTCCTTGACCCGTGCATAAACAATACCCCTTCACCTGCGGAGAACATAAGCATCCAAATACTGAGCTTCACCGCAGAGAAGCAGAGAACGCAGAGAACGCAAAGAACGCGCGGAGAAACTTCAGGAATGGTTCAAAAAACTCCTCTTTCAGGTAACAGCGACCAGCGTCATTCCCGCCAAAGCATGGGGAATGACGATCCACTGTTACCCCCCCTTTTGAACCATGCCGAAAACAGGCATTTCGCTCAGGCAAGGAAAGCCATAAAGAAAGCCATTATGATGCAGGCTATTTTAAAGAAAACTCTACCTGATTTTGCAACGTATTGTCAAAGCAGATTGCGCTCTACAGGGTAAGATCGCCGCTGGCTGAGAGCAGCCCTTTTCAAGCCGTAAGGCTGTTGAATGGGTTATTATAGTGCAAAAGCCCGTGGACCTCCAGGAGGTTATTCAGGCTATTGCACGGCTCAAGGATTTTTGGTTTGAAGTGGCTATTCTACCGAAGGATGATGTGCCATAACGGGGAAAAGAATAATCAATCATTCTTCGTGCTTCTCAGAACAAATTTAATAGGTAAATGAGCCCTGCACGTTACCGGTTTTCCGTTTCTCCTTGCCGGGCTAAAGCTTGATTCCTTAACGGACCGGACGGCCTCTTCATCGAATCCTGCTCCGGCCCGCTTCAGTAGCTCCACGTCGATGAGCCTCCCCCGCTCATCGATCGTGAGGCGCAGAAGCACGATTCCTTCTTTTCCACGCTCTCTTGCAAACCGCGGATAGTTTGGCTGGGCTTTGGTGACGAAGCGAGGACCGTCTCCGGAGCCGAAAGACTCATCCATGGCCCCCTGTCCGGCACCCGAACCAGTCCCGGGACCGGCTCCATGGCCATCCCCTGCATTACCTTTTCCCGTGCCCTCGGTATTCCCCCGACTACTCCCTTCCCCGCGCCCCCCGACCGCACCGTCGGGATCGTCCACGCTCTCAATTGCGGCTTTCGATTCACTGATTGGGCAGGTCTCCGCCCTGGCGGTCACAACCTTCACACGGGGCGGCTTGGGTATTGGCTTGGATGCCGGTTTGGGCTTCTCGTTAGGCTTCTTTATCGTCCTGTGTACCGGAGGCGGCGGCAGAGGAGCCTCAGTTCCATAGGGGACATATACCAGGTCAACCCTTTCCGACTCGGGTTCGTCTTCAGGCTCCGGGATGGTAGTCGTGGTCTCCGAGCCTCCCGAAGGTTTGGGCTCGCCGTTTCCTTTGCTCATGGAGCCCTCTTCGCCCCCTTCCGGACCGCCTCCTAATTCTTGAAAGGTAAGAAGGGTCACCACGCACAAAGGAACAGGATTCTCCCCGGCCGGCATTGCAGATGATGAAACGGACAGAATCAGAAAAAACATTGCCGCGTGGACAACGATGGATATTCCCAGGCCATTCAGAATCCCATTACTGAATAGGAGATCGTCCTTATAATCCTGGCTTTTCATTCCTGTACCCCTCAGTCATTCCGCGTTTTTCCGGAAACCGGTTCCGTCACCATACTTATCTGGTCGATTCCAGCCTCGCGAATGGCTCCCATGACCTGGACTACAAACCCGTAGTCGATTTTTTTATCGGCTCGCAGGATGACCCCGCGCGGATTCTGACAACTTTTATAGACTTCGGACAGTTTTGAGCCCAGCGCATCGAATTCCACCTCTCCATTATCGATGAAGACTTTACGATCCTCGGCAATGCTGACCACAAGCCGTTTCTCCTCTGTAGGAATCGGCCTGGCCGAAGTTTCGGGAAGCTTCACATCAATCCCCTGGATCATCATGGGCGCGGCCACCATGAAGATGATGAGCAAAACGAGCATAACATCCACGAAGGGGGTCACATTGATCTCCGAGACCATTCGTCCCCGTGATCTGCCGCCATCGATCTGCATAGCCATTCGAAATACTCCTTTTTCCAACTGGAATACCCCAGCCACACGGCAGGATTTCCCCAAAGATTACCGGCTCATGCCACGTTGGTTCAAAAAGGGCTCCTTCTGCCTGCTTCGACACATCAGATCCGTCTTGAGCGAATTGAGGAAATCCGACGTGAAGTGGAGCATATCATCTTCGACGGACTGAATCTTATTGGAGAAGTAATTGTAGGCCACCACTGCCGGAATGGCAGCCGCAAGCCCCATGGCCGTAGCTACCAGAGCCTCCGAGATACCCGGCGCCACGACTGCCAGGTTGGCTGATCCTTTCATGCCGATCTCCTGGAAGCTTGTCATGATGCCCCACACGGTGCCGAAAAGGCCGATAAACGGCGCCGTGCTTCCTGTAGTTGCCAGGACCGGAAGTAGGCGCTCGAGCCGTTTTCTCCTGGTAATTACCCCGCTCTGAATGGCTCGATCCACATTTTCCAGCAATATTTCCGGATTGTCCCTGTAATCCATAAGACCTTTGCTCTCGAACAATTCGTTCACCCGGTTCAACTCCGCATAACCTTTCCGGAAAAGATAGGCCAAATGGCTCTCCTCCAGCTTCTCGCTTTCCTTGTAGAGCGTCGCGTAGCTTCTGCGTTCCATAAACTGCTCGATGAACTGTGCCGATTCCTTGTTCGCCTTTTGAATCAGGATGGATTTTGCCGCAACGATGCCCCAGCAAAGCACCGAAAGGCCGATGAGCCCCACCATGATCGCTTTTACCAGCGGGCTTGCATCGAACACCATACGAAGAATTCCGACGCCTCCCGAAGCGGGAGTACCTCCCACGGCTTCCGAAGCCGCATGAGCCATTACCAAAAATGTATTCATGACCATTACTCCACTTCCCCCAAGTCGGGCTCATCGGTCCACCCAATCATTCCTGCCCCTGCCCTTTTTGCACCAAAAAAGGCCTCGACACTCCATCGCGCTGCTTTCATGCCACGCGATAGCTGTCAGCCGTAACCGCATGAATGCTCATTTTGCACGCTATTCGCGAAATGAGCATAGTTGCTCTTATGCTGCTTGGATTCGGAGCTTTCTCGCCCGGAAATAATAGATGAATCCCGACAGGCCGAAGATAATGCTCAAACCGGTTACAATACCCTGCCACCGGGTAAAGATCCTCCCGTCCTTTTCCTTCTTTTCCGGATTAAGCACATCACCAACGACAAACGTGGTGTTTATCAAATGCCCCATACCGCCATCGATCATGATCTTCCATTCCCCCGCAAGGTCGGGAACGAAGGCGAAGCAGCCGTTCTTATCGGTGCGGCCGTTCTGGTGCTCGATTTTTCCCGCGACGGGTGAATGAATCTTCACGTCGGCATAGCTCACGGGCTCGCCGTCGTCGTACTCTACGGTTATTGACACCGCTTCCTTCTTGACGATTTGGTGAAACATCCCGTGAGCGCAAACGATGTCTGTAGCCGTTAGAAGACAAGCCACACATAAACCCATGGTCGTGATCGCATTGAGCCATTCCATGATTTTCAACCAATCCCCTTTTTTGCTTTGCTCATTTGATCTCAAAGGTCACGAATATAGGGCTACCGGACCTGGAAGGTCAGCGAAGCGGCGTGGGTGAGCTTGTCACATACCGCCGCATCCGGGTAGGGCTGCTCCTGTTTGACCAGGAGCAGCCAGATTCCGGCCTTGATCATCCCGACCTTGGCTATCCCCTCTTTGTCTGTATGGGTGGTGTATGCAAAGGTGTTGGATTCGTTGGAAAACCCGGCATAGGTACCATAAATGTAGGTCGCCGCGGGCTTTCCCTCGAGCAGGACTTTTACAGGCAGGTCGTCGCCTTCCTTGAGTGTGGCCGGATCTTTCAAGGGAACAATTTCCATCTTGTGGCCGAGCACCCGCGAGAACGTTTCACCACCCGGCGCTCCGACCGTGAACAGAGCCTTGGAATACTTCTCGGAATACCTGCACTCGATGACGTCCGTCAGGTCTTTCTTGCTCTTTCCTTGCTGGTACCCTGCCGTGGTTTTCGAGGAGAACCCGTTATGCGGCGTCACGACCGTCACATACGAACCTTGCAGTTCAAGGGGAGCCCGGGATTGATACTGTGTATCCCCTTGCGGTGCAGCCGGCAGTTCCTTGCCGTCGGGGCCCCAAAAGCCGACCTTGTCAATCCGGTCACGAGCCATGAATTCCGCTCCAGGGACCACGAAGCTATGAGCGCTTGACACGGTGAGCACGGCCGGCTTGGACTTGTCGACCATGTAGCTCTGCATGTTGATCCACATGTCGTGGGCATGGCCCGCCGTTGCATGGACGGCCGACAGCAGGACGACGGCTACTAACATTCGGACACATTTGCGACTGCCACTCTTCATGTTTACTTCCTCTCTCCAAGAATTGTGTTGTGGTTTGGAAACGAGCCGTCTGACGAAGGCTTCGTTCAAGACACCTGTCAGAAATAGTATTTCAGCTCGACGAAATAAGTCCTTCTGGGATAGGGATGTGATACGTGGTAGAGCTCGTCGGTGAGGTTGTCCACACCGACGCTGGCCGATAAGCTCTTTAAAAATCGATAGGAAAACTTGACGTCCAATACGAGGAAATCATCGATACCACCGTACCCTCCCTTGGTGTCACTGTTATCAAGATTCCCGAACTGCCTGCTCCCGTAGTGACCGGCGAAGGTCAGTGCCCATAATTCGCTGGGGGAATAGTCCAAAATGCATTTCGCCCGCCATTCCGGCACTCGAGGAAAAGTCTTGCCGACGCTTGTCGGGACATCGTCATTCCTCAGAATCTCGGAGTCGGTCCAGGCCACGTTCGCGAACGCCCCGAGCCCGTCGATGAGGAACCGCCGTTTATTCACGGCAAACTCGATGCCCCTGGTTCTCACTTCGTCAACGTTCTGGTAATTTCTAACAAGGGTATAGGAGCTCGTTTGAGTGAAGATGGCGTTCTCCACGTCATCTTCGAAGAGGGTCAACCGAGCCTCCCCATCATGGCCGATAGTCCGGGTGATGGTGAAATCCTTGGCGAAGCTTTGCTCGGGCTTGAGGTCAGGATTGGCATTGTTGATAATGCCCTGAGTGTTTATGCCTCCGAAGAAGAGCTCTCCCACCGTCGGATAGCGAGTGGCAAGAGCAAGGGACAGGCGGAGCCGCCAGTTTTCGTTTGGACTGTACGTCGTGGAGAACTTGGGTGAAAAATTGTCTTCGTGTTCATCATCCAGTGTCGAAGTGACGCGTCCGCTGGTGGTATCAGTGGATTTGGCTCCGTCGAAGCCACTCCACCATTCATACCTGCCGCCCAGATACACGGACCATTGCTCCTCGATTTTCCAGGTGTCTTCGACAAACATGGCATTGGTCAGGGTTTTTCCTTCCGAGCCCAGGCTGAGGCTCGTCCGGGTGTCTTTCAGCCAATCCGACGCATTCCAAATCCGGCTCTCCGTGGAATAACGATCGAAGTGATAGCCCATGGCGAGAGTGTGCACTCCGAGCCGGGAAACGTCGTGGGCGGCCTTCAGGTCAGCCGTGTACCAGCCGCCGTCGCTGTCCGTAACCGTTCCGGCTCCGCCCGATTTCGATTCCGGAGCGGCCGTGGCGGATACGCGGTTGAGGTCATCCAATTTGTTATAGGAGCTTGCCGAAGCCGTCACCTTCCAGCCGCCGGGTGAGTCCAGCGAATAGGTGACGGCGTTGAGGAGGTCCTGCATTTCCCTGCTTGAATAGGTGAACGTCGAAGAGGCGAGCTTGTAACTCACACCGCCGATGTCCACCGTGCCTGAATAGAGGGGGTTTCCACCTGCGTCCCTCAAGAAGGTCTCGGGTGAGTCGTAGTCTTGCTTGCTATCCCATAATGCGCTGATCAAACGAAGCTGCGAATCAGGGGTCAGGTCATAGGCGAGCTTGACCTTGAAGGTGTTGTTGACCAGGTCCGACACTCCGGTAGATCCCAGAATGAAACGGGACTTCCCGCTGGGGTCCGTGTCCTTCACCCACCCTGAAACGGGCTTGCCCACGGGGGGCTTGCCTTCGGACTCCAGCCTGGTCATGTAGCTGATGGGCTGAATGTCCGTTTCAAGCCGGTTGTACCAAACATCAAAGGAAAACTTCCCCAATTTGTCCCCGAAAGACGCATACGAAGTGTAACCATGAATATCCTCATCGGTCTTGTATTCGCGGAAGTTCTGATAGAAGTACTTGGCATCCGCCTCAACTTCCAGCTCTTCCGGGAAGTGGGTGGTGATCATGGCCGTCCCGGAGAGCGAATTGCCGCTCAGTGCCGCGGAAAATGGGCCGTAGATCATATCCACTCTTTCTATCTCCTGAGGCGCGACCAGAAACCATTTGGGCCCGTTGCTGTTTCCCGCGGCAGTGAAATCGCTGATCAGGATACCATCCATCAGCACAAGCGTCCTGCCGGTCAGCTCGGTATTGTTGCCCCGAATAACCAGGGGCTGGTTGGTGAGGCCCGGATAGAGCTTCCGCAGGTAGGAGCCGGGCATGTACTTGAAAACGTCCGAGGTCTCGACGGTGTTGATCCGTTCGATGCCTTCGGCGGTCAGGGTTTCCACCACGGCGGGCATGTTAACGGTGGCTTCGTCCATTATTTTCCCGGTAACGGTCACCTCTCCGAGTTGAAAAACCTCGTCCGATCCGTGTTCTTTCTTTTCTGCCTGTTGATTCTCTCCAGTTTTCTTTCCGTCATTTTGTGCAGGGCCAACAGCACTGTCCGCCAACTTCTTCGACTCCTCGCCGGGGGCTCCGGTGCCCCCCGCAGACTCCACATCTCCCTTCAATGGAGATTCGACCGATTCACTTCCTGCATGAGCAGTCAACACAAGCAACATAATGGTCAGTCCAACGCACAACCGGCACAAGTGCTTGCCCAAGGCCGGTATTAAGTCCCCCTTTCCCATTAAACATCCTCCATCTTTCTCAATGCATTGATAATAGTGATAGATTACCTGCCTCGGGACTGGAGGGAAAGATTGACCACGGCATGTTTCAATGGTATGAAGGCATTGAAGCATGCCTCCACCAGAGGCGCTTCTTCCAGAGGAAGCAGCGGAGATCTCTTGCCGGAGGACCGCTGTTTCCTTTTTTTTTCTTACTCAAACGCGTCATCGAGCCTGAAAATAAAAAAAGCCACGAAGACCTTCCCCCCCACTTCGGGTGGGATGATAAGCCTTCGCGGCTTCATTAAAGTACAAACACTCACGCTGCCTCGTGGCAGCCAAAACAGCGATTCGGAGCATTAATAGCGGTCTTCAGGACCGCCGATTTTTCCGACTTACAGCGAGCGTTCTATCCTGCTCATAGCGTAAGCCGTTTGATATATCAAAGAGCGTGGGCTGTCAATCTATTACTTGATGAGTCATGGAGCTCCGATGGTGCCGTCCATTCACAAGCCGTTTTATGCCGCGACCGTTGCTTTTGTTAGCGCGCAAGGGTTGGGTTTAGCCCTTATTTACGATAATGTCTATTAGTTGTTGAATGACCTTGACAATATGACTGGATCGTGGTTTTGTCCGCCTTGTATGGCAAGGCGCTCCGGTAAGCCTCTGTACCATGTCCGAACCGGTCTCATCACTGCATTTAAAAGACCGGTTGACAGTCGGGACCAAATTTGCGGTAAGGATACCGTAGCCGTCTGTGTAGAGAGGCCCCCTAAGCCGAGCCAACAACAGCCTGCTATAAAATACATGAAGCCATGAAGGCTTTGAAACCCTGGAAGGGTTTGGAGGCTTTCGTGGCTTTTTTTGCTCAAGAGCTTGCTCATTTTAGATTATGCGGAAAACTTAGGGGGTTAAAGATGTTAAAGAAGGTTTTGGGAGCTTTGTTTCTGGTGCTGGTCTTTACTTCGACAAGTCTTGCGATGCATCCGCTGATCACCGACGACACCGGAACTCAGGGGAAGGGGAAATTCCAGATCGAGCTCAACTACGAAGTCGATCACGAGTATACGGACGGCGTGGAGGAAAACCTCCTTGATGTTTCAACCATTGTGTCCTGCGGCATCATCGACAGCGTGGATTTCGTTGTCGGCCTGCCCTATCAGTTCGTCACCATAAAAGAAGGTGGAGAGAAAACGACGGAAGACGGCATATCCGATATGAGTCTCGAGCTGAAATGGCATTTTTTCGAGTATGAAGGGCTCAGCCTTGCCCTCAAGCCAGGCCTTTCGATTCCGACTGGAGACGATAAGAAGGGGCTTGGAGCGGGAAAAGTCGGGGGGAGCCTTTTTTTCATCGCCACACAGGAGCTTGAGCCATTTACCTTCCATTTCAATGCCGGCTACGGGAGAAACGAGAATACCACGGACGATAGGGCGGACATATGGCATGTATCTCTTGCCACAGAGCTTGAAGTGTGCAAATGGGCCAAGCTGGTTGCAAACATCGGAGCCGAGAGAAACACCGATAAGGAAGACGACACGCCGGCGTCCTTCATCCTGGGAGGATTGATCATCCCGATGACGGAAAATATCGATATCGACCTTGGAATCAAGGGCGGTCTCACGGAGCCCGAAAATGATTACGCCTTTCTTGCAGGAGCGGCATTCCGGTTTTGAAGCCGGCTGAATGAGAGAAAGCTTTCACCTTGGTGATTCATGGGGGAAGGCTCATTCGCGATTGACATGAGACTGCGTCTGTAATAGAGATCGCAGGTGCAAGAAAATTTAAGCATCAGGTACCGCAAGGTTTAAAAGGGAATCCCGTGAAATACGGGAACGGTCCCGCCGCTGTGAACGGGGACGAAATCCGATAGAGCCACTGTTTTGCGCAAGCGAAATGGGAAGGCGCGGAGAGTAGGTTGATCCGTAAGTCAGAAGACCTGCCTGATGACGTATGGTCGATCGGTACGTGGTAATACCGAATGGACCGCCAAAGGACCAAGTGAACCAGGGTGCAATCCTTAGGGCCAAAAGCTCTAAGGATTTTTTTTGCCCAAATTCGGCTTCGGCACACCACTGTTTGGCGATCGACCTTTGGGGAAACCTTTCCACAGCCTGGATGCGATTCGGCTTCCAGGCATTTGTTCATTCAACGGAGGTGTTCGATGAAAAAGGGTATGATTCTGTATGTCACTGAAGGAAAAGAGGAACTTCCACTGCAAGAGACTGCGGACCTGATCGAGGCATCCCGCTCCCTGGGAGTTACAGCCGTCTCCGTGGCAACCTCGGAAGAGGACGTTGTCCATGGGTGGTGGCATTTGGTCACCAGGGGAGTACATCAGGTTTTATTCATGACGGTGGCTTATGATGCCTCCTTGCAGAAGTTCGAGTCGCGGGGAATCCCTGTTCGGCTCTGCGGATGAGCGCACGAATAAATCTAAAATCAAATGAGGCAATTCTTGCATGGAGGGAAATCCGATGAAAAGACAATGGCTGATGGTACTTGGTTTGGCTTGCTTGATCGTTCTGACGGCCGTTAACGGTTTTGCGGCCCATGGGGAGAAACGTCAGGAGAAGAAGGCAATACTTCTGGCAGCCTTTGGAACGACCGTTCCGGAAGCGCAGAAGGCTTTCGATCAGGTCGAAGCCCGGGTCAAGCAGGCTTTTCCCGGGATCGAAGTGCGCTGGGCCTATACCTCGAGCATTGTGCGCGCTAAGGTGGCCAAACAGGGCAAGGTGCTTCTTTCTCCCGAATCAGCCCTGGCAAAGCTTATGGAAGACGGCTACACCCATGTGGCCGTGCTTTCCTTGCACACTATTCCCGGAGAGGAGTTTCACAACCTGAATCAGAACGCTCGTCTCTTCGGACAAATGCTTGATGGCTTTGAAAAAATACTGGTTGCCCGGCCTTTGCTCTCCTCACGCGAGGACATGGAACGGGTGGCCAAAGCCATGCTGAAAAACATCCCCGCCGGCAGAAAACCGGGGGATGCGGTGGTGCTCATGGGGCACGGCACGGAGAAACACCCCTCCGATGCCATATACCTTGCCCTGTACCACACCTTGCAGGAAATGGATCCCAATGCTTACACCGCAACCGTGGAAGGCTACCCCACAATAAAGGACATCTTGCCGAAGCTGAAGGAGAAAAAGGTCAAGAAGGTCTATCTGATGCCCTTCATGGCGGTGGCGGGAGACCACGCCCGAAATGACATGGCCGGGGACGAGCCTGATAGCTGGAAGTCCATCCTCGGCAAAGAAGGCTTAACCTGTGAAGCGGTGCTCAAGGGAACTGCCGAGATCCCGGAAGTTGTCGATATCTGGGTGGACCACCTGCGGCTTGTGCTCGACCACTTCCAATAGACATTAGGCCGAAGGCAAAAAATATTTGGAAAGCCGGGGGTGCAAAGTAAACCTCAACGAGTATGAACAGACTCATCGTGCATACATCTGTCAGACCCATCCTGAAGAACTTGAACATCCGACATTATGGGTTATAGTCCACGGGTATTTCGTGCATGTGTGGGATCAGGGGGGGGCTTCTTCAAAGAATAGCTCACTAGATCATCACGCCGTAAGTTCGTTCCCCCCCGGGAGCGCGGGCTTCCAGCCTGCAAGTGGCGAAATGAAGTTTCGTGGTTTCGGAGGGGTGGCACCGGCAACTCGTTGCCGGTGTGCGAAGCACAAGAGGGATACATTCAGATTTTACGACTCGGTGGGTGTTGCGGGCGAATGCCGGTGGTTCAAGCAGCTTACTA
>Ga0074199_1001926_pt1 | contig 14983 bp, 11 predicted proteins | sample EPASupsiteSAE347_FD_64528 | JGI IMG/M metagenome (GOLD analysis project Ga0074199, IMG submission 64528) | Bioremediated contaminated groundwater from EPA Superfund site, New Mexico - Sample SAE3-47 | ecosystem: Environmental > Aquatic > Deep subsurface > Groundwater > Contaminated ...
ACTGTCCTCTATGAGGGCGGGGTCTTCCTGCAGGGCTGCGCTGAAGAAGGACTCCCCGGGAAGAAAAAGGACGACGAATTCGGGCGTCGCCTTGAATTGTTCCCAGTATGCTTTCTCCCCGAGCTTTTTGAAGTGCTCCCTCACCTGGCGGGCGTGTTCCCTGATTTTTACTCCCCGTGCTTCATCGTCCGGCGCTTCCACGGCCTCAAGGTAGGCTGAGAGCGGGGTTTTTGAATCCACGACGATGGTCCTTTCATTCGGGAGGCGGATTATCATATCAGGACGGATGCGTCCTCCCTCCGTGGAGGTCGACTCCTGCTGGACGAAATCGCAGTATTCAATCATACCGGCCATCTCGACGACGCGTTGAAGCTGGATCTCCCCCCAGCGGCCCCGCACCTGGGGTTTGCGGAGGGCCTTGACCAGATTGGCGGTTTCGCCCTGTAGCTGCACCTGGGTTGACGACATCGATTTAATCTGTTCGGTCAGGGTGGAGTAGGCCGTCAGACGGGAATTTTCCATCTCGCGGAGCTCTTTTTCCGTCTTGCCCAAGGTCTCCCGCAGGGGCTTCAACAGCTCTTCGATAGCCTTCTGGCGGGATTCCAGGTCGCTTTTGGCCCCCTCCTGGAATTTTTCCAGGGTGGCCCGGGCCAGGTCGAGAAACTGCTGGTTGTTGGATTTTAAAGCATCCGAGGAGAGTGCCTTAAAGGCATCGGAGAGCCTGGCCTGTGCGTCTTTCAGGATTTCCTGCTCTTTAAGTGCCGCCTTGCGCTCTTCTTCCAGCCGCGTAGCCATTTCGGAGATCTGGTTTTTAAGAGCGGTGTTCTCCTTCTGAAGTTCCTTTATCTCCGCGCCGGCCGTCTCCAGCCTCCGGGAAAGCTCCAGGCTCTGCTCCTCTCTGCCTCCGAGACGCTCCCTCAAAGCCGCAACTTCCACCTTGCCATCGGAGAGGGCCTGCTGGCGGGCCTGCTCGATCTTCTGGCGGAGCAGAAGGAAGGCCGCTCCAAAACCCAGGCCGAGCCCCAAAATAAATATCAGGATAGGGATGATCTTCTCCATAGCTTCAGCACCTCGTGAAGTAACTATTGCGCATGGTATACTTCAAAAGGCAGGCGGATGTTTCCTCCATACTTATTGACTTTAACAGAGTGTGAGCGGGTGTTTGTCCAAGAAAAGCGTTGCGGAGGCCGAGTCCCGCCTTGGCGGGAAGCACCGAATCGCGATTTTCACGCCGGGAAAATCGACGGTGTCTTTTCGGGACGAATACCCGTCACACTCAGGGGAGCGTAAGGGGGGAAAATTCCGGCTGAAGAAAGAACACTTCAAGATGAGCACCTCGCCCATTAAAATCGGCGTTGACGCCCGTTCGCTGGACGAAAAGCGAACGGGCATCGGGCGCTATCTTTTCAACCTCCTGCGCGAGTGGAGAGATATCGCTTCAGGACATGAATTCTTTTTGTACCGGATTTCAAAAACTCCTCTCGAAAGCTTCCTTCAGGAGCGGCCGTTTATATCCAGGGAACTTCGTTTCATCAGGGAGGGCCAGCGGGATATCTTCGATGCGGAGCTTGAGGAAAATCCGCCGGATGTCTTTTTTTCTCCGCTATTCTTCCTGCCTTCCCCCCTGGCCGTCCCATCGGTCATCACCGTCCACGACCTGGTCCACCGGGCCCGCCCCCGTGACTTTACTGAAATTCAATTGGCTTACCTCAATAAAGCCGTGCCCTCCGCCATTCAGCGAGCCGGGAGGATCCTCACGGATTCTTCTTTTGCAATGGAAGAGATTTTAAAATTTTACCCTGAAGCCGTTGCCAAAACCCAGGTCGTTTCATTGGCCCCGGATCCCATCTTCAGAGTGAAACCGTTCGATGCGGGGTCGCTCCGGCGTCGTTTTGGAATCCGGGAAAAGTTTCTGCTATATGTGGGCTCCATTTCGCACAAGAGGCATATCCTGGAGCTCATCGAGACTTTCAGGGGATCGGGCGACCTCTTTCAAAATTTTCAGCTCTTCCTGATCGGCCAGAATTTTTTCAATCCGCCGCTGGATTTTATGAAAGACCTGCCGCCCGGAGTTATTTACCGCGATTTCGTGCCGGACGAAGACCTGGTGAATCTCATGAACGCCGCTTTCGCGTTTATTTACCTTTCTTCGTATGAAGGTTTCGGCCTGCCTCCCCTGGAGGCGATGGCCTGCGGTTGCCCGATCATCACCTCAAGGCAGGCGGCGTTGGTGGAAGTGGCGGGTGACGCGGCCCTTTATGTGGATGCGCCGGAGGCCGGCCGGATCCGGGAAGCGCTCGAAAAAATAGCCGGGAATGACGGCCTCCGGGTAACTCTGAGAGAGCTGGGTTTGAAGAAGGCGGCGCTTTTTTCCTGGAGGGATACGGCGGCCAAAACGCTCCGGATTATCGAACAGGGAAATCGGTGAAACGTCTAGAATATTTCCTTGCACTTGCAGTTTTCCTGGGAGGTTGGAATACATGCTGATCCTGGCCGTTTCGGATATACATGGAAGCTCACAATATCTTGAGGATGTCGCGAGTGCCGTTAAAAAATCCAGCGTCGACGTCATCGTCCTGACCGGTGATCTATGCCGGGGAGGTGGGCGGCTGGAAGAGGACGAGAAATTCTCACAACTTTTTTACGGGCAAATCGGAAACCTCGGCATACCCCTGGTGACCATCCCCGGCAATCTGGATGCGCCGGAATCGGTCTACTTTAAGAACGTACTGCCGCCGGGGTGCCCTTCCCCCCATGTCAGGCTGGTGCATCACAGCTTCGAAATTATTGCGAATGAATATCTCTTTGCCGGTTTCGGGGGAGAGATTACCGACGGTCTCCGGGAAACCACGCTGGTCCTTCAGTATCCGGCCTGGGAAGCACGATTTTCTTTTGAGCCCGTAAGGCATATAAGAAAGGAAAAAATCTTTCTCTTCCACTCTCCGCCGATCGGCAATCACGTGGATCTAAGTGAAGGGGAGCACATCGGGCACAGGGCCGTAAACGATATCATTGCGGTCCATAAACCATACATTGTCTTCTGCGGTCATGCCCACAAGGCCCAGGGGCAGGAATACGTGGGAAATACCCTGGTGGTCAATCCGGGATCCCTGAAAAGCGGAAATTACGCTTTGGTGGATACGGTTCGCAAAGAGGTAAAACTGGTCGCTTTCAAGCATAAATCGAAAAAGGAGTGAGTGCATGATAAACTTCGAGGATCTGGTGGCACATGCCCGCAAAAAGGGACTCAAAAAGGTTGCGCTGGCGGTCGCCGAAGAAGAATCCGCTCTGAAGGCCGTAAAAAGGGCCCGGGACGAGAAAATTGCCGAGCCGATCCTGGTGGGTTCGCTGGGAAAGATAAAAGAGATCGCCTCCGGAATCGGCTGGGATCTTTCCGGGATAAAGATAGTTGATGCTCCTGATGCCGCACAGGCGGCCATTGAGACGGTAAAACTGGTGAAAACCGGCCAGGCGGACATCGTAATGAAGGGGCTTCTGCACACCGATGTCCTCCTTAAGGCCGTTCTGGACAAGGATGTCGGTCTGAGGACCGGCAAGCTCCTGAGCCACGTCTTTCTCCTGGAGATACCAGCCTACCATAAGCTTCTTATTCTCAGCGACTGCGCAATGAACATCGCTCCCACGCTCGACGAGAAAAAATGCATCCTTCAAAACGCCATTGACGTGGCCGTTAACATCGGCATTGAAAAGCCCAAGGTGGCCATCATAGGAGCCGTGGAGGAAGTCAATCCCAAGATGCCCGCCACGCTGGATGCGGCCATCCTGTCCAAGATGGCCGACCGCAAGCAGATCAAGAATGCGATTGTGGACGGCCCCCTGGCTTTTGACAATTCCATTTCCAGAAGAGCGGCCGAGGAAAAGGGAATCCAAAGCCAGGTCGCCGGGGATGCCGACATTCTTCTGCTCCCCCAGATCGAGGCCGGCAATATCCTCTACAAGGCTCTGGTATATTTCGCCGGGGTCAAGGCCGCCGGAATCATAATGGGGGCCAGTGCGCCCGTGGTGCTGACTTCCAGGGCCGACACGGAGGAGAGCAAATTCTTCTCAATAGCTCTGGCGGCAGCCATCGTTTAAGGGGAAGAAAGACCCAATAAAAAAAAGCCCCGCCGTCGGCGGGGCTTTTTCTTTTATGTGCGGCCGGTTTTTTCAGAGCGGGGGAACGTGGTATTCTGCCCCGGGACGCAGGATGTTGAATTCAATGGTGGACATTTTATCCCTGAGCTTGTTGCGGATGTCATCGGGGTTGGCGTTGATATGACTGAAGGTATTGAAATGTATTGGGATGACGGCTTTGGGCTTGATGAGCTCAATGGCTTTCATCGCCTCTACGGTATCCATGGTAAAATGCCCCCCGATAGGCAGGAAGGCGACGTCTATCGGCGTTATTTCAGCGATCAGAGCCATGTCTCCGAAGACGCAGGTGTCGCCGGCATGATAGAAAGTCTGCCTGTCCATCGTGATAACGAAGCCGCAAGGCTGTCCCAGATAAATGGTTTCTCCGGTTTCCTTGCTCGTAGTCGAGGAACTGTGCCAGGCGGGCACTATCTTGACCGTGCAGAAATCAAATTTTACGGTGCCGCCGAAGTGAGCTCCAATGACCTTGGCTCCTCTTTTCTCGCAGTAATGGGCCAGCTCAGGGGTCGCCACTATGGGGACTCCGCCGGCTTTGGAGAGCCTGACGGCGTCTCCGAGGTGATCGTCGTGCCCGTGGGTCACCAGTATTACAGATGGTTTGAGGTCCACCGGAAAGTAATGCACCAGGGGATTCCCCTCCAGGAAGGGATCGATGAGCACGGTCTTATCGTCGTTCTGGATGGCGACGCAGGAATGACCGTAAAACTTTACTTTGCTCATGAAACTAGGCTCCTTTCCAAATCTCTGATGAATAAACGGCTGTTTTCGTCTCCTTTTCCATCGTAAAGGCGCCGCTCGTACTCTGATGGAGATTGAGGTCTTCTTCCTCGGGCGGGTTTTTCCTCTTTTAGCTCCATCGATCCCGGGGAAAAAGTTTACAATTTGTTAACATGCGGCAGTGGAGTTCATATTGATATTATGCTATAATCATTCCAGGCGGCTAGAGGGAGAGTATAACAGATGGAAATCGACAAACTTAACACTGCTTCAAGGGCTCAGTCCATCCCTCCACGGGTCCAGTCTGCTCCTGATAAACCTGCCGGAAACCCTTCCGGTGAGCAGTTGCAGATTTCATCCAGTGCCAGGCGTGAGATGGCTGCGGATCAAGCGCAGACTGAACTTGCCGGGGTGCCGGCAAAATCCGCGTCTTCAGAGAAGCCTTCAGGCCCCACGACCCCTATAAGCCTGGAATATGTAATTGACAGGCAGGGGAATTGCAAAAAGGTTTCTACTCGCCCTCTGACAGAGGCACCCCAGATGCCCGCTCCCAAAGCCAAGTGGACTATTCTCACGTATATGGCCGGCGACAACGACCTCGAGGAATATGTCACCAAAAACCTGGTTGATATGGAAAAGATCGGCTCTTCTAAAGATGTCTACCTGGTGGCCCAGTTGGATCGCGGACCAAATGCCTCCGGGTCCAATGGCGTGAAAGATGCGGCTCGTTATCTCGTTTTAAAAGACAATGACTCAAAGAACATAAACTCGCCGGTACTTAAGGAGCTCGGACCGACGGACATGGGCAAGCCGGCGGCGCTCAAAGATTTCCTGGCTTGGGGAATGAAGAATTTTCCGGCCGAACATTATCTTGTTATCATGAACGATCATGGAGGAGGCTTCACCGGCGCGCTTCAGGATGCGACTAATGATTCCTTCATGTCGGTGCCCCAGATGCGGGATGCGCTGGTTGGAGCGGAAAAGGAAACCGGCGTCTCTAAGGACCGGGTGATCCTGGGCTATGACGCCTGCCTCATGGGTCAGGCCGAAGTAGCATATGAGATGAAGGATGCCGCCGGAATTCTTCTGGCCTCGGAGGAGATGATCGGTGGAACTGGCTGGCCATACGGTCCCATTCTGGCATCCGGGAAGATTGTTAATCGCCTCCAAAAACTGACGGCTACGGCCGAAGCCCTTGGTGTCTGCCCGGCGATGTCATTTGTCGGTTTGAAACCAGAGGACGTCGCCCGTATGATTATTGAAGAGTGCGCCAAGGCCCCTGAATCCACCCTGACCATGTCGGCCATTGACCTCTCCAAGATGGACGGTCTGGCCAAATCTTTTGATGAAATGGGCACCGCACTTCTTAACATAAAAGATTCCGGGCTCAAAGAATATATCAGAGAAGACATTGAAAAATCACAGCATTACACGGTGGGTATGGAGACGTCTCCATACTCCGAGATGCGGGATGCCTATGACATCGCCTTGAACATCAAAAAGGACAAGAGGCTCCAGGATCCGAAACTCACGGCGGCCGCCGATGCTCTGATGCAATCCATTGAGGATTGCATCATCAGCGAAGAACACGTGGGAGAGGGAATGCAGAATTCTCACGGCATTTCAGTTTACTCGCCGACGAGCAAAGGGGGGTATGACGAATATGATTACAAATCCCTCTCTTTCGCCAGGGATACGAGCTGGGACAACGCCATGATGAAATTTACCGGCAAGCCGAAACCCGGCCAGAAACCTTCTCATGGATATAAGCCCCCGGTCCGTCCGAAAAACGCGGATGAAAAAGCTTTTCCCGTCAAGTAAGGCAGCTTAAGTCTAAGCTCAATTATTCTTGGACCTCGCGAAAGCGGGGTCCTTCTTTTTTATTATTAAAAAAGGCCGGGGATATTTATCCCCGACCTTTAAAACTACATTTTATCCAGTTCTCTCAGTCGTACTTCTGGCCGGTTTTCTCGACTAATATATATCCGGGCTCGTGAGAACCCCCATCGGCGTGGTGGGTCCAGTGGACTACGCCGCCATTGGGTTCATAGATGTATTCTCCCTTCAACTCCAGTTTGTCTCCGGGTTTGACTGAAGCAGGGAGGGTGGCGGCAACGTCTGAATTATGGGCAACTTTCACCTCGGGGCCTGAATCCATCCTGATAATGAAAAGCTGATGACACGGAGGTTTCAGATCGGGCGGTAAAAACTTGACAAAAGTGCCGTGATCCAGTATCTGAGGCCTGTTGCCGGCATGCTGTTTATAGGCTTCGCCTACCGTGAGATATCTTTGGCTTGGGAAAGGCTTTGACTCAGGGAAGCGGGCGCTATCATTAGTCTTGTTCAAACCGGATGTCTGGCCGCTGGCCCGGCTCTTCTTGATGGAGGCCATGTCGGGAGGGAACATTCCCTCTTGTTTCGATTTAACTACTACGTCTCTGATGGTTTCCGGGGCGGAATCAACGATGGTCTGCTCTTTTAGAATCCTGGGCGGACCCAGGGAGGAGCGGGGAATATCGCCTGATAATGAAGTTCTGTTTATTTCCATTGGCAGCACCTCCAAATCATTTCCACTATTCATATTTTAACATATGACAACCCTCGATATGTTAAAAATTTGTTAACATTCTCCCAGGCAGGAATTATTGGAAAAACATACAATTACCCTTTGATGTATCTTTTCAAAGTTCAGGCAATTGATGAGTATGCGCAATCCTGCCTCCAAGATGATGTTCTGGAGGCAGAAGTTTATCGTGTGCATGCCGGATGCCTCAACTTGATGGATAGGCATAAGAGGCTGGTCTGTCTCCTCAGGGAGGACGCCTTCAACGGGCCGGGGGGTGTTTCGGTCAAGCTCCCGTCCGGAGAAACCTTTTTTTCTCTGGGCATGCGGGAAGGCGAACGCAGATCCTTCCAGCTAGATGCGGGAGAAGCCAGGCACTGGAAGAGTGACCTGGCTTCTTTCTTTTCAGGGGGAATTTCCCCGGGGAATTATGGTTATCAGGCGCCGCTTCTAAGAGGTTTTTCCTGTAAGGTTTTTCCCGGGGCTGTCCGGGCGCTTGAAAACCTATGTGAAGCCGTTGCCGCCCAGGCAGGTGAAGCTGCCATTCGGCGGGCCTGCGGCGGTTTAATAGGCCTGGGGCCGGGCCTGACACCTTCCGGGGACGATATGTTACTCGGCTTTCTGGCTGCCTTATGGACACGGGGGATCGCGGGTGGGGAAGACGCGGTTCCCGCCAGGCGGAATATCGAATTGTTGTGCGCACTTCTGCCGGACTGTCGTGAAAAAACATCCCTGGTAAGCTGGAATTACCTGGCTCACGCTGCTGAAGGCCGGTTTTTCGAGCCTGTTCTGAAGATTCTAGGCGCATTGTTTTCAGGAGACGACAGCTCTTTTTTGGCGTGGATCGGTCGCCTTGTCCATCATGGCGCCAGCTCAGGCCGGGATATTTTTTTCGGGCTGCGCGAAGGGCTGCTGATTTCCCTTAAGGAGGCCGCATAATGCTTCTAATAAACGAGATCATTCGTTCGAGGTACCTCGATTCGGTGCTTCTCATGCAGATTTCTGCGCGGGCAAGCCGCTTTACAGGAGTGATAAGCACTTCGTGCATGATGGGAACGCCGAATAATCTTGCCATTCTGCGGGAGGCCGGATTACTGTCGGAGGCGGGGGCCGGTGCCTCCCCTAACGATGTAGTCGTGGCCGTGAAGGCCGAAGACGAGACCGCCATGAGCGGAGCTTTGAAAGAAATTGAGGGAATGCTTTCCTCTCTTGAAAGCAGGCAGAAGGCGGATGAAGGCTACCGGCCGAGAACTCTCCACTCGGCGGCGGACATGCTGGATGGCGCCAACCTGGTGGTCATATCCATTCCCGGGCCATACGTAAAGGAAGAGGCATTGAAAGCTCTCTCGCTCGGATGCCACCTCATGATATTCAGCGATAATGTGTCTCTTGAGCAGGAACGTTTCATCAAGGAACGGGCCCGGGAGCGGAACCTGCTTGTCATGGGGCCCGATTGCGGTACCGCCATCATTCAGAACGTCGCTCTGTGTTTTGCCAATAAAGTTAGAAGGGGAAGCGTCGGCATTGTCGGTGCCGCCGGAACCGGCATTCAGGAGGCCACCTGTATTCTAAGCCGCGTCGGCGCGGGAATTTCGCATGCCATCGGGACCGGAGGGAGGGACCTTTCGTCCGCCATCGGCGGGATAACGACCCTGATGGCTCTGGACATCCTGGAAAAGGATCCGGCGACTTCGGTCGTTCTGATAATATCAAAGCCTCCCTCCCCGGACGTGGAGGAAAAAATTCTGGAGCGGGCATCGCGTCTTACCAAGCCGGTCGTAATCAATTTTCTGAGAGGGAATCCCGACCAGGCCAGGCTCAGAAAACTTGCAGTCGCTGAGACCCTCGAAGAGGGAGCTCTGCTTTCCGCTGAGTTGGCCGGCGTAAAGAATCCTGCAAATCTTATCCCGGGGGAAGATCTTCTTGAGCGGGTTCTGGCCGAGAAGGCCCGGATGTCCTCAGGTCAGAAATTTCTGAGGGGGCTCTACTCGGGAGGGACTCTATGTGATGAAACACAGATTCTGCTTTCGAAAAGCCTGGGAGACGTTTATTCAAATGTGCCCCTTAAGCCATCTCTTAAGTTGCCGGACAGCAAAAAGTCCCTGGGCAACTGTGTCATAGATCTCGGGGATGACGAATTTACCGTCGGAGTTCCCCATCCCATGATTGACTACACCCTCCGGTGCGAACGGCTCCTCAGGGAAGCACAGGATCCCGAGGTTGCACTGATACTGCTGGATGTGGTGCTTGGCTACGGCGTACATCCCAATCCGGCGGAACCGCTTGTTGATGCAGTTGAAAAGGCGAGGGAGCTGGCCCGGGGGAGACACCTTGTTTTTCTGGCGGCGCTATGCGGCCTCGACGAGGACCCGCAGAATTTCCGAAGACAGAAAGAGATTCTTGAGAAGGCCGGGGTCCTGGTGGCTTTTACCAATGCTTCCGCCGCCAGGTGCGCCTCGGCTTTCATGGAAACTATAAGATGAGAGGAGGACCGCGTTGATGGAAGCGATAAGAAGGGTCGGGGGGGATGAACTGCTTTCCATTTATCGAATTGAGGGAGAGGGGATCCGGCGATATATCATCTCCACCCCTGAAACAAGAGCTATCTGTAATTCGCCCGAGGTGATGGGCTACCCCTTTATAGCCAATCTCTGCCGGGGACTTCTGCGGGCTCTCAGGAATATGCCACCGGAGGTCCCTTTCAAGAAACTAAAGGACAGCGAAGTCAGCGTGCTTCACTTTTTAAGAGGAGGGCTTAATTTTCGTCTGGCGGACCTTCTGTACCAGGCGTATGACTTTAAGAAACAGTCTTCCTCATTCATAACGTCTCAGCGCTACAGGAAATCGGGGCTCTGGTACATCAAGCTGGACCAGTACCGAAAGCTGGCCTTTCAGGACAATGCCAGTGTTTTTCTTGGGGATATCGTGGCCACCGGGACTACGCTCGACAACGGCCTTGGCATTATCCTGGACACATTCAAGGAACAGAATATTCAGATGCAGAATTTCGTTCTTTTTACAGTCGGCTGCCGGCGCGCCGAGGAAATAATGTCCAAGTACGATGCTCTTTTCAGAGCGAATTTCAAGAAGTATCAGCACACCTATGTCTTTTATCTTGAGGGGCGGTTCGGTCTGGCCGATTCGGAATCAAGTCTCAGAGTCGCCCTGCCGGGAACGGACCTCCTGAGGTCTCCGGCTCTGCTGGCCCCCGAATTTGAGTTGTCTCAATATGATAAGTTGTCTTACCCCCTCGAACGCTGTACCATCTATGACGTCGGCTCCCGCTCCTTTGAGTGCCTGGTACATCTGGAAGATATCATCTCATACTGGAAAAAGCTCTCGGAAACCGGGATGACCCTGAGAGAGGCGGTTCTGGAGCGATGGCCGGAGAAAGAATATGAGTCCAGGGAAACATTAAGAGACGCTCGCTCCAAAGTCTGGAAAAACGTGGAGAAAAGCCTGGTGGAAGCCATTTACAAGGCTCATACTTATCGCTGGACACCGGAGCGTCTCAGAGAGACGGAGAAGAGGGATTCCCTGGTGAAATTCTGCAAAAAACGTATCGCGGCGCTGGAGAAACTGAGGTAGTAAATATATGCAGACGAACAAATCGCAATTGATTCTTGAAAAGCCCCTGCGGGTTATCAATCTGGGCCTTGAGACTTTCTTTGAATCTCTCAGAAGTCAGGAAGTCGAGGCCGTTCAGGTGGCCTGGAAGCCACCTGCCGAAGGGGATAAGAAACTGGCGGATATACTCTCTCAACTCAGATAGCCGGGGCAATTATCCCCGCATTCTGCGTGACCAGCCAAAGGCGGCCGGCAGGATGCAGGGAAAGTCCAGCCCTATCTGTCCAGGGAGGGTGGGAACTGTTTGTTAATGAGCCGGAGCAGCCTCTCGGCCTGCTCGTTGTCTATTCTTGTAAGGGCTTCGTATTCATTTCGCGCTCCCGCTTCATTGCCCATTGAAAGGGAGACGATGCCCAGGTTCATGTGCGCCTCGGCGCTGTTTGGATTAATCCGAATCACTTGATTGAAAGCCAGGATGGCCTCTTTTTTATAGCCGATTTCATTGTAAGCAATGCCCAGGTAAAGATAGGCATCGGCGTGGTCAGGCTTAATAGCAATAGTCTGTTTGTAAGAATCAATAGCTTTACGATAACGCCCCTGGTTGGCATAGAGCTTGCCCAGGGTCAGGTAAGCCTCGGCCATGGAAAGCTGATCTTCGGTGGTTTCAGGTTTTAAACCGATGGATTTTTCCAACGTTCCGATTGCTTCCTCATCGAGGCCCAGCTTGCTGTAGGTGATGCCGAGATTGACGTAGGCTGCCGGGTAGTCGGGTTTGATGTTAATGGCCTCTTTATAGGCGTCTACAGAGGCCTGGTAACGGCCCAAGCGGTCATAAACTTCGCCGAGATACAGGTAGGCCTCCGCATCCCGGGGGTTTTGAGAAGTCGCTTCTTTATAGACATTTATCGCGTCCTGGTACAGTTCATTTTTAATGTAATATTTGCCTTTTTCGATGTAGCTCCTGTCGCCCTGGCCGCTCGTGGCATTTTCGGGAGATGTCATGGAAGGGCTGTAAGTCTCCATCGGTTCCGGAGTGGGAGAAGGTAGAACCGGCTGACGTTTACCGGGCTTTTCCTGCTTCCCATTGATGATATTGTAGAGCTTGCCGGCTTTTTCGGCATTCAAAATCTTGAGGGATTTGTAGACACTCAAGGCCAGGGTTTTGTCGCCGGTTTTCGCATACATCGTGCCCAGTTTTAACTGAACATCGGCATCGTCGGGCTTCAGGATGACGGCCTGCTTGAAGGCTTCGATGGCTTCAAGAGTGCTGCCGAGTTTTTCATACGTGTTCCCGAGATTCAGATAGGCCATCGTGAAACCGGGTTTGAGGCGGATCGCCTGTTTGTAAGATTCAACCGCCTCCTGGAAACGCCCGGATTTCTCGTAGGTCGTACCCAGGTAAAAATGAGCTTCAGCGAAATCGGGTTTTAAATAAATGGCGATTCTCAGGGCGTCAATTGAATCCTGGGAGCGGCCAAGCAAGCCATAAACCCAGCCCAAACCCGTGTAGGCCAGGGCGTCATTCGGGTTGATGCGGATTGCCGCTTTATAGGCATCGACAGATTCCTGGTTGCGCCCAAGGACGCTGTAAACCAGGCCCAGGCCCATATAAGCCTCTTCCTCGTCGGGCTTGACGGCCAGAGCCCGCTTGAACGATAAAATGGCCTCCTGGTGGCGGTTGCTCTTAAAGGAGGATTTTCCTTCTTCGACAAAGGTTCTCGCGTCCGAAGACGGTGGCTGAGCAATAGATGGAGCAGGTTGCTGCTGCCAGGGCAATACTTTAGGCTCTTCCCGCTCAGCCGGCGCCGGTGAATAAGTATTCCGTTCCTCCGGAGTTTGCAGTTTTGAGATGAGATTATAGAGCTTGGCAGCTTTTGTGCTGTCAATGTTTCGGAGTACGTCGTACTCTTTAACCGCTGAGGGGCGATCCTTGACTATGGCGTAAACAACTCCGAGGCCAAGATGTGCGTCGGGATCGTTCGGCGAGAGCCGGATTGCCTGCTTGAAAGCTTCAATGGCGTCATCGTAACGGTTGTTAACAAAATAGGCCTTTCCTCTTTCGACATATTTTGTTGCATCTTTGAGACCGGCGGGTATTCTGGTAGTCGCCGGAATAGGGGTAGAGAAACCCTTAAGCTCAATTGGCTGAGGAGACACAGTTTTCTTCTCGGGTTTTTTCAGATTCTCAATAAGATTAAGGAGTTTGGAGTTTTGTTCCGCATTCAGTTTTCTATAGATCTCATATTCACTTAAGGCGGCAGCTTTATCCTTCATCATGGAATACACTATGGCCAGGCTCATGTGGGCATCAGGGTCGTTTGGATTTATGGCAATCGCCGTCTTGAAAGCATCAATCGCTTCCTGGTAGCGGTTGTTCTTGAAATAAACCTTGCCCTTTTCAATATAATACTTTTCGTCTTTGGCGATGCTGATGTAGCTTAACAGCTTGCCGGCTTTCCCCGTATCCAGTTTCTTGAGCTTTTCATACTCCTGGATGGCTGAAACCTTGTTAAAGAGCTTCAAGTATTCAATTCCCAGATTCAAGTGAATATCAGGATCGTTCGGCTTGAGAGCGGCAGCCTGCTTGAAAGTTTTGACAGATTCCTGGTGCAGGCCAAGTTTGGCGTAGGACATGCCAAGCTTGATATATGCTTCTACAAGATCCGGCTTGAAGCGGATGGCGTTTTTCAGCGGTTCAATGGCTTGCTGGTACTGTCCCAGCTTGGTGTAGGCCTTTCCCAGATAGAAGTGCGCTTCGGCGAAATCAGGCTTCAAGCTGACGGCCTCTTTGGAAGCGTTAATGGAGTCCTGGTATCGGCCGAGTTGTTCGTATGCGTAGCATAAACCGGTGTAGGAAAGGGCATCCTCCGGTTTTAACTGAATGGCGGCTTGATAGGCAGAAATAGAATCCTGATATCGGCCGGTTATACTGTAAATAAGGGCAAGTCCCAGGTAAGCTTCGGCCTTCGGCGTAATTCGATTGGCCTGCTTAAAGGCATTGATAGCCTCCGGATATCGGTCGTTCTGGAAATAATCCTTGCCTCTCTCTGTTAGTCTCTGTGCGTCTTTTGCCGTCAAGGGAGGATTGGTCGGCTGTGGCGATGGTCGAGCATAAAGTTTTTCAATCAAAAGGAAGAGTTTGTCTGCTCTTTCCTTGCTCAGTGTTTTCAGTACTTCGTATTCCTTCTGGGCGGAAGTTTTATCTTTGAAAATCAGATGGATGATACCAAGACCCATGTGAGCCTCTGCATTATTCGGATCCAACTTTACGGCCTTGGTAAAGGTGGCAATGGCATCCTTATAATTTTCACTCTTGAAGTAGGATTTGCCTTTTTCGACAAGCTGCTGGGCCTCTTTGGGCAGATTGGCGGGCTTGGGTGCAGGTTTCATCGAAGGCTTGGGCATAGGCGTAGACTTTAGCGTTGGCGTCACCATCGGTGCAGCCGTTACTTTGGGCGAAGGACTTACTTTGGGTGTAGCGACAGCCTTCGGTATCGCACTCGGCTTGGGCGAAGTTACAGCTTCGGGCGTCACAATTGGCGTTGTTGAGGGAATGGCTTTAGGCGATGCCGTAGGCTTAGGCGTCGGCTTTGCCGTTGGCTTGGGCGTAGGCTTAAGCGTGGGTATCGGCGTTGGCTTAGGCGTCGGTTTTACCGTTGGCTTGGGTGTCGGCTTTGCCGTTGGCTTGGGCGTAGGCTTAAGCGTGGGTATCGGTGTAGGCTTGGGTGTCGGTGTAGGCTTGGGTGTCGGCTTCGCTGTTGGCTTGGGCGTAGGCTTAAGCGTGGGTATCGGTGTAGGCTTGGGTGTCGGCTTCGCTGTTGGCTTGGGCGTAGGCTTAAGCGTGGGTATCGGCGTTGGCTTAGGCGTCGGTTTTACCGTTGGCTTGGGCGTAGGCTTAAGCGTGGGTATCGGTGTAGGCCTAGGTGTCGGCTTCGCTGTTGGCTTAGGCGTCGGTTTTACCGTCGGTTTAGGTGTAGGCTT
>Ga0074199_1001929_pt1 | contig 14942 bp, 21 predicted proteins | sample EPASupsiteSAE347_FD_64528 | JGI IMG/M metagenome (GOLD analysis project Ga0074199, IMG submission 64528) | Bioremediated contaminated groundwater from EPA Superfund site, New Mexico - Sample SAE3-47 | ecosystem: Environmental > Aquatic > Deep subsurface > Groundwater > Contaminated ...
ATTTTAGATCAGATAGGAATATTATTATTGTTTAAATTTTAATTATGAAAAGATGGTTGAAGATATTAACGAGTATATCGATAAACGATACAATAGTCAAGTCAAATGGTACGATACAAAAGCAACATATTATAAAAAATGGACTCAATTTTTTAATGTCATTACAATATTTTTTGGAGCCCTAACACCAATTTTAGCTGCGTTGGATTACCGGATAATTACAATTTTTTTAGCATCGGTTGTCACAATTTCTCTTGGTTTATTAAAATTTTATAAATGCGAAGAACATTGGCATAATTATCGAACAACTTGTGAGACATTGAAAAAGGAAGGGAATTATTTCAGATATCGAATTAATGGATACTCAACAGTACAAGAGCCGGAGAAATTATTTATTGAACGTGTGGAATCGTTAATTTCACGAGAAAATACCTTGTGGTCTTCCACTATTAAATCTACGACAAAAATGGATCCATCTGAAAAAAAGGAATAAAATGTACATCACCAAACTCTCTAATCGAAACTTTCAAGTTGAAAACAACGGTAAAAAATTTTTTACCCCATTCTTTTTCCCATCAATATCTAGCGTAAAGACAAATTTCAAAGTTGGACAATATCAGGATCTCATTCAAAAAATCGGGTATCCATCGTTTTTAATCTCATCATATGATATTGATCGATATGATCTCGATTTTACTCTCTTAAATGAAGTATCATCATCAACGCAGCATGGAACCATCTCGCTGTTGGATAGTGGACATTATGAGGCCTATTGGTATAACGACGCGGAATGGAATCTTGAGAAATACGAGACAATTCTAAGAAAAATAAATGTAGATTTCTGTTTTTCATTTGATGTTTTTTGGAAATCCGAGAAAAAAATTGAGACCCATATTGATGAAACTATTACATCTATTGCAATTTCTGCGGGAATGTTAAAACATGGAGAGACCATCCCACTATTGCACCTACCCACACCTGAATTACTGGAGACCATACCTCAAATAGTTCAAACAATCAATCCAAAAATAATTGGGATCCCAGAAAGAGAATTGGGAGCAAGCCTTTTTGAGCGAGCGTTAAATGTAAAAAGAATTAGAGAGTTACTAGATGACACTGGCCAAACGATTCTTCTGCATCTATTGGGGACAGGAAATCCAATATCGATTCTGATTTACAGTTTATCTGGCGCTGATTCATTCGATGGCTTGGAATGGTGCCAAACTGTAGTAAACCCTAAAACCGGGCATCTTTTTCACTTTGTCCAAAAAGGATTACTCGATTGTAATTGTGAATATTGCAAATCGGATATACCTTATCCATTACAAACATTGGGGCATAACTTAAAATTTATGAGAGATTTTATGGATTCGCTTCAACAATCTATGATCAACAATAATACTCAAAAAATGGTAGAGATGTACCTTGGTGAGTCAAACAGACATAAATTGAAATCCATTGGTGTCTTCGAATGATTTTAAAATATCGATTGAATAAATCTGATATTGAAAATGTTGTCCTTCATGTAAGTAGTCATGTCGAAACTTCAAAAAATAATTCCAATACTTGGAATAATTTACCGGAGCAAAAATTATGGGAAGAATTGGTCTCTTGTATTTTGGGCAGTCGAATAAATTTTGAGATCGCGTTTTTCTATACTGATCAACTCTCACAAAAAGGATTGATTAATATCGAAAAAATTTTACATGATCCAACATCTGCTTTATTTTCAATTAGTGAGTTACTGAATTCTTCAATTTATGAATCAAAAGTTACCGGAAAATTTGGAAAATACCCATTTTATCAGTCCCGATCGGAATATATTGTCAGAACTGCTCTAAATATTTATGACTACCATAAAACAACCTTGAAAACGATTTTAAATCAATATGAGAATGAGTTCGAAGCCAGAGATGCAATTCATGAGTTATCAACTGGAATTGGCTACAAACAATCAAGCTTATTTTTAAGAAATATTGGCTTCACTCAAAATTTGGCTATATTGGACACACATGTTTTAAAATACATGGTTTTTATGGATTTATTATCCGATTTTTCAAAAATTGATATCGCAAACAAGAAAAAATATGTTCAAATGGAAAATATTTTGAATAATTATGCAATATCCTGCAACAAAAATATCTCTAGATTAGATATTGCTATTTGGGTGGTAATGAGATTATTAGAAAAGGAGTATTCATATGGAAATAGTTGCTTTGGTTTCCGGGGGAATTGATTCGCTCACGATGTGCAAGTTACTCGAAAAGGAGGGACATACATTATATCCCCTTTTCGTTGATTACGGACAACGTGCAAATAAAAAAGAATGGGATGCCTGTCAAAAAATTTTTGAAAAGTTAAATTTTCCGAAACCTGAAAAAATTGATCTAAATGGATATGGTAAGGCAATTCGATCTGGCATTACGGATCCTTCAAAAGACATTTACAACGAAGCATTTCTTCCAGGTAGGAACCTATTATTTCTCCTTGTAGCAGCATCATACGGTTTCCAAAAAGGAGTAAATACAATAGCAATAGGATTTCTTACAGAGAAAAATCATCTATTTCAAGATCAGACTTCTGAATTCCTTGTCAATGCAAATTTTGCATTAAATACTGCATTGGGGACATATTTTACGATTATTACACCGCTCATTCAATTTAGTAAGGAAGAAGTTGTCAAATTAGCAGTGCATCATAAACTACCCCTTAATTTGACCTATTCATGCCATTCCGGACAAGACACTTATTGCCAAAAATGTGTCTCTTGTAAAGAAATAATGCAATCAATCGGTATGACGGCCCTGCCTCAATTTCAAGAGGGGGGTAGAAAATAATGGGCGGTTCTGGGGGATCTTCATCAAGTTATCAACCGAAAGATGTTGAAAAACTTGAGAGTATTGCGCGAAAAGAAATTGATAAGAAAAAAGAGCCGCAAGAAACTCCCCGAAGAAGAGTGTTCATTAGTTTTCAAAATGAAGACATTAATGAAGTAAATTTATTCCGTGGGCAAGCAAAAAATGAGAATTCCGAACTTGATTTTATTGATTCCTCACTTAAGGTTCCATTCAATAGTGAAAATGCAGAATACATCAAACGTGGTATTCGAGATAGAATAGATCAATGTTCCGTCACGGTTATTTTTATTGGAAAAAACACCTATAAAAGTGAATGGGTAGATTGGGAAGTCCGTGAATCAATTAAACGCGGAAAAGGGGTAGTGGCAGTCCGATCTAATGATGATCCCTCTATTAAAATTCCAAAAGTTGTGAATGAATATAACATTAAGGTTGTTCCTTGGAAACATGCAAAAATCAAGGATGCTATTGAAGACGCCGCCAAAAATCGGATAGATAAGGAAGAAACAGATGGATCCTAATATCCTTAAAACTTTAATTAACAAAAATCGAGGAAAATCGTATTTTTGTGAACATCGATCTGAAGAATTAACTTCATTGTGTCCAAATACTCGACTCCCCGATTTTTACTCATTTCAATTAATTTATGAGCCTGATGAAAAATTGATCGAGTTAAAATCTTTGAAATATTTTCTAAATGATTTCAGAAATGATGAATTGTATCATGAAGAACTTGCCAATCAGATATTTGATGATTTGAAGAGGGTTATTGGGCCTAAATGGATTTTTGTATGCCTCAAAGCAAATGCCCGTGGTGGAATTGATACAACGGTTAAGCGATATTGGAAACGGGAATGATAAAGTTGATCCGAGTAAATATACGTCATGCTGAGCTCATATCAATTTTAATGGGACCCACAACTTCGAGAACCCTAAAAATTTTCGGCTCCGATAAGGCAGTTTCACGTCCCAGGTCATCCGACCAAGAGGATAAGAAATCATCAGATTTCTCCGTCGTAGCCCCCATCCCCGTCGAAGACTACGTCTTCTCCAGGCAGCCATTCTCCGACGTGCGACAGGTCATAAGACCTGGAGCAGGAGACGAACCCCGGGGTTTCTTCGACGTAAGACCCCACCTCCCTCAATTTCGGCCACAGCACCCCCTCCTTCCTCAGTTCACCCCCCGCAACCTCCCGAAACCCATGCCCCCTCCGTTTCGGCCGCTGTAACTGTCCTAAATACTCCCAAAAAGAGCAGGGCCGGCTACGACGTGAAAAATGAATAAAAGCCGGCAAAATCACGGAAACACTCCTGTTTTTTTATGAAACTATCCTGTTTTTTTACATGGCCGAAAGAATCCGGGGCCGCAGCGTGCCCGGATTTACACTATTGAATACAGGACTACAGGGTATAGTATTCAGCAGGATTCCTGTAATGGATCCCCGGGATGAACCAGATGGATATGGCTGCCGGTCTGCCGTACCGGTCTGAATCCAAAAACGGCGAGGATCTTGATGACCTCATGAGCTGACAGCAGAGGAATTTTTGACAAGATTATCCACTTCAATGTCAAGGTACGTCAGCTTGTGGTTGCTGGGCGTCAGCTCGATTAAGAGCTGGTAATGCTCCTCAAGACCCTTCTTGAGGTTTTGTACGGCCTCCTCTTCCGATGCCCCCTGGTCGGCAACGTTCGTAAGGAGATCCACCGCCACAAAATAGTTCCCTTCCCGGTGGACTTCGATGAGAATCTTCATGCTGAGTAGAGTGTATCGGTTGCAGGATGATAATCGTATGTCGTGTCCCGCCCCTTTCACTTCCGGAGCGCCATGAGATCTTCGGCCGCGTCCTTCATGTACCGGTGGGCATCGTACACGCCCCGGTTGTAAAAAACCGGCGCCAGGTTCCCGATAATATAGTCCAGCAGCAGCCCCGCGGCCAGGTCGCCCATCTCCTCGTCCCGCTCTTTGGAAAAATACTGCCGGAGTGCAGCGATCATCTCGTCCCGCTCTTCCTTTGAAATTTTTATTGCCGGTTCATGCTTCATGCGTGATGTCTCCAAAAAATTTTCCGGAAAAATATGCCGGAACAATCCCGTGCTTTCGTCCATGCGCCGGATTATTGTGCACACCGGCTCCGGATTTACCTTGCATATGTGTTCTTTTCATGAAAAATAAACCGCTGCTCCAGTTCCGCTGCCGTAATCGTCCCGGTCACCGCAGCAGCCCTGCCGGGCGAGCGCATCAGTCCCGGAGTTCCCGGACCGGCCGGCAGTCCTCGCACTCATGGCACTCGAACTCGAGCGTGGAGTGCCCGATCCGGAACGCTTCGAGCCGGTGCTTGATCTCCTCCTTGATCGCTTCGAGCTTCTTGGCATCCGTCTCGCACGAGTAGACATGGGCATCGAGCACGTTGATGTTCGAGCAGAGGCTCCAGAGATGGATGTTGTGCACGCCGGCAACCCCCGGTACGGACGTGATGGTACGGATCACGTCGTCGATCTGTACGTCCCGGGGGGCGAACTGGAGGAAGATCCGGGCGGCTTCTGAAAGGAGCGGGACTGCCGAGGCCAGGATCAGCACGGCGATGGCGATGCTGAGCAGGGGGTCGATGAAGGTCTGGCCGGTGAACGCGATCCAGACAGCGGCGGCAATCACCGCAACGGACGAGAGCGTGTCCCCGAGAATATGGAGGAACGCGGCCCGTAGGTTCAGGTCCCCGCTGCCATGCAGGAGGCGGAGGGCGACAAGGTTTGCGGCAAGTCCGACGACCGCAACGGCGCCCATCACGGAGCTGTCGATTGCCCGGGGAGTAGAGAACCGGGCCAGCGCCTCGGCTATGATGATGAGGCTGATTACAACAAGGAAGATCCCGTTGACGAGCGCGGCCCCGATCTCCACGCGGTGGTACCCGAACGTACGGGAGGGGGTGGGGAGCCGTTCCGCGATGAGCATGGCGCCAAGCGCGAGGAGCAGGGCCGAGATGTCCTCGAGCATGTGGAGCGCGTCCGAGAGGAGCGCAAGCGACCCGGAGAGCAGCCCGCCGGCAACTTCCGCGGCGAAGATGACAAGCGTAAGAACGATGACGATCTTCATCGGCCGCCGTGACCGGTACCCGTGTCCCCGGCTGTGATCAGGGCCATGATCCTGTCCGCAGCCGCATGCAGGGTGGTTGTGCATCAGCAGGTAGTATTTTTTTAATAGTTAAAGAACCGAAACGTTCCCGTACCGGTAGGTAGTATCCATGCAGGAACCCGACAACCACGATCTCTGCTTCTGCCCGCTCTTCGGCCTCCTTGACGTAGTGGCAAAGAAATGGGCGCTCCTGATCATCGCGCTGCTCGGCAACGAAGGGGAGAAGGGGTTCAACGAGATCAAGGCCGAGCTCGGCCGCATCTCGCCCCGCCCGCTCTCGGAAACATTGAAAAGCCTCGAACGGCTCGGTCTCGTGTCAAAGAAGATCCTCCCCACGTCGCCGCCAACGACAAAATATTCCCTGACCCCGGACGGCTGGGAGCTTCGCGGCCATTTGATCCCCCTGCTCGTCTGGGTCTCGGAACGCGGGGGGCACGGGATGCCCGGCTGCCCGATCCGGGCCGGGACGCACCAAAGCCGGAAATGAAGGGAATCATAAAGGGCAGGCATGACAATGCAGACATGGAACGGAGACGGGCATTTCCCCGCATCCGGGCCCTAAGAACCTGCCGGTGCCGCAGCCCGGCCGGAAAGCATCGTGACGGCCGACGATGAGCAGGCTGTGTTGTCAAGGCTCTGGTTGAAGGTGTAATAGACCGTGCCGTTGGCAAACAGGATCATCTCATTCCCTCCACGGGATGACGATCCGGTGCCGTCTGGCAGGCTGGTCGCGTACCGGCGCACGGTATCATCCTCTGGATCTGCCAGATACTGGACGGTCATGGCATCGTACCTGATGGAGAGGGTGGGGCCTGTACCGGAGCACCAGTTGCAGGCATCATCTGTACCGGGGTTGACACTCTGCCGACAGGAACTGCCGATGAAGTTCATGTCATACCCGATCCCGGTCACCACCCTGCCGTCGCGGATCAGCTGTCGGGCTTGACAGTTGCTCATTTTAGAGAACGGCACTCTCGTTCAGCCTGCCGACAGACCAGCCGCAGCTTTTTGCCATCTCCCATACCGGGTCGCTGATGGTGACGGGGATCGTTGCACCGGTACCGAGCAGCGGATCAGGCACCGGGAGTGCGCGAACAACGGGGACCTGGTGCCGGGCCTCATCAGCAGGGACAAGAGCCGTTGTTCTTGGAACCGGTACGTTCGCGGGTGATGGAACAGTGCACCCTGCCGTGATCAGGAGGACCGCCCGCAGGAGAACAACGAGGAGACCGGGCCATTGCATGTCTTCTATGTCCGAAAGACAACCGAAAAATGTTGTGAACCGTCCCTCAGTTTCTCCCCGAATCCCTGACGCGATGCCGGCGGGCGGGATGCGGCAGGGCAGCTAAAACGCGCTACATTAAAAAAAGAGTGATGCCCTGCAACCCGCGGAACCTACGTGCAGGAGCCCGTGCAGGTTTCGTACTGCGCCTGGCACCGGATATAGCAGGACTGGGCCTTGCATATCTCCGTGCACCGGGTAAGGTCCGGCGCACACTGGCTGCAGACATAGTGGTCGCCCGGGGCCGGTTCTGCGGCCCGCACCGGCTGGCCGGCACCGGCATACCAGAGGCCGGCGGCCAGAAGCAGGCCGGCAATGGCCAGGCAGGTACTGACAGTCACCAGCCGGGCAAGCGGATCGTTCTCTGTAGTATTCCATGTCATATGAGATCACCTTCGCGATTGATCGGTATTCTATCGTTCTTTGTACCTGCGTATGCTTAAAGGCCGGGTATCCGTACGTGGATACAATCTTACAGGGAAAGGACACCGGCAGCGCAACAGTTAATGCATTACCGGACGAACACCGGCTATGCCGGATGCAGCGGAACCCGGACCGGGTGCAGAAGAGGGAACGGATGGAGGGGCAAAGGGGATCATGGTCCCGGTGGTACTCCTCCTCTTTGGGATCCTCATCGTGATGGTGGTCTTCATGAACCTCTCCGGGCAGAACGCCACGGCGGCAACCGCCATCACGGAGACCACGTGGCAGCTCCGGTCCATGACGGATTACCATGGGAATACAACGCCGGTCCTGGACGGGACCGTGGTCATTGCAGCATTCGGGTTGGACGGGAGACTGACCGGCAACGGGGGCTGCAACGGGTACTCGGGCAGGTTCCTTGTAAAGGAGACCGCCATTGTCATCTCCCGCATAACGAGCACATCCATCGCGTGCTGGGATGCCGGTGCAAATGAGATGAACACGGATGCCAACCGGCAGGAAGAACTATACTTTGGTATGCTTGAAGAGGCGGCCTCCCTCCGGGTTCACGACCGGGTCCTGACGCTCTATGACAATGACGGTAAACTTATCCTGACGTTTGACCCGGCCGTCTCCGCGTAATTTTTTTCATCATATGTCACGACGCATGACGATAAAACCGGGATCTTCTAATAGAATCGGGTCAATACCATAAGGCCATGAGAATCTCCGGGCACGTTCCCGTTCTTGCAACGGTCTTCTTCATCCTGCTCCTTGCCGCCGGCTGCACGCAGGATTCGGGAATGCCTGCCCCGTCTGCAACAACACCGGTCCCGGCAGGCTCTTTGGCGGCAGCCGCTTCGGCAGCCACCACTGCCAACGGGACCATGGTGGCGTTTGTCCAGGAGGCGGTCGCCTATGCCAGGGAACACGGCAGGGATGCCGCACTGGCGGAATTTTCCAACCGGAACGGCTCCTTTGTCCGCGGCGATCTCTATATCTATGCGTACGATTTCGACGGCCTCACCATCGCCCACCCGTTCAACCCGGAGAAGATCGGGGTGAACCGGATCAACGAGACCGACGCGCTCGGCACGTACTTCATCAGAAACCTCCGCGATGCGGCCCGGACCGGCGAAGGATTCGTGGTATTCTCGTACATCAACCCTGCCCACAACCGCACGGTCGAACGAAAGCTCGGGTACGTGGAGAAGGTTGACAATGACTGGTGGCTCGGCTCCGGGATCTACTTCGGGCCGGTGAACCCGGCTTCATAATCATACCGGCCGGCGCAACCGAACACGCCGGTATTTCCCGGGCGGGATCGGTAAGGCCGGTACGCATTCATGCGCCCCGCCAGAGACAAACGACACCGGGGTCTTCCGGCTACATTGATCGTGAGCTGGATGCACCCGGAACATGCCCGTAAGGTGGCGGACAGAAGAACCACGGGTATGCCGGGCAGGTCCATGGTACTCCGGTTTTCATCTGCCGCCCTGTTTTGAGGATTCGCTTTTACGCTAAAAAGGGCTGTTCCGTTCAGGAACGGCACGCACGGTCCCGCGGGTCGTGGCAGATACCCGAAAATTGCCGGCGCGGCCTACGGTTCTTCGGGCCGGTCCCGGAACCGGTACGATTCCCGGGGGATCTCAATCTCGAACCGTGCGCCGTGGCCCGGCGTACCGGTCTCGCGGATGGTGATACCGGTGATCGAGAGGATCTCGCGGACCAGAAAGAGCCCGAGGCCGGTATGGTTCCCGAATCCCTTCTCGAAGATGTGCTCCTTGGTGTCGCCGGAGATCCCGGCCCCGTCATCTTCCGTTACCACGATGAGCCGGTCGCCGGACGTGTGGGCGGAGAACCGGATACGGGTCAGGGAACCGCCCCCGTACCTCAGGGCATTGTCGATGAGATTGTAGAAGACGCGTTCCAGCAGGGGATCGGCAAAGACCTCGATCCGGTCCAGATCGATCTCCGCTTTCACGTTCTGCAGGGAAAGTTCCGAGACTGCCTTTGATGCAATACGGGCAAGGTCCTGCCAGACCGGGGCATCCATTCCCATCTCCTCGTAGTCGCGGGTGAACGAGATCTGTTCTGCGATCACGCCGGATATCTTCTCCATTTTGTCAAGGTACTCCTTCTGCGCGGGATCGTCGATCCGGTGGGAGAGCAGGGCGATATAGGATCGCAGCGCGGTCAGCTGGTTGACGATGTCGTGCCGGGTGATGCCGGAGAGCAGGACCAGTTTTTTGTGGGCAAAGGCAAAGGCGTCTGAGGCCTTTCGGTATTTCGTGATGTCCCGGCCCACGGACTGGTATTCGATGACGTTTCCTTCGGCATCGAAGATCGCCCGGTCGTTCCAGAGCACCCACCGCGTGCTCCCGTCCGGCAGGATCATCTTCGTGCTGTCCGTGATGACCGGGTTCTCCTTGGAAAGCGCACCCAGGATCTTCCGGATATGGTCGTTCTCTTCCGGCGGGAGGGTGGGATGGAACGGTTTTCCCAGGATGTCCTCCCGCGTCATGCCGAAGAAGCGGCAGTAGGCATCGTTGACAAAGACGTGGGTGCCGTCTGGCCGGAACCGGCTGATCAGTTCGGTCTGGTACTCCACCACGTTCCGGTACCGCTGCTCGCTCAGCTGGAGCGCCCGCTCGTGCTGCTGCAGTTCCGAGAAGAGCAGGTCGATCGGCCGGGCGATGCCGATGACCACGATGGCCCGGTAGATGAAATAGATCGAGACGAACCGGCAGAAGAATCCGAGGAAATTGGTGAGCTCCACGTTCGAGACCGATACGGCAAAGGAGATCTCCCCGAAGACCAGCAGTACCTGCGCGAGGACGAGGTACTGCCAGACTTCCGCATCCAGGAGGTTGCGGCGGCGGACAAGGACCACCAGTCCGAGCACCAGGATGGCGGAGATGACCACCTCGCTTGCGATCTTGAACCCGGTATAATTTCCAAAACCGGTGTCGCAGACCGGAAATGTCCTGCTGACCAGGATCGAAAAGAGGCACGCTGCCGTGATCGCGGCATACGGGAGGGCAAGGATCGCGGCATCGTATTTTCCATCTTCCGTGAGGTTTTGCCCGATCAGGAGGAACGCCACCAGCAGCGTAAAGCACTGGAGATACCGGGCTGCAATCCAGAGCTGGATGGCGTTGTCGAAGGTGAGGTCCCCCAGCAGCGGCGAGTCGATCAGGGTGAAGAGAAAGAATGCATCGATGACCGCTGTTGCGAGGAAGGAGAGCCCCACGGCCGCAAGGAAGGAATCCTTCTCGTTCCACCGGGCGTTCCAGACCAGCGAGAAGGTGGCAATGGCAACAGCGATACCTGCCAGCTCGAAGATGATGATCAGGACCCGGAAGTTCTGCTTGCCTGCAATGATCAGGAAGATCAGGAGGGAGATAACAATGGCGGTTCCGGCAAGAAACGATACGCCGGGCATCCTGCGGGCCGGGGAGAGCATCGGGGCATTCATCGGGGTGTCACTTCCACGTGAGCAATCAGGGGAGGCGGCAGGTTCTGCCGGGCATGCAGGAAACTGCCCGTTATTCGTTATCCAACCACTATGCAATACCGGTTAATAAATTCACTGCATGGGAAAAGCCGGATGGTCCCGCTGCGGTGACCGGATCAAAAAAAAGTTATGAGAAGATGGAGAAGTCGTTCTTGGTGGCGATGACCTCGATCGTGGGCTTGAGCGCCACCTCGCTGATACCGAACTTGTCCATGTACATCTGGAGAACCTTCTTCTCTTCAGCGGCAAGGATGCCGTCGGACATGGCCAGGTCGCAGAGGATGGTTAAGGTAGCGAGCTTCTGCTTCTCGTCCAGGACACCGGCGACCATGTCGATGACTGCGGGGAAGCCGTTCGCCTTTAAGACCTGCATGGCGGTGTCGATGGACTTCCGGTCGCCGCGGACGATCTTTGCCAGGTCGTTGATCTCCGCCTCATCGATGACACCGTCGGCGGCAATCACGGTGATTGCCGAGAGCACGAGGGCCGACTTGGGCGTAAGCGTTGCTGATTTTCCGGTTAACTTGTCAAAAATTCCCATAACGATTCACCATTCTAGATTTCTCTAGTACGTAATCGGGCATGCCTCATCATCGTTTCGGTCCCCCCTGGATCCGGAGGCGATCCGCTCCGGTAACAATGACGGCGACGGGACCCCGCCGGTTCACCAAAAAAAACGGCTGTTTTCAGGCCCCGGTTTTTGCCGCCATCTTCCGGCAGGCTAAAAGGAGGATTGCACGAGCAACCGGGCAGAGGCTATCAAGATACATGACGGGACCGGCATTGCAAGGTGCCGCGGTGCCGTTGACCCCCAGTTCCCGGAGGTGCCCGAGACCGGCCGAGACCGAGAAGATCCCTGCACCGGCAATCATCGCAGTCCAGAACCCGTCCCGGCACTTCAGGCAGAACAGGCCCCGATGCCCATGGCCGCATCCCGGATCCCGACCTCGCGCTGGAACGGGCTGCCGGCAGCCCGGCCGATCGATGCTGCAACCCTGTCGGGAACGAGCAGGTGCCCGGGTCCCCCGTACAACAGGGAGACCCCCCATCCGACAGCCAGCTGCCACACCGGTACGATCTCCCGTGCGGCAGCACCGGAGGATTTTCCGGTGTGGATATGTATCGCGGCATTGACGAGAGCTGGCAGGGGAAAGGAGACCGGCCAGACGAGTTCCGTGATGCCCATGATAGGCCGGGGGAAGGCATTGGCTTAAAAGTGTGCAGGAAGACACCCCGGGAAAGAGCGGATACCCTCTCCGGTGTTCAACAGTATGCCCGGATATATAATATCCTGGGCAGGAAAATCTCTACGTGAAAAAAATTAGAACCGGGGTTTCCGGTGCTTGGGGAGGCAGTCGCGGCAGTACACCGGGCGGCCTTCGGTCGGCTTGAACGGAACTTCGCATTCCTTTCCACAGTCCGAGCAGGTTGTCTTTGTCATTTCGCGGGGGCCGAAATCTCTGGGGCCCCTGTTCCCGCCAAAATTATTTGATCCGTACATAATTCTTTCTCAAACAGTTCGTTACAACTGTGGTTGAATATGGATCGCAGGAGTATAATAAATGCCCCCATCCTGCAGGTTCAGCCATGGAAGCAGGAGTTCAGGAATTCCCCTTTAAGGATCGCCCGCCCGCATCTCTTCCATGAGTGCCGCAAGGTACCGTGACAGGAGGTCGGAGCGCTCCCGTGAAATCCGCTGCGCGGACCCGGTGTACAGCCTGTCGGGGAGCACCAGCAGCTTCTCGCGGAAGTGGCAGACAGCATCGTCAATCGTCCCGTGGTGTTCCCCGGCGCGCATAAAGGTCCGGGCAATACCCACGGCGCCCATGGCGTCCAGCTTGTCGGCATCCGAGAGGATCCGCGCCTCGAGGGTCGCGGGCTCTTCGGTGGAACGGAACCGGTGGGCACGGATCGCGTGTGCAATAGCCGGGATGCTGCCCCCGGAATAGGGCAGGCCGCGGAGGAATATTTCGGCCATCCGCGCCCCCTCCTGCTCGTGGGGCAGGCCCTGTGTAGTCTCAAGCGGGCGGCCGATGTCGTGGAGCAGGGCTGCCGGGATCAGAACTCCCATGTCCGCGTGCTCTGCCCTGCCAATCCGCTCGCACAGCGCGGTGACGCGCTCGATATGATCGAAGCCATGGGAACCTGCCGGTGCGAGCAGCGATCGTGCATATTCCCGTATCCGGTCCAGGTCCGAGCGCATGCGCCAGTCCTCTGCCGGATCACTTGCCGGTCTCCCGGCATAAATTCTTTGGATCCGGGCCCGGTCACCCGTTCGCGATCAGCCGGGTGATGAAATACCGGGCCCAGAGGTATGCCACCGTTCCGCCCAGGATGTCACCGGCAACGATCCCCCACCATATCCCGTGCTCCCCAAAGCCGAGCGCGATCCCGAACAGCCAGGCAAAGACCGCGATGAAGGCGAGGTTCCGCATCACCTGGATCACAAGCGAGGTCATCCCCCGGCCGGTGGCCTGGAAGATCGAGCTCGACATGATGCCCGGCGGGACGAACGGGTAGAAGAAGCACATGGTGGCAAGAAACGCCGCTATCTCAGGGGCGAGGTGGGCACTGTCTGCCGAATAGGAAAAGATGAGCGCGATCTGGCCGGCAAAGACAAACGTGACGGCGCTGATGGCCAGCGAGATCGCGATGCCGAGCCGGGTCGAGAACCGGTGGGCAACCTGGATCTTTTCAAAAGCCCGCGCCCCGTAGGCAGCCCCGGCCACCGATATGAGCGAGGTGGCGATCCCGACGAGCGGGATGATGGCAAAGAAGACCACACGCCACCCGGCGGTGTACACGGCCACGGCATCGGTACCGGCAGTCAGGACGAGCAGGCCGTTGATGAAGATCGCGAGGATCGACATTAAGAAGAACTCGAAACTGGCCGGGAGCCCCACCCCGAGGATGTCCTGCAGGGTTTTCCGGTCCCATGAAAAGGACCGGAACGAGAACGTGACGTAGGTGTCCTTCTTGTGGAAGAACCAGTAGAGGAGGATGGCCGAGACCGCGGCAAGCGAGATGAGCATGCCCCACGCAGCACCGGCAATGCCCATGCCGGCAGTGTAGATCAGGAGCGGGTCGAGGACCATGTTCAGGACCGAGGACGCTCCCATGGCATACATGGCGCGCTTCGTATCGCCCTCGGCCCGGAGGATGGCATATCCGATGTTGGTGAAGAGGATGAGGACGATGCCGAGGAAGACGACCTGCCCGTACGCGGTCGCAAGCCCTGCCGTCGCGCCCGCCCCGAAGAGGGTGACGATGGGGCCCGCGCACAGGAACAGCGGGACGGTGAGGACCACCGACAGGATGAGGGTGAGGAGGATGGCGTGCACCGCGGCATTGTCGGCCCCGGCCTTGTCCTTTGCGCCGATGCGGCGCGAGATGAGGGATGCGGTGCCGGCCCCGAGGCCGTTGCCGATGCCCACGAGGATCATGAAGAGCGGGGTGACGAACCCCACCGCCGCGAGCGCATCGGAACCGAGGCCGGCGACCCAGATGGCGTTCACGATGTTGTAGGTGGACATCAGCAGCATCGCGACGATCATCGGCCCGGAGAGTACCAGGATCGCCTTCTTGGGGTCGCCCATCAGGAGCGAGACCCCTTCCCTGACGCCGGTTTCACCCGGCACCCGGGCCGTGTTGTCGGACTGCATATGATGTATCTCCGGAATCTGCAGGAACTGCAGGGATGGTTCATTGCGATCGGCCGGATCCTGCGTTCC
>Ga0074199_1001930_pt1 | contig 14941 bp, 10 predicted proteins | sample EPASupsiteSAE347_FD_64528 | JGI IMG/M metagenome (GOLD analysis project Ga0074199, IMG submission 64528) | Bioremediated contaminated groundwater from EPA Superfund site, New Mexico - Sample SAE3-47 | ecosystem: Environmental > Aquatic > Deep subsurface > Groundwater > Contaminated ...
CCCTGGCGCTGAACGATGATCCCCAAACCCGTTATAACTTGGAACAAGCCATGAAAAAGCTGAAACAACAACTCGAAAAACAACAGCAGAAACAAGATCAAAAACAGGATCAGCAACAAAGTCAACAGGGAAAGGGCGATCAAAACTCGCAGCAAAATCAAGATTCAAAGCAAAACCAATCGGGACAACAAAATCAAAAGGACGGCCAAAACAAAGATCAAAAGAGCGAAACCGACTCGCAAAAAAATTCACAAGCCGATTCAAAGCAAAATCCGGACGGACAACAAAACCAAACCGACCTGAATAAATCGGCGCAAAATACCGCCAGCGATACCCGACAAAACATCGATCCTCAGACAGCAAGCGGAACCGACAGCGCGGAAAAACCGCAGGAGCGAAAAGATACCGAAATAAAGGAAGAGAAAGATCAACCTCCGCCGCCGGATGTCTCTCAAAGGGCCAAAGGAATGAAAAATCAAAAGATCAATCCATATCTGGTCGAAAAAATTCTTAAACAGATGGAAGAACGCGAAAAAGAGGTCCAGCGCAATTATCGCCGCGATCCCAAACGCCAGGAAGACATGGATGAAACGGATCCCTTTTTCATGAATTCCGATGAACTGCGCAACTTTTTCGGTAAACGCAGACAGCCCCAACAACCCAAAGATTCCACCACTCCCGACTGGTAATTCAGTATGACATCAAGGCAAGTGTGGAGTTCGAAATGAAAAAACAATTGGTGGATATTCTCTGGACTGATGAATGCATTTTGGTAATCAACAAACCCGCCGGGCTTCTGGCAATGCAAGATCGCTTTAAATCCGAGATTTCGCATCTCGCAACCGTTTTGGAACCGGACTACGGCAAAATTTGGATCGTTCACCGCCTTGACCAAGACACGAGCGGCGTGATGGTCGTAGCACGTTCGCTCGATGCCAATAGAGTTTTGACCGATCAATTCGTTGAAGGTCGAATCGGAAAAAGCTATCGCGCAATAATTATAGGCCGGCCGGAATGGAATGAAACTACGATCGATTTTCCTTTGATGATCGACGGCGATCGTCGCCACCGAACGATCGTTAACAAGAAACACGGCAAAATTGCCGTAACCGACGTGCGTGTACTGGAAAGATTTTCCGGTCTCACTCTCGTTGAGGCCGTTCCGAGAACCGGAAGAACGCACCAAATCCGGGTACATCTCGCGGCGTTAGGCTTTCCGATAGCCGCGGACCCGCTCTACGGAGACGGAAACCCCGTCTTCCTTTCATCGTTCAAACGAGATTTTCGGGGAAGCCGCAGGGAAGAAAGACCTCTAATCGACCGTACGGCTCTTCATGCTCTAACGCTTTCCTTGGATCATCCGCTCACGAATAATCGGCATTCCTTCGAAGCACCCTTCCCAAAAGATTTCTCTGCTACCCTTCGCCAACTGACTCTCTCCCGGGAAATATAGTCCGAATGCCGCGATCTGTCGCATGTTGTAGTTGTAGGGCGGATTAGGCGCTCGCCGCCGTAATCCGCCAAGAAAAAATGTGCGTCATTCAGGAGGATCAATTATTTGCTTTTTAAAATCACGCCGGTTAATGCCGGAACGTTATAATCGCCATGAGTGGTTCCTAAGCCTTTATCATCGGCTTTGTCGCCGTTGCAAATGACCGTCCAGTCATTGCCGTCGGGAAGTTGAAAGTTGACCCATTCATTCGCATCACTGTTCAACAGCACCATGATATCGGGTGTACCTTTCAGGATATATCCGACGGCTTTCTGATTTGGTGGTTGTATCCAATTGATGTGTTGATTGTTAAGAGCCGTCGTATGTTTGAAATTGTCATATTTGTTTCTGATTTCAATCAACCCTTTGTAGTAATTGAAAATGTCGATATTCGTTCTTTTAACTTGCCAGTTAATCCAGTTTATTTCGTTGTTTTGATCATAAGAGTTATCATTCCCCGCTTTTGACTTCATGAATTCTTGGCCTTCATGAATCATCGGTATGCCCTGAGCGGTTAATAACGCCACCGCTGCGAGTTTGAATCGGGCTTTATTGCCGTCAAGAACATCATTCATGACCGCACCGTCATGGCATTCGATGTAATTGAGGCTTTCAGTCGGTTTAGCCGTCCACCAAAAGCAAGATCCGGCAAGGACCGTCATCACATTATTCCTATCGCCGTTTCCCTTCACGAATGTTCGAATATTTTCACGAAAATCATCGTTCCACTTAGCCCATTTAGTATTTCGGAAATCGCTTTTACCCCACTGATTTCTTTTCCAATCGGTGGCCCAAGGCTCGGCGATTAGTATAGTGGATGCCGGAAGTTCGTTGATCATCGCATTCATGGTTTCCTTGTCAATGATAGTACATAGATCGAAACGGAAACCATCTACATGGTATTCTCTAACCCAATATTTCAGGCTGTCGAGAATTAATTTTCTCGTCATAGGGTTATCGGATCGAAATTCATTTCCGCAACCGGTGCCGTTATAATAGTACTTTTTATCATCCGTCAATCGATAATAGCCCGGATTATCGAGGCCTTTATAACATAGCGGAGCGCCTTGTTCATTTCCTTCAGCGGTATGGTTGAAAACGACATCCATGATTACCGCGATACCGGCTTTATGAAGCCCGTTTACCATTTGTTTAAATTCTTTTACCCCTTCGCCGTCTATGCCGGAGGCGTAATTGGTTTCCGGAGCGAAGAAATGGGTTGTCATGTAACCCCAATGGTTCATGTGGCCAGCAAAATAATTATCGAATTCGTGACAGGGCATAAGTTCAATCGCGTTAACACCAAGATCGACCAAGTGCCCAAGAACCTTATCTGAGCCTTTGCCTTCCAGGAGGGCGAGATATTTACCTCTAGCTGAAGCGCTTACACCTGAAGATTCGTGAAGCGTGTAGTCTTTAACATGCATTTCATAAACGATCAAATCTTTAACCGCCGGTGTTTTGAAACTTTGATCGCTCCATGTAAAATCCCTTTTGACAATAACGCTGTAACCGTCATGATTGACGTTCGAGAAAGCATATGGATCGGAAAGCAGCCGTTTTGAATCAAATAAATTCCCATCGGTTTTGGGTCCATCGGCTTTATAGCCGTAGTATTTGCCGTAAAGCTCGCCATCGACCGTGCAGCGCCAAACTCCGTCATCGCCTTTTTTCATGGGATAAGTACTTCCGTTTTTTTCAAACGCTTCGTTAAATAAAACAACATTCAGTTCCGTAGCGTTCGGAGAATAAACCGAGAAATGCGTTTTCCCGTTTGCAACGTTGGCGCCGAGAAGACCGGTCTCCGCGACACTTGTCGAAGAAGTTTTTTCAGCGAGGCGCTCTACGCGGGTTCCTGGGCCGGAATCATCGTAAGTTTTATTCCGATCATTCTCTGAAGTCAATCCGTCGAGGGAATCGATATACTGTAAAAAGACTTTGTCTTCTTGAGATAGAAATTTGATACGGGATTCAAGTAAAGCGATGCTTTGTTGAAAAGCCTTTTTCTCAGCCGAAGTCGATATCCGATAGTTGAATTGCCGTAGAGTATCAATTGAATTCTGCACATCTTTTATCGTTGATATTTGCGATATTGCTAGTTTCAGCTCATCGTTACTCAACGATTCTTTTGTAAGCGCCGCGACTCTTGCTTCCTGATCAGCGCCGGTTACGGTTTTTCGGCTCATATGAATATCACGTGCCAATTGATTGATTTTTTCAGTTAACGGCGCGATATCGGCCGCGAATAACGCAACATTGAAGCAAACAATGAAGAGGGAGGTTAATACTATTGATAGCTGCAAAATGAAAGCCGGTTTTCGGGTACCCGAAAAAGCGCGCCATCCGGGCGCATTTCGGGTATCTACGCCATCCCTGGGCGATATAGGGCGGATTAGGCGCCGGCGCCGTAATCCGCCGAGCTCGAGGAGTTTTCGAAAGGCAGGAGTCAATAAATAACAATTCCTGGACATTTTTACCCTCCTAAGCTTTATGAAGAAGCTCTATCAATTATACTGATTTAGTCCCCTATGAGGAAGAGTTGGGGAAAAAAAACAAGGAAAGTAATTATGAATCGTCGTAAAATAAATCGAATTATTCAGTCCAACTCGGGCGAAAACGCGCCGGATCGATCCCTAATTTTTTTAGGCGGTCATATATGGTTCGCCTGGGGATACCGAGTTCCTTGGCCGCCGCCACGACATTGCCTCGATGCCGTTCGAGGGCGCCGGCCAATAAGTTTCTCTCGGAATCCTCGAGCATGGAATCAAGGTTTTTATCTTCCGTTGCGCAACTTGAAACCGCAACCTCATCAAACGGCAGCGAAAGATCATCATTATTGATGACGCCGTCTTCATCAATAATTACTGCTCTTTCCAGAACATTTCTCAACTCGCGGATATTTCCCGGCCAATGATACGATTTCATGTAATCGATAGACGCCGAAACCAGCGATAATTTTTCCCGACCATGAGTCGCGGCCAGTTCGATCAATATTTGTCCGGCAAGCGCTGAAATCTCATCTTTACGCTCGCGAAGGGGAGGTAATTTCAAGGGAAAGACATTCAGACGATAATAGAGATCCTGGCGAAAGGTTCCCTTTTCAATCATTTTCGATAAATCTTTATTGGTTGCCGATACGACTCTGACGTCTACTCGAACAGGTTTGAGCCCGCCGACTCTTTCGATTTCCTGCTCTTGAAGAACCCTTAAGAGTTTGGCTTGAAGTTCGACGGGAATTTCCGCGACTTCGTCTAGAAAAAGTGTACCTCCCGAAGCTGTTTCAAATTTACCTAATTTTCTGGAATCAGCGCCGGTAAAGGCTCCCTTTTCATGTCCAAACAGTTCCGATTCAAGAAGATTTCCCTGCAAATTCGCGCAATTCACGGCTACAAAAGGTTTTTCCTTTCGCGGACTGTTCACATGGATGGCGCGCGCAACAAGCTCTTTTCCGGTTCCGGTCTCCCCTTGGATCAAAACGGTCGTAGTGAGAGCGGCTACTCTTCGTATTAGATCCTTAACTTTCCGCATTGACGGCCCGGTCGCGATTATCATATCGTCATCCGGCCCCTTCGGCGCGGAAAGATTAGCCATCCTGGAAAACCTTACGGCGTTATCGGTGAGAGCAAGAATTTTTTTCAAATGGTCGTCTTCGATGGGTTTTACCAGAAAATCAAAAGCGCCTTTTTTCATGGCTTCAACGGCGATGTCAATGGTTCCAAAGGCTGTTAGGATCACCAATCTTGCCTCCGGTTTGGCTTCAAGAGCTTTTTTTAAAAAGGTCAATCCATCCAAGCCGGGCATACGCATATCCAACAGCGTGAGATCGTAATTCTCGGATTCAAAACATTCCAAACCCTGAATCGGATCCGTTTTGAACGTCACCAAGTGACCGATTTTTTCCAAAAGAGTGGCGAGATTGGACGCTTGCTGTTTATCGTCGTCGACAACCAATATTTTCATTATACCGATTCCTTGCGTAAATAATCATCTGAATACGAATTACGTTACGGATATTATCATATGATTTGAATCTATCCCAACGGCAAAGTAATAATGAATCTGTTCCCGTCTGTCAGTGGCTCAACCCAGGCGCGCCCGCCCATCATTAATATGAATTGTCTAACGAGGTACAAACCTAATCCCGTTCCTGGTACATCCGATTCTCTTTCCAATCTGTAGAACTTTTCGAAAATCTTATCACGGTCGGTTTCAGGGATGATAACACCGGAACTATCCACCTGGATTTGAACGAATGATTCCTTTTCAACGAGACGCACATCGATTCGCCCTTTTTCGGAAGCGTATTTCACGGCATTAACCAACAGATTGTCGAGAATTCTTTCCAACAGATAAGGATCATGACTTACGGGAGGAGTTTCGGGAATATCGATGGATATTTCCAAACCTCTTAAAGATGCCGCTGACCGCAATTTTTCAATGCACCCTTTAACGATTGGAGAAACCTGGGCTAATTCCGATCTGGCCGCCAAGTCTTCCGATTGGAGCCGGGTTAAATCCAGGGCATTTTTTGTCATTCGCCCTAATTCTTCAATTTCGACCGCCATATCTTCAAATCTCTTTTTTACTTTCTCAGGAAGATTCTCTGCATCTTGTCTGAGAACATTTATTTGCCCAATCAACCTAGCCAAAGGCGTGCGCAACTCATGAGAAACCAGGGCAAGGAAATTGCTTTTCAGACTTCCCAATTCTTCGAGATGTCTATTCGCACGCTCCAATTCAAGATTTTTAGTTTCCATTTCAGAGAAAACTTCCGATAATTTGCCGGAAACGGAAACAAAGAGTAAGAAGGCGCCACCGGCAAATAGAAGACCGACCATCCAAACGAGAACTCTGAATGATTCCAACCGCGCGTAAAAAGCTCGACGCGATTGAAAAGCCAAACGAAGGCCTCCTTCAACCGGGACTATCCAAAGAATCGCTGGGCCTGAGGCTTCGCGGCTGACTTCGACACCCATCTCCGTCGTCGAACCCAGCGACGAGCGAAAACCTTGAACGCTATCAAAATCAAAATACTTCGGCCATTCTCCGGATAATACCTTTATTTCAGTTGATCCGCTTCGTAAAAATGCCAGCGAGTATGGTTTTACCGATGCGGTGGCGACTTCAACGGTCAATGTTCGCAACGCCATCGCTCTTTGCTCGTGAAGACTGACCCGCATGCTTTCGAAAAGGAAGTTATATGCCCAAAGCCCAAAGCCAAGAAGTAGAGCGGGAAGAATTCCCAGCACAAGCGTTAGGAATATTTGGCGGCGCCGTTCGCTCATTTTCCTTCGGAATCTAAGGTTTCAAGCCCCGGAATCATTGAATATCTGATGCTTAGAAAGAATATTCCGGCGGCGCATATCGCGTAACACTTCGGTACCCCGATGTTGTCTGAAAGAACACCTGCCGCCGCCAACGCAACCGGAAAAAGGGCATAGCTGAGAACCTCCACGAGGGAGAAGAAACGGCCTTTCATTTCAGGAGCAACTTTGCGTTGAAACAAAGTCAGTACCGCAACATTCACGGCGGTAAAACAACCTCCAAGCAAAAGCAAACCTCCCAGGAACAAGAGAAAAAAGAGGGAATATTTGACATCGAAAAAAGAGTATTCAACGTTTCCGATTATCGGGAAGAGCTTATATTGAATTTTAGGAATAAGCGCGAACCAGAAAAAAATCAATCCGGAGAAACCCATAACTCTAACCAGAAGTTTCGATTTCTGCACACCGCCGAATAATTTCATGAAGAAAAGACCTGTCAATACCGATCCCAAGGCAAGAGCACCCTCACTGATGCCGAATTCAAAAGAAGTCAAATGGAAAACCTTTTCGATCGTCATCGGCACCAAGACAATTATTGGAACCACGAATACATTGAGTGCTCCAAACCCGATAAGCATTTCAAATAAAGTTCGCTGATTTTTCACATACTTCAAACCGTCAAGAAGTTGTCTCATTACGCTTTCTTTATGCTCGACAAGCTGTCCTTCGCTTATTTTCATAAGCAACACGAGACCGGCGGAAAGTATCAGGCACAAACCATGGGATGCAAACGCCGCTGCTGAAGATACTTTCGCGATGATTGCACCACCCAGCGCCGGCCCGATCAATTTCGAGATATCGCGAACGATGGTATGTAAAGCCATGGCTTCATCTAAATTACCCGTTGGTACGACGCGTGGGATGACCGTCAATGTTGTGGGACTATGGAAAACACCGGCTGTTGATAATAGACAACTGAAAACAAAAATATAAGGAATTTCCAAATAATCATGATGAACCAAATAAGCGAAAATTATTACGAGCACTGCTCGAAAAAGATCGGCGCCCACCAATAGTAATTTTGGGGAAACTCGATCGGCCATTGTTCCGGCAAAAGGTCCGATAAGAACCGCCGGTAAAAAACTTACGCTCATGATCAAGCCCACCATCGTTCCGGAACCGGTTTTCTGAATTAACCACCAAACCAAGGCGGTTTGGAACATTCCGTCGCCGATGAAGGAAATCAATTGGGCAAGCCATAGAAAACCAAAATCGCGATTTTTAACTAATATCTGTAAGGCCATCGGTATCTATGCAACTTAGTCAAAACCTCATTTAAAATCAAGCTAAAAAAACAATTCGCGAAGGATTTGTTACTTCGCGAATGATAAGTGACGTTCTGAAAAGTATTAAAATTATCGATTCATTTCAGTTCTTAATCAATAATGCCTTAATCGACATTCAAGTGAATAACCGTGCCGCCGTCTTCGCCGCCTTCCACTTTAATGACTTTAAGAATGCCCATTCTTGCGGTCTTAAATCGCTCTTGAAGCATCAAGAGATCTTTATCAATATTTTTCGGATTCGCCCCGAACATTACCAATTCCGCGCTGAATCTCTGGATCATTCTTCTCAAATCTTCGATATCCGATGTCGTTAGATTGCATTTACGAATCGCCCGGGTCAAATTCGGCGATTGTGCCAACTCCAAAACCCCATCGACTATTGCTTCAAGCACGCGGATGGCATGGTATTTGTCCACGGGTCGCATCTTGACTACGGCTTGCGCCGAATAACTTTTTATCCAACCTTTTTTATTGAATGTTTCCATGATTTTTATGCATTCATCAGTGTTGGGAAGTTTAGGCGACGGATCGGAATACCAAACTATCATGCTCCTTTTTGAAGACAATTTGGCCGGTGTTTCATTTTTAGTGATCGGTTCGGTATTTGGGGGAATTCTAAGCGAAAGAGTTATCTTCTTATCTTTCGCGGCTTTTTCCGGAACCGGTATTGTCAGCGTGGAATCTGCATTAGCCGAATATGCAAAAATCGCCGCGATGATGGATATCATACCTAACGGTATCATGAAACCGATATGAGGAATAGTTCTTGCCATGGTACACCTCCGCCGATTAAATGGACGCCGGTTTCCTATCGGCAACTCCCGGAGTTTGCTTAACGAAACCAGGCAGAGATGTACAAACCAACAACATCTGCGGATACTATTGATAGCCGCAAAATAAAAGCCGATTTTCGGGTACCCGAAAAAGCGCGTCATCCGGGCGCATTTCGGGTATCTACGCCATCCCTGGGTGATATAGAGCAGATTAGGTGCCGGCGCCGTAATCCGCCAAGCTTGAGGAGTTTTCGAAAGGCAGGACTCAATAAATTATCGCTGGAATAGCTTCCTTGTTAAAAATCCAATTCGAGCAATGAATTCGAAGTGTTGGTTAATAATTCGGGGCCACCCGCGCCGACGACATAAACATCTTCTATTCTAACTCCGCCCCAACCGGGAATATAAATGCCGGGTTCGACGGTTAAAACCATGCCTTCCTTCAGCACATCGCCGGACTTAGGCGAGAAAGAGGGAGATTCGTGAATGTCCAAGCCCAGCGAATGCCCAAGGCCGTGACCGAAATTTTCCCCAAAACCTTCCGCTGTAATATGGTCTCTTGCGATTTTATCGATATCTATGCAGGGAATTCCCGGTTTGATTGCAGCAACCGCTTTTTGCTGGGCGGTTAAAACTATGTCGTATATTTTTTTAAATTTGTCCCCAGCCTTACCGATGAAGACGGTTCTTGTCATATCGGAATGATAACCGTTCCATACTACGCCGAAATCAATTTTCAGCATTTCTCCGACGGCGACTTTTCTATCGGTCGGATGTGCATGCGGACACGCGGATCTATCACCGGCGGCGATTATGGTATCAAAGCTTGCCTTTTCCGCTCCTTGGGTTCTGAATAGATACTCCATTTTGGCGGCGAGATCTTTTTCTTTTTTTCCGGGTTTTATTGCTTTGAGAATTTTCGAGAAAACTTTATCACCGATTTCAAAAGCTTTTTTCAAACATTTTATCTCGCTGTCGTCTTTCACCTGGCGAACTTTTTCTACGATTCCTTTATGGGTAATGATTTCACCCTGGAAATTCTTTTTGTAATTTTCGTAGATTTCAAGTTGCATGGAAGATTCAACGCCAAGTTTTTTGGCGACGCTTTTCTTAAGATATTCCAAAACGGCTTCACCGGCGCTCGCTTTATAGACTACGATTTCCGCGGCATTTCCCACTTCTTGAGTCGATTGCTCTTGGTAGCGAAAATCCGTAAATAATATCGCTTTCCCTTGTTCCAGCAATAGATTTCCGGATGAACCCGAAAAGCCGCATAAATATCGAATATTAGACAGATTCGTAACAAGAAATGCGTTGATGTGGCCGTCTAGAGAGTTGAATACCGCGCTTTGTCTATTCATGAAATGCTTCATACTCATTTTTTTCCCTCGTTATTTTAGGATGATGAATTTTAATATCGCTTCGATGAAAAATCCACAAGAGAAATTATTTAACCTATTGACAGCTGCAAAATGAAAGCCGGTTTTCGGGTACCCGAAACAGCACGCCATCCAGGCGTATTTCGGGTATCTACGCCATCCCTGGGCGATATAGAGCGGATTAGGCGCCGGCGTCGTAATCCGGAGCTTGAGGAGTTTTTCGAAAGGGGCAGGACTCAATAAGTCATGCAAACGAATTAAATGTCATTGCGAGAAATCCTGCGACAAAGATACCTTGCGAAGTTCGAGATTGCTTTGCTCCATTGGATTTCGTATCAGGAAAAGCAAGAAGGATTCGCCTATTTTTTCTCATGGATCACGAAACCATCGCCTTTATAAACGATATGGTAATCATTGAAGAGAAGTCGTCCCAGTTCATCGAACCTCATCAATGTATCCGGCCCCCATACCCAGGGTTTGTTTGTCAATACTTCGATTATGAACCTTGGCGATGATTTTCCCAACATTTCAATAAATCGCCGACGTAATTCATGAATATACGAATCTGAAATATGATGATAAAAATGATAATCATAGATAAACGGCGTTGCCGCTGTCGAACGCGCTTGGAGCATGGCATGAACAGCGCCGCCGGTCCAATCCAAAGGCTGCACTTTATCGCCGGCTCTCAAATGAGATGTCAAAAACATCGCAATCTCATCCACGCGCCCGTTTTTTGGTGGAAGCGGCGATAAACCGTTTATTTGCCGGAAAAAATCGGCAGGCGGCTTCAAATCACAAATCATCGTGAAAATTATAATAACGACAAGCAAAAGATTCATTTTCCCTGCCTTAAATTCGTAGAAATTCAGTGAGCCTAGTAGAAAGATAAAATACAGAAATGGAAACCAATGATATGACCAGAATTTACCCCCAAATATAGGATACGCGGCGTAAAAAACCGTCATGATCGAAATAAGCCGAATAATTCTTTTTTGCGGAGACGACAACTTAAATAAAAACCTTGCTCCTAAAATCGCTGAAATGGCCGGGATAAACCAAATTGAATATCCGCCGAAGTAAAACCACGAATTTATAAGATATATCATTCTGTCCCTTCCGAAGATGGTCTGAAATTCTCCGGATAATCCCAAATGCAAGGGAAGATAATTAATCAGCATATCCCAAAAATCATTGACGGCGCCGATTTTCAGCAACCATAGAAAGCAACCGAATATTGGGAGGAGCAAGCCCAAAATACTAGCTGTAAAAATCCCCGTATATCTTTTTGAATCCAAACATCGGATGTAAAACAAAACGGGAAAACCTATTGCAAGGTGCGGTTTGATGGTCGCTGCACAGCCGAATAAAAAACCGATCAACCAGTCGTCAATGAAATATTTGTTGAACGGCGTGTTTATTGTTAAAAAAACGGCGATTGCGATAGGTAAAATCCCCAAATAGTCGCGCTGTAAATTCATTTCCGGACCTAATTCGAAATATGCCAATCCAAACAACAGGACTCCCGCCCATGCAACAACTTTTCCAAACGGTTTAAGGATCAATACCGTGACCGTTGAAATTCCAAACAACAAGGCTATATCAACGATTCGAACCGGAAAATCCCCGTATCCGAAAAGCTTCCCGATCGCCATATGAAACAAAAACGTACCCGGCATACTGGTTTCAAATATGTCTTTGTAGGGAACCAAATGATGCTCGTTTATCAGGTAACCGACATAATGAAGCAGAGGAAAATCGTGCTGCATTTTCCATGCGAGAGAAAAATACATTTCAATTCCCCAAAGGATTGAAAACGGCACCAAGAAAACAACAACCAAAATTATTCCCAACGAAGATTGCGATTCAAGCTCGTTCGAAGGAATCATTTTATTGTTTTCCACCGTAGAATTCATCTTATAACAGCTCAAGTTGTAAATCTCAAACCCGGATAAGCAATCTTAAAATCGTGAGCTTTTATTCTTGACATATCTTTGTTATTCCGGTTATCTAAACTCATTATCCTTTGATAATTTCTTTTTGTTTCGTATTCACCCATATGATGATCAAACCCACCAGGATAATATAAAGGGGAAACCCATGGAACTCAACGCGAAAGATTTCTATGTAAAAGAGCTTGGTCCCGCAACCATTCCTTCGCCGCTGCAACTATCCGTGATTGATGGTGACTCCTTGGCAAATTATGTTCCGAATAATGAACGGGTTCTGTATTCCGTATCCCTGGATCAAATCCGTTCCGCGATAGCTGCTGGAAAAGAACCCTGCTCTTTTGAGAAAGCCGGGCCGCGGGAAATGATTTACTTCGATCCTGCGAAATGCCGAGCTGGAATCGTCACGTGCGGCGGCCTTTGCCCGGGAATCAATGATGTAATACGCGGTATGGTAATGCAAATGTCGTGGTGGTACGGTGTAAAGTCAATTTATGGCTTTAAATACGGTTATCTGGGAATGGTAAAGGAGTCGGGTCTGCAACCTCTGGTGCTTGATCCGGATGCCGTCTCAGACATCCATGAAAAAGGCGGGTCTATTCTCGGTTCTTCGCGAGGTCCGCAAGATGTCGGGAAAATGGTAGACCGCCTGATGGATTTCAACATCAGTATTTTATTTTGCATCGGCGGCGACGGAACATTACGCGGTGCCCAAGAAATAACGGAAGAAATTTTACGCAGAGGGCTGAACATTTCCGTAATCGCGGTTCCCAAAACGATAGATAATGATATCCAATTTATTGAAAAATCCTTCGGGTTCGAAACATCTTTCTCGGTCGCGGTGGAATCAATTAGATCGGCCCACGTTGAAGCCAAGGGTGTAATGAACGGTGTGGGACTAGTTAAACTCATGGGACGGGAATCGGGATACATCGCGGCAAACGCTTCTCTTGCCTCCCAAGACGTCAATTTTTGCCTGATCCCTGAACTCCCCTTTGACCTGGAAGGCCCCAACGGATTTTACGAGCATCTGCGAAAAAGACTACAAACGCGAGGGCACGCGGTCGCGGTGGTTGCGGAAGGCGTTGCCGGTAGATTTTTCTCACAAGGCGAAAAAGATGCATCCGGGAATATCAAGCTTGCGGATGTCGGCGTTTTCCTGAAAGATGGAATGAAAAAATATTTTGATTCAAAAAAGTTTCCCATCAATGTAAGATATATTGATCCCAGCTACATGATTAGAAGTGCTAAAGCAATTCCTTCCGACAGCGTTTACTGCAATCAACTCGCACAGTATGCCGTGCATGCCGGAATGGCCGGGAAAACCGGAATGATGGTAGGCATATGGAACAATAATTTTACGCATATACCAATCGAAATGGCGATTCAGGAAAGAAAATTTATTGACGCCGAGAGCACATTCTGGCTAAATGTTCTTGAGTCAACCGGACAACCAAGAAAAATGATTAATTCACCCGAAAACGGCAAATAACAATATCTAGGAGGCTTTTATGTCAAAAGATCGAGACATCGGAAAAAACAAGAAATCCAACAAACCTAAATTGACGTTAAAAGAGAAGAAAGATAAGGCCAAAGAAAAAAAGGACAAAAAATTAGCCTAATACGACAACCGCACTTATTAAATTGCCACGGAGGCACAGATGTCACAGAGCGAGTTTTAAAAATATTCCAATAATTTTTCCTCCCTGTTCTTTTTGCTCTTCCTGCTCTCTGTGGCATTTGCCGTTGTAGTATTAAGAACCTTTATTGAATAAGTCAAAACAATCGTTAAGGGTAAAACGCCTGTTCTGAGCATTTCTAAGTGCGTCGGGTTTTGAATGGGTTAATTTATCAACATCGGTCATACTTCGACACATCGGGTGACCGGTGAGGGTTATTTATCTACTTTTAATAATCTGTAAAACATTGCTTCATAACCATCGGAAGAAAGAAGAGACGATTTCACAGCCCGAAGTTTTCTTATCGCTTCTGATGGGCTCGCTTTTTTAATCTTGAGTTCGCGCAAATCCCAATCAATTTCGTCTGGTCCGGGCCGGCCGGCTAAAATGCTGGAAATTGCCCAGTAATGCCTTGTTAATAAATAACTGTAACAAATTTCGTTCATCGACCGGCCATAAGAGCCTGTAAGAAAACAACTATTTGTAATGGTTATTTTCAACAGGCTCTAAACGTGTTTCACCGTTTAACCTTGCCGGCAATATGCGGCTGCTGAGCGACTAATTTCAAAGCATCCGCATGTAATATATGATTAGTGGAAAGCAATTCCCCGCAATCGAGGATTATGGGATTTCCCGAGAAATCCGTGGTTTTTCCACCCGCCTCCCGTAAAATAACTATTCCGGCGGCGATATCCCAAGGCTTCAGCCCGGTTTCCCAAAAAAGATCAAAAATGCCGCCGGCGACATAACACAAATCCATGGCGGCAGAACCAAGTCGTCTGATTCCTCTCGTCTCGATCATCATTCTTCTTAATCGCTTCAAAGTTGAATCCAGGCAATCTTCTATCGAATACGGAAAACCGGTTACCGCAAGCGACTCCTTTAATGTCGCCCTTTTGGAAACCGAGATCTTAACGTTATTACGGTAAGCCCCGCCGTTTTCCCAACCCATGAATATCTCATTGGTAATTGGCTGGTACACTACGCCTGCTTTGGGATTTCCATCAATGCAAAGAGCAATCGAAACCGCAAATATTCCTAATCCATGGGCATAATTGG